>Ga0228535_1003426_pt1 | contig 11417 bp, 9 predicted proteins | sample SJ1metagenome_FD_168457 | JGI IMG/M metagenome (GOLD analysis project Ga0228535, IMG submission 168457) | Enriched culture of PCE-dechlorinating microbial communities from Ithaca, New York, USA - SJ1 | ecosystem: Engineered > Modeled > Simulated communities (microbial... > Unclassified | place... | reverse complement strand
GCTTTATGTGCTTATAGAAATCCTTGAGCTGGAATTCCGTTTCTGTGGTCTTATCAAGATCGTAAAGGCGGATGCGCGCAAAGTCCGAAACGATTATATATCGCGGCAGGTCGCGTTCCGGCAGGGCGTTGAAGTAACCGAGGGCCTGTTTATAAGCAGTGTCGAGATCGCGGCCCCTGGATTTATGCTCGGCAATGAGTACACCCTTCCAGAAAAGGTCGATGTAGCCTTCCTTCCTGTCGGACTGGTCAAAAAGGGGCAAAGAGCGGACATGGGTCTCAAACGAGGCGATACGCCTGCGCGTGATACCGAATACATTGAAAAATTCATTCCAGAAGGTCTGGGCTTCGGCCCGTTCTGCTTTATCTCCCGCCCATTCCCGGGAGAAGGCCAGAGCTCGGTCCTTGATTTCGTTCAGCGATAATGGCATATCAGATCGCTCCGTTATTACCGGTGAAACTGATGAACGCCAACCGGATATTATTTACTCCAATCAATTATATAACCTTGCAGGCGGGTTGTCCAGAAAAAAGACGTAGAACGTCAATAATGTACGGGCGGTTCGCGAACCGCCCGTAAAAAAGAGGGCGGCCACACAGGGCCGCCCCTACTTCATTTTTATTCGGGCGCGATTTGCGAATCGGGCGCAGCAAGCGGCGCCCCTGCGATAATGACAAAACCAATCAGCCGTCCCTACCTTATGATTATGTTTTCGATGGTTAACGATCCGCCTTTTACGGTCAGCGAACCGTTGATAACAGATTTTCCTCCGGTGGAAGCGAAGTCGCAGTAATATCCGCCTTTGAGTTTTATATCGACATCTCCGCTGAAGTTCAGCTCTTCATTAAAGTCCATTGCCTGTGCGAGTATGGACTGGTCTGTCGCTGCCCCGGCATAGGCGGTCTGGATTATTGTGTAGTAATTTGATGTGCCTTCTATCGTGACGGCCTGGTCGGAACACGTTCCGGTCGTGCTGCCGGGCGTCATGACGAAAAGAGTGATTGAATTCGGAGCATAGTCAGTCGTGAAACTGGAGCCGCTGACGCTTATGTCCGACAACTGTTCGATAGCAGAGAGGTTTGAGGAACTGTACCTGTAGACTTTTGCAGCAGTCGGAGAGGCGCCGCTGATTGTCAGCTTGCTTGTTAGTGTCTGGGATGTTTTGTTGATGACCACCACTGTCAGCGCATGATCTGAACTGCGCTCCGCCGCGTAAACCGAAAGTTTGCCCTGATCTGTGCTTGAAGCCTGCACACTCATTTCGCCAAAGCCATGCCCCAGTCCGTCGTAATTCCGGTAAATGCGAAACGCATATGCCGCTGGTTGCGAATATGTGGGAGGTCCCCACAGGGTGGCAAGGTCCAGCCGCTCGCGGCCGAATATTCCGAGGATGTCTGCCTGCGCAAGCGCGCCGTTGATGCTCCCGAGAGCGCCCCAGTTATATTCGGTAATCGCAAGCTTTGTGCCGGGATAGTATGTGTTCACCCAGTCCCTCATACGCGGGATCAATCTTATTGCCTGATCTATCCAGCTTTCGTCGACGTAGGTCGGGTCCCAGAGAGAACGGGTAGATCTCAGCCGAAGGGCCTGGGTTGATGAATCCACAGCAGATCCGTAGACACCGCCTGCCTGGGGGTAATTATGGAGATCCAGATAATCGAGTATCCGCACTCCGTATTGCTGTTCATACGCCTGCATCTGCTGCAGATACCAGGGAACGAAATACATATCGCCGTGACCGTAATAATCTGAACCTTCGCTGCATTCGTCATTTGAGGAATAGAAATATGCGCACCAGCCCCACAGCACGGGACCGAGAGTTTTAGCGGAAGGATCAGCGGACTTTATTGCCGCCGCATACTGATATGTGAGGTTTCGCATTTCGTCGTATGTTGTGGCCGCAGGATGAACATCCCTGTGTGTGCTGTTCCAAAGCATCGGTTCGTTGTCAAGATTATAAAAAGCGACTCCGCTGTTGGCGGCAGTCCCGTATTTGCCGGTTAGATGAGCTATCCATGGTGAAACAAAATCCGCGCCGACGGCAGAGCTCGTGTCGGCCGGATCGTTGCCCGTGATATTTGAGCCGCCCGAAGCCACTCCATTACCACAGTCTGTGTCCCAGGTATCGACGGATTGCTGCGCGCCGTATTTTGATACCTTGAACCCGCAGTCGTAAGGATGGCTCTCAAGCCTCCGCTTTGCGACCCAACCGATCATGGGTATTGTCATGATGGTCTTTGAGCCCGTGCGTCTGTCCTGCTCAACGAACAGGTCGGCCGAAGAACCGTCCGGCAGATTCGATGAACCTGAATTTTGAGCGGCGATGTTTTCAAAGTACCAGTCGCTGCCTGTGTTGTATGTGTCGTTTTGCCAGTTATATCTTGATGTGCTGTTGCCTCCCCAGCGTCGGACCGGAAGGCGGATTTCAGCCGCAAGATCTTCATCCGCATAATTCATGCCGTAAATGTCTTCGCTGATTGCATGGCGCCCTGAGAGCGCATTGACAGTCAGATTGGGTGCAGGAGGAGGACTGGCGTATTCAATTAGTGTAATATCATCAAGACTAAAAGACTGATTTGCGCCGGAGGTGTCTTGCCAGTAGAGTTCGCTGAGCGAGGCCGGGCTTCCCATGGCGGAAAATGGGACTGTAATATTTGTCCAGGTTCCTGCCGGGGCCGTGAAAGAATAATAATCAGTTCCGTTCAAGACAAGTCTGAGGTTGCCCGTACCCGAATTGCCGTATATCCAAAAGCTGATTTTCTCATAATAGCCGAGAGCAATGGAAGATGTTGAATGAAGGTACAGGGATCCCCAGGCGGATGTAATTGTGACGGCCATAGAGCGGGTTCCATTATATACAGGAGATGTGTCGGAGAAATCGACAGAGGCGTCCCATGACCAGTTTTCCCATCCGCTTGCAAGGCTGTCGGAATATATGACCAGATCATCAGCTGCCGCAATGCCGCAGGAGAGGGAACAAATAAGAGCAATAAAGATGAGAATAGGGGTATAGCGAGTCACGGAAGCGCTAACGAACATCTCTTTCAGGGAGATTCTCATGGAATATTATACAGCAGCCATGTTAATAAAATTGTAGTTGCAGTCACATAAATTATATTGGAATTTGGCGTATATTCCAGAGAGGTTTGGAGGACATTTGGGAATGTGCTGCTGTTTCATTATCATTTAATCATGACCACAGTGACTACAAGTGATAAAAAAGCCCTGATTCTCAGACTGATTTTGCTTTTGGCGGCCGGATTTCTGGCGACATCGCTGGTGAGTTACCATGCGTCAAAGACATCGATTCGCGCCGCTATTGTGGAGCAGGAATTGCCGCTGACTTCTGACAACGTCTATTCTGAAATCCAGAAAGACCTGGTGCGGCCGGTTCTGATATCTTCCACCATGAGTAACGACACATTCATGCGCGACTGGTTGCTGCACGGCGAATCCGATGTCAGGCTCATCAACAGATATCTCAAGGAAATCATGAAGAAATACAATGCATTCTCAAGTTTCCTGGTTTCTGAACGGTCAAGAAAATATTACTATTGGGACGGCGTCCTGAAAAAGGTGCGCGAAGGAGAACCCAGGGACACATGGTATTTCAGGGTGCGCAGCATGAAAGAGCCCTATGAGGTAAATGTAGATCCAGATCTTGCGAACCGGGACAAAATGACTATCTTCATCAACTATCGTGTTCTGGACTATGAGGGCAGGTTTATCGGAGCTACCGGAATCGGGCTCACAGTCGATTCGGTGCAAAATCTCATCAATGATTATGAGCTGCGATACAAGAGAGAGATATTCTTTGCTGATGAAAGCGGAAAGATAATGCTGTGCTCTGACAGGGAGAAACCCTGTAAAGAGAATATTCATGCCGTCGAAGGGCTTGGCGCCCAGGCTGATGAAATATTGAAGAGGGGCGCAGGATCTTTTCAATATGAGAGTGATGGTGGTTTGCATCTGCTTCATGTGCGCTATCTGCCGGAACTGAAATGGTTCCTGTTTGTCGAAAAAATCGAGGACCATGCTCTTGTAGACATCCGGAACGCCCTGTATGTGAATATCGGTATTTGCGTTCTGATTACTGTTATCGTTCTGCTTCTGACGAATCTTACAATAGGCCGTTATCAGGGACGTCTTGAACAAATGGCTACGACAGACAGCCTGACGGGCCTTTTGAACAGGCACCTGCTCGACGCGCTTGCGCGGCAGGCTATCAGCGAGGCGAAACGGTCAAAAAGCTCAGTGGCAGCCGTAATTATTGATATTGATTACTTCAAAACTGTCAATGACGCTGTTGGTCACGGAGCCGGAGACAGGATAATCGGGGATGTAGCAAATATCATCAAAAACAACCTCAGGGCTTCGGACATAGTTTTCAGGTGGGGAGGTGAAGAATTTCTTGTGATACTGCGGGACTGCAAACTCCTGGACGCGCGCGCGATTGCCGAAAAAATACGGGTCCATGTCGAGAAGGTTTCTTTTCCGCTGGACAATCCTTCGCTGAAAATCACGATCAGCGCAGGCATAGCCACAACAACCGGTGAATTACCGCCCGAAGAATTGTTCGCGCAAGCCGACGCCGCCCTGTATGCGGCAAAAAGACGCGGTCGCAATTGTGTGTGCGATGAATCTGAAATGGAATTGCAGGGGCAAAACTGAGCCTGTCCTTGAAATTCGGGAAATACAATATACGGGGACGGTTTAAAGCCGTTCCCTTTCTTATGTGCGCCATTCGGATAGCGTAAACAGCCGTTCGGGGAAATGAATAGACATCAGGGACTTTAATTGATAATATACAAATATTAACAAAAGGCCGTTGACAATTTGGTCAAAGTAACAACCTGCCAGGTCATTTTGTATCAATCTCAAACCCTTGATTGGCTGCAGCGCCAATAAGGCATTTTAATTACGGAGGGGATATCGTGTCTGAAAAAACATCACGCGAAGACAAAGAGAAAGTTGAGCTTAGCCGTCGCGATTTCATGAAAACTGTGGCTGCCGGCGCGGCCGGGGCCGTAGCGTTTGCGGCGCTTGCCAAAACCGAGGTGGCGTCTGCGGCCGAGGCGGTAAAAAAGCCGGCTGAAGCGGCAAAGCCAAAGGCCCTTAAGGTGGAAGACGTGCTTAAGGTTGCGCGTGAAAAGCTTTATCCGCGCTGCCGGGTCTGCCCGGAGTGCGATGGTGTGGCGTGCGCAGGCGAGGTGCCTGGTATGGGGGGAATAGGTTCGGGCCAGTCTTTCAAGAACAACTTCATTGCCCTGCAGAAAATCCAGCTTAATATGCGCACTTTCCATAATGTAAAGAAGCCCGGCACCTCGATTACTCTTTGGGGCGAGAAACTGTCAGTTCCGGTCCTCTCGGCGGCAACGGGCGGCACGACATATAACATGGGCCTCAAGGGCAAAATGACAGACGCTGAATACATCGACGCCATGCTGGGCGGCTGCCGGATGGCAGGAACAATCGGACTGGCGGCTGACGGCATCGGCGACCCACTCGATGTCTTCGAGGTCAGGCTGAAGGCAGTGAAAAAGTACAATGGCAGGGCCATTGTAACCATAAAGCCCAAGACCCAGGAAGAGATCATTAAGAGGATCCGTCTTATTGAAGAGGCCGGGGCGCTGGCGTTCGCAGTTGATATTGATTCAGCAGGCCGCGCTGCCCGCGCCCTTCCAGGGCAGATTGTTGAACCCAAGACCCCCGCGCAGCTGCGCGAACTTGCGAGATCCACCAGGCTTCCGTTTATCGTCAAGGGTATCATGACAGTCGAAGAAGCTGAAATGGCTGTCGACGCAGGCGCTGCCGGTATTGTGGTCTCTAATCATGGTGGTCGCGTTCTGGATTACACTCCTGGTTCAGCCGAGGTTCTTCCCAGAATTGCGGACAAGGTCAAGGGGAAAACGGTCATATTCTATGACGGCACGATGAAGTACGGGACGGATGTGCTGAAAGTGATTGCCCTGGGGGCTGACGCTGTGCTGGCAGGCAGGCATCTGCTCCGGGCGGCGGTAGGCGGCGGCAAGGACGGTGTCGCGCTGTTTGTCAACAAGATGAGGACAGAACTTGTTGACTCAATGGTGCTTACCGGAACAGCCGATATCAGGAAGGTGAGCAGGAGCATTATCGTCTAGTCCGTGCGCAGGTTTCCGGCCGCCGGCGTAGGCGCGCCGGTGGTCGGGCGGAACTGTTTCGGACTATCAATAAACGGGGTGAATTTATGAAAGTAATTGTCTTCATAATGGCGGCTCTGCTTCTTGTGTTTGTGGTCAGTAATGTTGCCATGTCTGTAATGCAGGAAAAGGCGCTGATTTATGGCGGCGCAGGGCAGGGCAGGGTGATATTCGATCATAAGACCCATGCGTCGAAAGGCATGGTCTGCAATGATTGCCACGCGAAGATTTTCGACACGCAGAAAAAGGCCCTCTTCACCATGGAGGACCACTCTTCCGACAGGAAATGCTTTGGCTGCCACAACGGCAAGAAGGCTTTTAACGAATGTGAACAGTGCCACAGAAAATTCTGAAATAACGGAGGGTATAATGATCAATAAACGTATTCTGGTTCTCGCTATAGTATTGGCGGCGTTTATGGCGACTTCGGTATACGCCGCGGAGATCAGGCTCTGCGGGGCGGCGAGCATGGTTGACGGCCTCGTAAATCCCAAAAAGGCGTCCGTTGAAAAAGCAACAGGCAACAAGATAAATGTTACGTCGAGCAATGCCGGCAAAGGACTGATAGCTCTGGCGGACGGAAAGTGCGACGCGTCTCTTGCTTCCGCGGAAATACCCACTGTAGTCAAGGCAGCCAAAGCTCTTGGCCGTGATGTGGACCCATCCAAACTTAAAATGACCGTGGTTGCCAGCGACGAAATCGTATTTGTCGTTCATCCTTCAAACAAGGTGACAAAACTTACCTGGAGCCAGTTGAGCGACATCCATACAGGAAAGATCGCCAACTGGAGTGAAGTGGGAGGGAAAGACGCAAAGATCCTGGTGTTTACTGACGCCGCGGCCAGCGCTACCAGAGGCATGATTAAGCAGGCCGTAATGAAAGGCAGGGAATATGCGAAGTCAGCGAACGCCCTGGACCATGTCAGCAAAGTGAATGACATGGTGGCCGTTCATCCGGACAGCATAGGCGGGCTTGGAAGGGGCTTTGTCAAGGCTGGGCAGGTGAAGTTGATAGAGACGAAAAAGCTGGAGCGTCCGTTTGGATTCATAACAGAGGGTGAGCCCAAAGGAGCCGTAAAAGAAGTTATCGAAGCTTACCGGAAAGAGGCAGGGCCGAAATAGAGGCTTCTGACCGGGGACTTTCCGGTTATAGCATCGCAGGGCAGATTAAAAACCTGCCCTTTTTGTCCAGACGGAAGGCGGTGTTGCGCCTGCCGGCTTTCATTGTGTTTTTCTAAAATATATGTATAATCTATAATGACGGTTTCCGGTATTAGGCCCGGAAGTAATTATATTTTGGGAGGGATTTATATGAATTTGGTGGAGAGAGTCAAGAATATCATTGTCTCACCAAAGACGGAATGGCCCGTTATAGCCGATGAGGCTACTTCTATCGCGGACATTTACAAGGGCTATATCCTTATCCTGGCCGCTATCGGCCCGATAGCCTACGTCATCGGGATGAGTGTGGTCGGAGTCAGCTTTGGGATGGGCACCTGGAGAGTTCCGATCCACACAGCGGTTATATCGGCTGTTGTCCAGTATATTCTCACGCTCGTGGGCGTATATGTGCTGGCGATGATAATCGATGCGCTGGCCCCTTCTTTTGCCGGCGAGAAGAACATGGACCGCGCTTTCAAGGTTGCGGCGTATTCCTATACACCCGGATGGCTGGTCGGGATATTCAGCATAGTGCCCATGCTTGGCATCCTGGGTATCCTCGGACTTTACGGATTGTATCTTCTTTATCTCGGCTTACCCGAACTGATGAAATCGCCCAAGGAAAAGGCGCTTGGGTATACGATAGTTGTAGTTGTAGTTGCGATCGTTATTTCTATTGTTATCGGCATTGTTGCCGCATTCTTCATTCCAAAACCGACCATGCCGGCAATCAATATACGGTAAAAAGAGAATAACCCGGGAAGCATAGTATAAGAAAGGGCCCGGCTTTCAGGCCGGGCCCTTTCTTATACTGGAAATATTTTTTCTGCCGCGGCGCATTAGCAACAGGCGTTCCAGGCAGCTGAATGAAACAGCTATTAATTACCTGTTCTCTTTTTTTGTTGTTCTATGTTTGACCTGCTATGTGTCTTCATGAAATCTCCAAGACTCAGGGTGTCGGCAATATCGGCCAGGGGACCAAGACTGACCCCGGTTTTCGCGCTGATCATTCTTACATACTCTCCGCCCTTGAACATGGATGAAATAATAAAAACCGCTAACAGGGCAAAAATAAAATACAATAATTTTTTCATTCGCCGGGGCCTCCTGCATAGATTGTATAAATTGATTATATCATCATCGCGGCGCTGATAAAAATATGTGGCAGATACGGCCGGGTCAAGGCCATATCTGCCACAAAGGATGGAAGGAGGGTCCCGATATAACTATAGCGCCAAACAAGAATGGGCGATGTGAGCGGAATCACACAAATAGCCATTAATTGCATCAGAATTTTAAAATATCCTGAAGGCGGCGCTGATACCGGCGGAAGCCAGCGAAAGTAAGGTTGCGGTCCCGGCTTTATTTGAGGCCCCTCTCACAGGGCCAAAAGATGGCATTTCGCGTCGGGAGCTGTTACAATTATTAATATAATGGACATAAAAATGCATAGGGGAGGTATTGAATGAAAAGCGATGAAGGCGTAAAAGTTGCTGCGGCTTTTCTTATAGGAGGGGCCATAGGGGCCGCCATTGCCCTGCTTTATGCTCCGCAATCGGGTCGTGAAACAAGGTCTGATATACGGCGCACCGCGCGGCGCGTAAGGAGAGAAGCGGCTGATCTGGTAGAAGACACGATTGGCAGAGTGGATGATTTTGTCGACGAAACGAAAGAAATTGTGTCTGAGATCATCGACAGGGGCGCCGAGCTTTCAGGAGCTGCCAGGAAAGAGATAGTGAAGACTCTTGAGCAGGGCCAGAAATCCATTGAAAAGCAGAAGAACAGGATCATGGAGGCGATCAGTAAATAGTTTTTCAAGATTACAATGACATCTGCAAATACCCTCCAGCAGCTTGAATTTGATAAACTCCTGAAGCTTATCGCGGGTTTCGCAAACAGCAGCGCAACAGAAGACGCTGTTGCGAAACTCGCGCCCTTTTCCACTATTGATGAAATCAGGGAAAGGCAGTTATTTATCGGAGACATACTCAGGTTGTATTCCGAAGGCGTTTCCCTGGCTCTTCATCCGTTCCCCGACATACGCGCGCTTTTTACAAGGGTCAGGCCGGAAGGATCTGTGCTTGAAGGCATTGAGCTTGCCGGTTTTATCCCTTTTCTGGACATTATTGAAGACATCTCAAACCAGCTGTCGGACAGACAGGATTTGCCTTCACTGGGCCGGCTTGCCGGGAATCTGGGCGGGTTCCCCGATCTTCACAGGATCCTGGTCAGATCGCTCGACAGCGAGGGCAACATCCTGGACACTGCCTCCGCGGCTCTCTCAGGCCTGCGTAGCGAGATCAGAAAAATCGAAGCAAGGATACGAAAAAAACTCGAGGAAATGACGAGAAGCGAAACGCTTTCCGTATTTCTGCAGGACGATTTTGTCACTACGAGATCGGGCAGATGGGTCATACCGGTCAGAATGGATTCAAAAGGACAGGTTGCCGGAGTTGTCCATGATGTGTCCAAATCCGGAGAGACTGCCTTTATTGAGCCGGTTGCCATTATCAGTCTGTCCAATGAACTTGAAAATCTTAATGCCGAACAGAAGGCAGAAGAGATTCGTATCCTGCGGAATATCAGTTCGAAGATCCGGGAAAGACTTGGGGAGATGGAAGACCGGTTCAGCGAATTGACTCGTCTCGATATGCTGAACTGCATATCCAGTTTTGCCATACAGCTCAGGATGTCAATACCTGAGATAAATAATGAGGGTTTCATCAGCCTCGCGGCCGCGCGGCATCCACTGCTTTCAGTTGCTTTTAGCCGTCATGGCAGGGAAAGGCAGGTAGTGCCCCTGACGGTCAGACTTGGCGGAGAGAGCACGGTCATGGTGATCACAGGGGCCAACGCGGGAGGCAAGACCATTACCATCAAAACCATTGGATTGCTGACCCTCATGGCGCTTGCTGGGATGCCCATACCGGCTGATTCTTCTTCAAGCATACCACTTGCAAGCGGGCTGCTCATCGATATCGGGGATGAGCAGTCTATCGAGAATGACCTGTCAACCTTTTCAGCCCATATCGGAAATATTGCAGGGATACTCAGGAAGGCCGACTCAAGGGCGCTGATTCTCATCGATGAACTGGGCACAGGCACCGATCCTTCGGAAGGCGCAGCCATAGCCTGCGCTGTTCTCAATGAAATCAGGGAGAGGAAAGCCCTGCTTTTTGCGACCACTCATCTGATGGACATCAAGGGGTTTGTGCACAGGACTCCGGGCATGCTCAACTCCTCTATGGAATTCGACCGGAAAACCCTGACCCCACTGTACAGGCTAAGGGCTGGTGAGCCGGGGCAGTCATATGCCATAGATATTGCGCGTAGATACGGTCTGCCTGACAGTATAATTGATTCAGCCAGGGAATTGCTGGGAGGAGTCAAGGTCGAATTCGACAACCTGATAAGAGACCTTGCTGAAAAAAGAACGTATTACGAAATTGCAACCAGGGATGTCGACAATATGAAGTCAGAACTCGAAGCAAGATGCAGGCGGCAGGATGAGCTTGAGGCTTCGGCAAAACAGGAGAGGGAAGCCCTGCTCGCAAAGACATACTCTGACGCTGCGGATTTTATCACATCCGTAAAAAGGGAGCTTAATACGCTGCTGGACGAGGCCAAGAAGGCCGACAGGCAGAAGATAAGAGAATCACTTAAAAAAATTGACGGCAAACAGAAAGAAATCGGCCAGGCTGTTGAGAAACTGATTCCCGTAAAAGGCTCCGCAATCACCATTGAAGATGTGGCGGTTGGAGACACGGTTTATATCAGGTCGATAGAAGCGTCCGCTGAAGTAGTTGATATCGACAGGCGGCATGACAGGATCCGTGTAAAGAGGGGCAGCGTTGAAGTGGAGGTCCCGTTTATCGGCGTAAGCAGGGGGAAAAAGCCGCCGAAAGAAACTCCATGTCAGGTCACAAGCGCTGAAAGAGAGGCTGCGGGAGAACACGAAAATGCAAGTCTGAATATCATAGGGTTTCGTGCAGATGAGGCATTGTCCAGTATCGAACCATTTCTTAACAGGGCCGCTCTGGTGGGAATGAGACAGGTTTCCATCATTCATGGGGTAGG
>Ga0228535_1003425_pt1 | contig 11419 bp, 9 predicted proteins | sample SJ1metagenome_FD_168457 | JGI IMG/M metagenome (GOLD analysis project Ga0228535, IMG submission 168457) | Enriched culture of PCE-dechlorinating microbial communities from Ithaca, New York, USA - SJ1 | ecosystem: Engineered > Modeled > Simulated communities (microbial... > Unclassified | place... | reverse complement strand
TTGTGTCCACGACATAGGCAAGCTGCCGTTCGAAGGCCGCATACAGTGCTTCAAAGTCCCGGAAAGAGGAGGGTGCCCCCGTTCTGAGGCCGATCACTTTGCCGCTGAGCGGATCGGAGCCGTCGTTGAGCACGAGCTCGAGTATCTTGGGCGAGTTGAGGTAGCCGTGAAGCAGGTAGGCCTCCTTGCCGAAACAGCCGGTCTCGATGCAGCCGGAAGTCCCGCCCTCGCGCGCATCCTCGATGCGCTTGCCCATGCCGACCTGCGCCATCGTAACTTCGTCCGCATTGAAGAACGAAGGATACCCGGAGCCGCGGCGCGCCACGCGGCACGCCGCCTTCAGGAGGCGCTCCGGCGTCTTCGCGCTCACCTGAAGGTTGGCCTGGGGCTGAAGGAGCTGGAGCTCGTCCAGCACTTCGAGGGCGAGATAGGACACCTCGTTCGATCCGTCGGAGCCATCGGCCCTTATGCCGCCGAGGTTTATGTTCGTGAAGTCGTTGTAGGTGCCGCTTTCGGCGGCCGTGACGCCGACTTTCGGCGGCGCCGGCGTGTTGTTCACCTTGATCCAGAAACAGGAGAGAAGCTCTTTCGCCCCCTCCCTGTCGAGCTTCCCTTCGGCGAGGTCCCGCTCATAAAAGGGCCCCAGGTGCTGGTCGAGGTGTCCGGGATTCATTGCGTCCCAGCCGTTGAGTTCGGTGATCGTGCCGAGATGCACGAACCAGTACATCTGGAGCGCTTCCCAGAAGTTCCGGGGGGCCTCCGCGGGCACGCGGCGACAGACTTCGGCGATCTGCCTCAGTTCCGCGGCGCGCCTTGGGTCGGATTCGTCGGCCGCCATCGCATCGGCGAGCTCCGCATGGCGCTGTGCGAAGAGGATGGTGGCCCTGCATGCGATGTCCATGGCCTTGAGCTCTTCATCCTTGGCGAGGGCATCGGAGTCTTTTCCCCAGTCGATGGCGGCCCGCGCGGCGGCGATCTCGGCGCGCCGGGCGTTCATCCCCTTACAGTAGATCGATCCGTCGAGGGCGGTGTGGCCCGGGGCCCTCTGCTCCATGAATTCGGTGAAGAGCCCCGCCTCGTAGAGGTCCTTCCACGCCTGGGGTATCTCGGCGAAGGCCCGGTCGCGCATGCTCCGTCCCCGCCAGTAGGGGATCACGGTCGTCCGGTATATCTCCATGTCCTCCTCCGACACCGAGTAGCTCGTCATCGGCCTGGAATTGAGGATTCGCAGGTCCTCTTCGGAATGGCAGGTCAGCTCGGGGAAGGAAGAGGCGGCCTTGGGTCTCGGCCCCCGCTCTCCGACGATGAGTTCGTCGGGGCCGATATAGAGCGTCTTCTTTTCACAGAGATTGTAGAAGTTCATCGCCCTGAGCACGGGCATGGAGACGCGGCCGTACCAGGCCTTGTAGAACTCCGTGGTCAGCAGCGCCCGTTCCGCCGAAAAGCTCGGTTTGGCGTTGAAACTCTCTTCGCGAAGACGACGTATTCTTTCGTTCATAGCAACCTCCAACAGCGGTGTCAGCCGCCAATCGTCACCGATATGCCGGCCACCTCGAAGACCGCGGCGGCCCTGTGCAGGTCTTCAGCCGAGGGAACAGGGGTGTCGCCCATCGCGTAGTTTTCTCCCCGCAGGCTGTATTTCCCCTTCGCCGCACTGTGATAGGGCAGTATATGGGCTCTCTGTGGCCCCGCCGCTGCGGCGAGCGAGGCGATACAGCGCGCCATCTGTTCGAGATCGGCCGGTGCGTCGTTGATGCCGGGAATAAGCGGAAGGCGGAGCAGCACATGGGCGCCCGCCTCATAGAGGGCGGCGAGGTTCGCGAGTATGGGCGCATTGGAGACGCCCGTAACCGCTCTGTGCCGACCATCATCCAGAAGTTTCAGGTCGAAGAGGACAATATCCGCCAGCGTCCCCGCCCTGACGACGAGGTCGCGCCCCGCGAAGCCCGAGGTGTCGAGGGCGCTGCGGATTCCTTCGGCCCTGCAGGCCTCCAGGAGCCCGAGGATGAATTCCGGCTGTGCCAGAGGCTCTCCCCCGGTAAAGGTGACGCCACCTCCCGACTCTTCGTAGAAGGGCAAATCCGCGCGCACGGCATCCATCACCGCAGAAACGGACATGCGCCGGCCCACGACCTGGAGCGCATCGGCGGGGCATACCTCGGCACAGGCGCCGAAGTCGGGGCAGGCCACGCATCCCGGCCCTCCGGCCTCGGCCCTGGGGTCGATGCCCAGAGGACAGGCCCGCACACAGGCTCCGCAGGCGATGCAGCGCTCGGACCGGCGCAGAATTTCGGGCGAAAAAGAGAGCCCCTCCGGATTGTGACACCACAGGCAGCGCAGGGGGCATCCCTTGAGAAAAACCGCCGTGCGTATGCCCGGCCCGTCGTGTACGGAATATCTCCGTATGTCGAAGACAATACCGGAAGCCGGCTCTACTCCCCCGAGCTCAGGCATAATAAGTCCTGATATAGCGTTCCTGCACCTCGAAGCTCCAGTGTACATCCCGGACATAGGCCGCAGCGCCCTTAAAGTCTCCACTGCGCAGGCGCTGGCAGATTTCGGCGTGTTCGGCCATGGAATCGTGTTCCCACTCCTTTACATACGATGAGCGGCGCGGGAAGTCGTAGAGCCTCTCCTTGAGAATGTGCACGGTATCGATCAGTTTCCGGTTGTCGGAGAGTTCGAGGTAGACATCGTGAAACCTGAGGTTTGCGCTGTAGTAGGCGCTAAAATCGTCGGCGGCCAGGGCCTTCGTCATCTCGGCGCAGAGATTCTCCATGCTGTCCGCATCGGAGGACCGGAAGCGCCGGGATACCTCTTCGATGACCGACGCCTCCAGAGCCCCGATGATCTGGTACATGCCGCGGATGTCCGAACGCTGGAGAGCCTTCACCATCACGCCGCGGCGCGAGTAAATGACGATGAAGCCTTCGAGTTCGAGCCGGATCAGGGCATCGCGCAGGGGAGTGCGGCTCATTCCAAGCTCGCGCCCCAGGGCCGTGAGGTCGATGAATTCCCCCGGTTTCAGCAAACCCGCATTGAGGCGGCGCTTCAACTCCTCATAGACCGAAGAGGCGAGGGACTCCGCGCCCATCCCGGAGGAGGATTCTGTGTTCATACAACTAATATATCACTTAAATATCAGCGGCGCAAGATGCGGCCTTAACCAATCAAATTCAGCAGCGCAAGATGCAACCATATTCGGCAGCGCAAGGTGCAATCATGCGCAACAATATTCACGCGCAGCACTATTTTTTCGTCCCTACGCCAGATGACAGCGGACGAAGTGTCCGGGCTCGACCTCGCGCATGACGGGGTCCTCCCGAGGACAGCGGTCTATCTTTCTGTTGCAGCGCGTATGGAAGCTGCAGCCGGTCGGAATATCCACGGGGGAAGGTATTTCTCCGACCGAGACGACTTTCTTGGGCTTCAGTTCCTCTTCCTCGTCCGATATCACGGGAATCGAAGAGAGCAGCATCTGTGTGTAGGGGTGCAGGGGGCTGGTGTAGAAGACCTTGGTCGGAGCAACCTCGCATATTTTCCCGAGGTACATGATGGCAACCCGCGTCGAAATATTCCTCATCAGGCTCAGGTCATGGGTAATGAAAAGATAGGTCAGCTTCTCTTCCTGATGGAGTTTTAAGAGCATATTGATGATTTTTGCCTGTATCGATACATCGAGGGAGGAGGTCGGTTCATCCAGAATGATGAATTTGGGCTTGCTGCAGAGGGCGCGGGCGATGGAGACCAGCTGCTTTTCGCCGCCGCCGATCGACGTGGGGGTCTTGTATACAAAATTGCGCGGCAATTCGACTCTGTCCAGAGCCTCTTCCACTGCTTCGTCCAGCCTGTCCTTCGGGACAATGTGATGAACCCTTAAGGGAAGTTTGAGTATCTGGCGGATATCCTGAAACGGGTTGAGCGAGGACCCCGGGTCCTGAAAGACAATCTGGACGTCCTTTTTGAAGGACATCGGGCGCCTGTTGTTGTCTTTGAGGATATCCTGCCCCCTGAATAGGACAGAGCCTTCCCTGGGTCTGTTCATGCCTATGATGGTGTAGGCTATGGTGCTTTTCCCCGAGCCTGATTCGCCGACCAGGCCGAGTATTTCTCCCTCATTGATGAAGAAGTCGACGCCATCGACGGCCTTCACATATTTGTGGGCACTCTTCTTTGCTCCTTCGACGGGGAAGTAGACTTTCAGATTCTTCACACTCAATATTTTCGAGTCCGTAACTGTTTGATTAAGCTTCTGCACGGATGCGCCCCTCCTGTCCTTCATCTTCCGTAAAGGCATCGGTGTATTTAAAGCACGCGACGCTGTGCCCCTCATCCACTTCCAGCAGCAGAGGTTTCTGTACACGACAGATTTCTTTTGCAAAGGAGCAGCGCGGGCTGAAACGGCAGCCGGGGGTCGGGTGTACATAGTCTGGGACATAGCCATATATACCGGCAGAAATGCCCCCTCCCGACAGACGCGGGACACAGTCCATCAGACCACGGGTGTAAGGATGGAGAGGATTCCTGAAGAGTTCCGGCGTCATGGCGACCTCCACGATATTTCCCGCATACATGACATATATCTGGTCGACAAGTTCTCTGACGACACCGAGAGAGTGGGTTATCATGATGAGAGCTGTTTTCTTTTCATCGACGAGCGCCCTCAGAAGCCGGTGAATTTGATCCTGGATGGTCACATCCAGGGCGGTGCCGGGTTCGTCGGCTATCAGCAGCTCCCGCGGCGTTACCAGGGCCATGGCAATACATATCCGCTGCTTCATTCCTCCGCTGAGCTGGTGCGGGTAACACTGCAATATCCGCTCGGGGTCGGGAATGAAGACATCCCTGATGGCTTTTATGGCCATGTCCGTTATTTCTTTTTTATGCGGACCTGAGCCGCCCTGTTCCGAATATGCGATGACATCGAACATTTGCTGCCCCACCGTGAAGACGGGATTCAGAGCCGCCGAGGGTTCCTGCGAGATCATCGAAATGCTTCTCCGGCGGATCTGCTGCAGCTCGGACTCCTTCATCGCCAATATGTTTTGGTTTCTGAAGAGTATTTCACCCTCGGGAAGATAGGCTTTTCTTTCATCGAGGACCCTCAGTACGGATTTCATCGTGGTCGTTTTGCCACAGCCGGATTCTCCCACGATACCGATTTTTTTACCTGCGTCGATGCTGAGATTGACGCCGTCGACAACCTGGGCGTAGCCCTGGTACGTACGGTACCATGTCTTGAGATTCCGTATATCCAACAGATGTTCGTTCATGATCTCATCTTCCTCTCTCCAGCATGTCGCGTATTCCATCCCCGAAGAAATTGAAGCCGAGGATGATGAAGGCTATCGCCAGGGCGGGGAAAATTGTCATCCACCATAAGTCGGGCATATAGCGGGCACCTTCGGAGATCATCTGGCCAAAGCCCGGGGTCGGCGGCTGTTCTCCAAGGCCGACGAAACTCAGCGCTGCTCCGATCAGTATGACCCACCCCACGTCGAGCGCCATCTTCGTGAAAATTGAGGAGAGACAGTTGGGCAGAATTTCGCGGAAGAGAATGTGGAAACGGCTTGCGCCGATCAACTCCGCGTTCTTGACGAAATATTCATTTCTCAGCGAGCTCGCCATGCCGTAGACCTGCCGTGTGTACCATGGCCACCACATCGCGGTGACCGCAATCATGGAGCTCTTCATGCCCGGCTCCAGCACCGCGGCAATGGCCATCGCCAGAATGATGGAGGGAAGGGCCAGAAAGACATCGACCGTCCGCATTATGACGATGTCCACCCAGGTTCCGTGGTTGTAGCCGGCGATCAAACCCAGGAAGACTCCCACGGGGACGGAGATTGAGAGGACTATCACCGTCATAAGGAGTGCGCCGCGGAATGAAAAGATGAGCCTGGTAAAGATATCGCGCCCGTATATATCCGTACCGCAGATGAAAGCTTTGCTCGGCGCCAGTCCGGCCTGGCTGTAGTCCACAAAGGCTTTGACATGTTGGGGGTAGGGGGTGGCCACCTCTGCGAACAGCGCGAAGAATACCGACAGCAGCACTATGCAGAGGCCCACGACGGACAGTTTGTTGCGGGAAAACTTGTACCAATAGAGGTGGGTATTTTCTTTGAATTGTGCTTTCGTCATGATTTGGCCCCCAGCCGAATCCGGGGATCCAGAGAAGCCACTATTATGTCGACGATGATGTTGACGATGAAGAAAATAATTCCAAACACGAGAATCACTGCGGAGATTGCATTCAGGTCCTTGTTCATCATCGCATTCATGCCATAGCGGGAGATTCCCGGCCAGTCGAATATTTTCTCAACGAGAAAGGCGTTCCCCATGAGCGAGGCAAGGTCCATGCCCATCACGGAGACCACAGGGATAAATGAGGGCTTCAGAAGATACTTTTTCGTGATGACCCGCGAAGGCAGGCCATAGCCGGTCGCGACGGATATGTATTCTTTGCCCATATTGTCGACCAGAGAAGCTCTCAAGAGTCTCGCTTCCTGGAAGAGGGGGCCTGTTGCCAGGGCAAGAGCCGGCAGGATCAGATGCGCCAGGGCGTTGAAGAAAGCAGTAAAGTTCCCCGTGAGAAGACTGTCGAGCGTGAAAAGCCCCGTAATGTGTGTGGGAGCACCGGTTTCGGGGCTGAGCCTTCCCAGCACCGGAATTATGGGCCAGACATAGCCGAAGAGAAGCAGCAGCAGCTCGGCGACGACGAAGGCGGGGAGGGCGATGCCGACATATGACAGCCCACGTATCAGGTTGTCCACCCACTTGTCGTGATGTTTCGCTGCGAGCAGCCCCAGCAGGATTGCCAGAATGATAAACAGAATTCCCGACAGGAGGGCCAGTTCCAGTGTTGCAGGCAGAAATTCCCTGATGTCGGTGTTTACCGCCCTTTTCGTGTTGATGGACTTCCCGAAATCTCCCCTGAACACACCTTCTGCCCAATAGAAGTACTGAACCGGCAAAGATTTGTCGAGGTGCATCTCCCTTCGCAATTCATCGACCGCAAACTGTGGGGCACGGGGCCCCAGGGACATCCGTGCGGGGTCTCCCGGCACGATGCGTGCGATGATGAATATGAGGATGGAGAGACCCACGATCACGAATATCCCCTGAAACAGTCTTTTTACGAGAAAAGAAAGCATACCTGGCCCTGCCTCCGGTCACACCGATATAGTCTACAAGCATTACCCCTTATTTTTTCTTTCTGTCGGGGAAAATCTTGAAATCGTGGAAGTAGAAACTGTACCCCATCACCGGTGTTACCGGCTTTCCCGCTTTCGCCAGCTCGGCACCGGGCCAGTACACATAGTCACTCTGATACGCTCTGCGTTCCGCCTGATCGAGAACCCAGATCGTCGGGACGATATCGTTGGCGATTTTGGACTGGATAGCCTTGTACTTGGCGAATCGTGCAGTGCGGTCCATCGTCGCAAGGGCATCATCGATCGCTGCGTCGATACTCTTGTCCTGCAGCCATTCGGCCTGCTCCCAGGTTCCTGTCGATTTGGAATGATAGCGGGATTCGATGATGGAGCCGGCTTCGTTGTAATGCGGGGATACGAAAATGATGGTCCCATTGGGTGTGGTCTCGACGTTGGAGACCATATCGACGAGCGATATCCAGGGCGCCTTGACGATGTCGATCTTGATGCCGATCTTCGCCGCTGCAGCCTGGAGGGAAAGGCCGATTTTCTCCAAATCCGGGACGTCGGAGTTGCAGAGTACCTCGACAGGGTATCTGTCGAGCTGGTTGGCATATTTTGACTGCTGGAGCGCCTGTTTTGCCTTTTCGATATCCTGCCTGTATGAGGATACGGCGGCAAATCCCGGCAGATCGTGAGGCACAGGGGACTGGGAAGCGGCAGAGCCGGGGAACAGCTTCAGGATGGAATCATAGTCGAACACGTACGACAGGGCCCTCCGGAAGTTTACGTCATCCGTCGGAGCTTTCTTGGTATTCAGCATGACGTTCAGTATTGTCCCGGAGAAATTTTCCGCAATCGAGACCCCGGGAAGTCTGGACATCGCGTTGATGTTCTCCATGGTCTGCCACTGGTCGGTGATCTCAACATCCTTGTTTCGTATCAGCGTACGGACGGTGGCCCCCTCGGTGGTATCCATCAGTTTGAATGAATCCGGTGCATCTTTGTCCCATCCTCCCCAGTAATCCTTGAACTGGACCGCACTGAGGTACTGTTGCTGCTTCAATTCACTGACCGTATAGGGTCCACTGCCCGCATCGTGGGTGATGAGCCAGTCTTTGCCGTAATCCCCCATCTCCCCGTATTTGCCGTTTTTGTTGGTGTTTTTGGTGACGAGATCCTTGTCCAACACATAGAGCCTGACAAGGGTTTCAACGAAGGGGCCGAACTTCTTTTTCAGTGTGAATTTCACCGTGTACTTGTCGACCACGGTGGCTTTATCCACGACACCAGTAAACAGGTACGCATAACCTTCGCCCACCGTCAGAAGTCTCTGCATGGAGAAGGCCACATCATCGGCAGTCACTTCTTTCCCGCTATGGAATTTGATGCCTTTCCTCAAATAGAAGGTATAGTTGAGTGCACTTCTGTCTATATCCCACTTTTCAGCGAGCATCGGTTTCAGTGTCCCGTCGTTCTGGGGGAACACCAGGCTGTCGTACAGATTCGGCAGTGCCATGCTGCTTCCATAATCCTGTCCGACGCCGGGATCGATGTTGGGTGTTCCCGAAACCGTACATCTGATCATCCTGCTTTGACTCTGTGCGCCTATCCCCTGCACGAGAACGACACACGCCAACAGAAACAGCAACCCCTTGAGTTGTCTTTTCATGGCATACCTCCTACTTAAAAACAATCTAAGACCAGTGGCTAGACCAGGTACTCTTGATATTCACCAAGGCAGGCCCCATGCTGTTATCTCCTCGCGCTTTGGCGATTCGTAGGCACAACGCTTGCTGTGGGACCAGCCGTAACGCTGGCGCAGGTCGGCCTTGAACTCTGCATATTTGAATGACGTGATTGCGGCGTCTATGACGGGGACGCCGAGCGCATCCTGCATCTTCGGGGCGAATCCATACTGCATTGTGCAGCCAAAGATCAGGACTTCGGCGCCGTCGTCGAGGGCCTTTTTGCCGGCAGCCATCATCCGGCTCTGAGTTAGGGCAGGGTCCTCCTGGAATTCCAGTACGTTCATATCCAGGCTGACAAATGAAGCCAGCTTTCTGCCGAGGCCGTAGTGTTCGAGATTTTCGGACATGGCGGGAATACACTTTTTCTCTGCAACAAGTATCGAAAACTTGTCGCCCATGGTGGAGGCGAGCTGCGTACAGGTTTCTTCCGGGAAGATGACCGGCATTGTGATCAGGACTTCGCGGATTTCCCTGAGCCCCGGATCGTAGAAACAGCCCATGACGGCGGCGTCGTAGCCCTCCCTCTCCGCACGGAGAAGTAAGGCAATCGACTCAGGCAGTGCGAGGGCTCCATAATAGTGATATTCCAGATGGAGGGGGCCCTTTGTCAGGGATCCGACTGCAACTTCCGTATCCGGAGCCGCTTCGCGCTGGAACATTCTTTCCATTATTTGATTATGGCTGGAGTGAGCAACAGGATTTAACCAGAAAATCCTTCTCATAGACTCCTCCAGATGGCCGAAGTAAAAAAGTATTCTTCGGCCATCCGTCACAAATATCGACTATTTCCCGAGTTTTCTCGCCAGCGCGACGATTTCTTCCGTAGGACCGACAATCTGCCCCTCTTTCAGCAGAAGTTGTCCGTCAAGATATACCGTGGAATTGAGGCAGATGCCATCGGAATGCGAAGAGGCGGGAATTCCGCCGGGGATATCGGGGACGAGCATGGGGCCGATATTCCCGAACCCCCACTCGGTCGATCCCCACACCCGTTCATCCTCCACAATGTCGCCCGTCAGTTTTGCGCCGGGGCCAAAGCCATAGGAAAGGTGAGCAAGATAGAACATCCGGTCATCTTTGAAGCTCTCCAGCCAGGCCTTGAAGACCTTTGCATCCTGTCCGCCGGCCACGTCCACAACCTTGTCGTTTTTGACCGTCAGGCGGATAGGGTCATTCACTTTTCCCAAGGGGGGCGTCAGGGTGCCGTCTATCACGATTGTCCCATTGATAGTCTTGAAGAGGGGGGTCCAGGAAATCTGTCCCGGCATCATCTTGATCTCGCCCTTCTTGATGTAGCCGTCTGCGGTGTAGAAAGGTCGGTTCGGATCATTGTCGAATTCCACATCGGTGCCGGCCGGCGTCGTGATCCTGATATGCTTGGCCTTTTTCGAGACATCTTCGACTTTCAGGATGAATTCCCTCAGGAGAGGGATATCCACTCTCCCGATATTCCTCATGATGAGATCGGGGTTCGCCCCCACGAGGTTGGTGTACCTCAGGTTTTTGTTTGTGCGGAAAGCCTCATCGAACACGGTTGAGTAGAAAATCCACTCGTTGTTGTACTCTATCCAGATATCGGCCGCGGACAGAAGACCGATCAATTCCTTGCCCGGAAGATCGGGATCGGCCGCCTTGCCGACGCCTCTGGCGGCGGGGGTTTTTACAATGACCGGTTTGCCTCCCAGCGCATAGGCGGCCTGGGCGGTCGCGTCGACGACATCGTAGTTCGACTCCGTGTCGCAGGTTAATACTACGGATTCGCCCTTCTGCAGACCGAACATGTCGCGCAATAATTTAATAGATGCTCCGACGAGCTCCAGATCGTACATGAATGCCTCCTTGCATAAAATTCAAAGCACTCTTTGATCATGGCCATGAAATTTGAAACACTAGTATTCCATTATTACTTTACCGGCTCTGAAAGAAGATGATAGCATGCCTTTTTCCCACACGATTTGTGATATTTATAAAGATGAGAATTGGATTTTATATTTATTACATGCATATGGGGCCAAGTTTTCCATGGCATTTCAGACGGCTCGGCAGAAATGTGAAAAAAGGTAAGCGATGATGCCGGTCACCTTCTCCATGTCCTCGACGGAGACATTTTCCGAGACGGTATGCTCTGCCTTTACTCCGTTGCCGATCGGAACGGTTTCGATTCCCTTCTCGTTGTAAATGGAAGATTCCAGCCCGCCGGTGATGACCGTCACCTTAGGTTCCACGCCGATGGAGCGGAGAGCGTCGCAGGTGACCTGCACCATGGGAGAGTCGGCAGGCATGCGTGCGGCCTTAGACTCGAGGCTGAGGGTGACATCGGCCTTCGCCCCCACTGTCTTCGCGGCGATTTCGAAGATTTCTTTCCAGGTCTCGCTGATCTGCACGCACTTGTCGTGACTCAGGCTGCGCACTTCGGCCTTCACGGAAGCCTTCTCCGGCACGGAGTTGACAATCAGGCCTCCGTGAATGATGCCGACATTGCCGGTCGTCTCGGCGTCGATGCGGCCGTCTCTC
>Ga0228535_1003424_pt1 | contig 11420 bp, 7 predicted proteins | sample SJ1metagenome_FD_168457 | JGI IMG/M metagenome (GOLD analysis project Ga0228535, IMG submission 168457) | Enriched culture of PCE-dechlorinating microbial communities from Ithaca, New York, USA - SJ1 | ecosystem: Engineered > Modeled > Simulated communities (microbial... > Unclassified | place... | reverse complement strand
GTATTAAAGGCGGGGCATTGATAACGGCCGAGTTGGCAAACGATTATAACAGGGATGTATTTGCTTTTCCCGGCCGTGTCGATGATATTTGGTCCAAAGGATGCAACAGTCTGATAAAATCGAATAAGGCATTTTTAATGGAAACAGCAGAAGACTTGCTTCAAATAATGAATTGGGAAAAACTGGATTCCGGTTCGGAAATAGCTCCACAGGTTTCCATGTATTTCGATCTGGCAGAAGAAGAAAAAGAAATTTTGTTTCAGTTGAGACAACATGCCGATGGACTTCAAGTAAATGAACTGGCTATCCAAATGTCTAAACCATTCAGTAAAATTTCTTCGCTGTTGCTGCAAATGGAATTTAAAGGATTGGTAAAATGTTTACCGGGTAATATTTATCGAATAATCAAATAATTCTGATAAAAAAGAGAAGAAATTAGTGGTTGTGGTGAAACAAGTAATTGTCTATCAGATATAGTCAAGTAAAAAACAAACATTGACAGTTTGGCATTACAGCGTAAAAATATGTCATTCTGTCAATAATTTTATTCCCTTCTTCGATTACTTCTGCAACCAAAAGATAAAAAATTACTCTGAAATACAGTTATTTACCGGGCAAATTAAATTATTGGAAATGCTCTGGTATTGAATTTGAATAGCTGGAGATGTAGAGTAAAATTTAGAATTATAAAACGAAAGGAGGGTTTAACTATGGCATTAGTAAAATTTTCAGATCAATTGCCATCATTATTTGATCGTTTAATGAATAATGATTTGTTCGACTGGACTTTTCGCAACTTTTCTGAAACAAACACAACTCTTCCATCAGTTAACATTAAAGAAACCAACGATGCATACAGGTTGGAAATGGCAGCTCCAGGTCTAAAAAAAGAAGACTTCAAGATTGAAGTTAAAGATGGGGTGCTTTCAATTTCTTCAGAAAAAGTTGGTGAAGAGCTGAAGGAAGGAGAAGAATTTACCCACAGGGAATACAGCTATCAATCATTTGTACGTTCTTTTACTTTGCCCGACAATGTAGAAGAAGACAAAATCGAAGCAAAGTACGAGAATGGAATATTATGCGTAAATATTCCCAAAAAGGAAGAAGCTAAAGCTAAGCCGGTTAAGCAAATCGAAATTCAATAAATTTTACTTTAACAAATGAAGGGGAACTATTGTGTTCCCCTTTATTAAATTTATTTTAACAAATTTGTTGCTTGAAATATTTGTTTTATATGGAATATAAAGATTACTATAAAACACTTGGAGTAGACAAAAATGCCACTCAGGAGGAAATTAAAAAAGCTTACCGGAAACTTGCCGTAAAATACCATCCTGATAAAAATCCCGGTAACAAGGAAGCGGAAAATCAGTTTAAAATGATTAATGAAGCTTACGAAGTACTGTCCGATCCGGAAAAAAGGAAAAAATATGATGAATTGGGAACCAACTGGAACAAATTTGGTGAAGGGAACGAATATAGAGGAAGTAATCCTTTTGAAGGTTTTGGCAATCGGGGCGGAAGTCAATTTTACTATCAGGATAATTTCAATGATTTATTTGGTGGTAAAAACACCGGATTTTCGGATTTTTTCGAAGCATTTTTCGGTAAAGGAGCAACGTCAGGATTTGGTAAAAGTAATCGTCAAACCGAATTCAAAGGGCAGGATTACGAAACAGAAATCAATCTTACCCTGGAAGAGGCATATCATGGTACAAGCAGAATTATTCAAATCGATAACGAAAAAATACGTATAAAAATCAAACCAGGAGTTAACGATGGACAAGTATTAAGAATAAAAGGAAAGGGAGCAAAAGGAAGCAATCCAAACTATAATGGCGATTTGCTCATAAAAGTCAAAGTACTACCCCATCCAATTTTCGAGCGGATAGGCAATGACTTGAAAATGACTCATCAAATTAACTTGTTTGATGCAATACTGGGTGGAAAAACAATTATTGAAACACTGAATGGAAAAATAATAATTGACATTCCCGAAGGTACACAGAACAATAAAATTCTGCGTATCAAAGGAAAAGGTATGCCTGTGTATGGAAAAAGTGGAGAATACGGCGATTTGCTGATTCAATTGCAAGTGATTATTCCCGAGAACCTTACACCCGAACAAAAAAATATGTTTCGTAGATTAAAGGAAAATTTGCATTCACAAAAATAATAATTAATAGATGGATTATGTATGATTTGAACAGATTTTTCCCCGAAGACAATGAAATGTTGACAAATTTCGTAGAAGCTCTTTTTTCTGCAAATCTTCAGTATAGTGCAATGGATTTGTTTCGAGCAGGAGCTGAATCATGGAAGGAAATCGATGGGGCAGTAAAACTATCCATACAAACGCTTATAAAAGCCAATCTGAATCCGCAGATGCATTTTAAATTTCGATTTTTAACCGATATTGCAAGTGGCAACATAGTGCAAGACTGGAAAATGAGCAAAACGGGTTTTGTATTGACATTACTCAATATTCAGGGTAAAAATCCACTTTTAAACAAGTTAAAAGTAGAAATTATTGAACGCTATATCAATTAAATGAAGAAGGAAAAACAGATGTTTTTTCGACATTGCGAATAAAAAACCGATATCTAAAAATTGGAAAACTGCATCATATTTAACGCATATCAATTGAGCATAAGTATTTGTGGAAAAATTCGAAATTTCTTAAAAAACGGATAAAGTTAGCTCATGACAGATATTGCCAATATATTTTTTAGTGTGGATGGAATTTGCACTATAGATTATTAAAAAAGTTCATACTATCAATGCATTTTGACTGAATATTATTACCAAGAAAAAAAGTGTTGGGAAAATAAATCAGATAGCAATGTCTTAATTTCCATATCTCTCCTAAATAAAAAATCGTAATTTCAAGTGAAAATTAAACTTTTTGGTGCATCATTACCAATAAAATGTTAACTTTGAAACCTCTTTTAAAACGGTTTTTCAGGTAAGCAGAGAGGAATAAAGCAAATTTTTTAAGAACAAAAATTTTGTACATGACAAAAAAGTAAGTAGGGTTTGGGGCAAAGCCCCGTTATTAAATATTTGAAAATAAAAAATATAAATTTTTCTACAATTTTTTTGTAATGTACTAAGGAACAAAAATTTCAATATGAAGAAAATTAAAGTCGGCATAGTGGGAGGGGCAGGATACACGGCAGGCGAGTTGTTGCGCATCCTGATTTATCATCCTGAAGTTGAAATTGTGTTTGTAAACAGCAGCAGCAATGCCGGTAATCCTTTAGCAGAAGTGCATAGCGGATTAATTGGCGAAACGGATTTGAAGTTTACTGCGGAGTTGCCACTACAGCAAATAGATGTTCTGTTTTTGTGCACAGCACACGGCGACAGTAAAAAATTCCTTGTAGAGCATGATGTTCCTTTTTCGGTGAAAATGATCGATCTTTCTACCGATTTTCGTGAAAAAAGAACCGATCACGATTTTGTTTACGGTTTACCCGAGCTGAACCGAAAGGAAATACTTTCTGCCCGGCATGTAGCTAATCCCGGTTGTTTTGCTACAGCCATTCAATTGGGACTGTTGCCATTGGCAAAAAACGGTTTGTTGAAAGATGAAATTCATGTCAATGCCATTACCGGTTCTACCGGAGCCGGCGTAAAACTTTCCACTACTTCTCATTTTAGCTGGAGAAACAACAATGTTTCCATTTACAAAGCTTTTACGCATCAGCATTTGCACGAAATCAACCAGTCGTTGCATCAGTTGCAGCCCTCTTTTGCACATGCTGTAAATTTCATTCCGGTGCGCGGAAATTTTACGCGCGGCATACTGGCGGCAAGCTACACCAAATGTGACTTGACACTCAAGGAAGCCACTGAAATTTATCGTGAATTTTACAGCGAGGCCGCTTTTACTTTTGTCGTAGATAAGAATCCGGATCTAAAACAAGTGGTAAACACCAATAAAGCATTGATTTATCTGGAGAAACATGAAGAAAAATTACTTGTTGTATCGGTTATCGACAATTTGCTGAAAGGGGCTTCGGGACAGGCGGTGCAAAATATGAATCTGATGTTCGGACTGGAGGAAAAAATCGGTTTACAACTGAAAGCCGTCGGTTTTTGAAAATTTTAGAAAAAGCAGAATAAAGTTAAATTATGCTATAAAATATCATTTTCGAGCAAAAATTAATGAAATCATTTGTATGGAATTTCAAAAACCCTTACCTTTGCGCAGTGATTTTTTCATAGTATTAGATTTAAGGTTAACAAAGATTGGTAGTCAGGCGTGGCTACCTTTCGCGTTTTTATGGGGGTATGGTTTTTCAATTTATCATCTCAACGAATTCCATCCCTGTGCCTGAAGTTCAATTTCGCCTCCGTCTCTGCCTACCAAATAGCAACCAGATTCGGGTTTGGTAATATGCCCTACAATCGAGATATTTTCCATCTGCACCAATTTTTCATAATCTTCCAGTGAAGCGGTAAAAACCAATTCGTAATCTTCTCCGCCATTGAGTGCAGCGGTAACTATATTCATGTTCATTTCTTCGGCCATTGCAGCAGCCTGAAAACTTACGGGAATTTTATCTTCGTAAATTCGGCATCCTGTCTTGCTTTGGGTGCAAATGTGCAGCAGTTCCGACGATAATCCGTCCGAAATGTCCATCATGGCAGTAGGAATAATATTTTTCTCGCGCAATTGCTCAACAATATCGCGTCTTGCCTCAGGTTTGAGCTGGCGTTCCAAAATATATTCATATCCATCAAAATGAGGTTGCGCCTGTTCATTTCCTTCAAAAACCAGTTTCTCTCTTTCGAGCAATTGCAATCCCATGTAGGCAGCGCCCAAATCGCCGGATACGCAAATTAAATCGTTTTCCCTGGCGCCGTTGCGATATGTAATTCGGCCGCTTTCTCCTTCTCCCACACAGGAAATGCTGAGCGTAAGTCCTGTAAGTGATGCGCTGGTATCGCCGCCAACCAAATCAACACCGTAATTTTCACATGCCAGCAGAATACCATCATAAATCTGCTCCAAATCTTCGACCGAAAAACGTTTTGATACGCCCAATGAAACGATAATTTGTTTTGGTTGTCCGTTCATGGCGTAGATGTCGGAAAAGTTGACTATGGCAGCTTTGTAGCCCAAGTGTTTTAAAGGAACATACATTAAATCGAAATGTACGCCTTCCAGCAGAAGATCGGAAGTGAGCAGAACAAGTTTGTCATTGTACGAGAGAACGGCGGCATCGTCGCCAATACCTTTTACAGTAGAACGATTTTTTATTTTTACCTTTTCTGTCAAATGTTTGATTAACCCAAATTCTCCCAAAGCGGAAATTTCTGTACGGGGCATAATGGCCGATTTTTATGGTTTTTATTGTTTGAGGCGACAAAGTTATTCAAATTTGCCGCGTTTGACAAATTCTCACTCAAAATTCAATTTCGCATTATAAAGGTTGCAGAATGAAGATGTTCGCATGGGGTGCTAAGGTTATATGTTTTGAATAAGATTCTTTCTTTTTGGTTCTCTGTGTTTTCTTTGGTAAAATATGTTTTTAATTTTTCGTGAAAATTAGGTGTTGTACATTACGGCTCTCCCGCAATTGGAATTTTATTCTTCAATTTCTTCAAATTTAAAATCTGTAAACTTTTACCTCGCTTACTCGAAACACGCATTTTCTTGTTTTTTGTTAATTCTGAATAAAAATGCATATTAAACTCTTTTTTATTTTGCTTGTATTTGAAATTATTATTACTTTGCAAGCCAAAATAATTTTAAATTATAACCGAACCCTTTACATAAAATTTTAATTTTAATTATATTTTTGTATAGTTTAGTTTATTTCACATTTTTAGTTCTCTTTAATTGTTTATTTCATTGTATTTCAATTTTTTTGTTTCGCATTCTTGCATCCCCCGGCAGAGCCGTAGTATGCAATTTATCTACAAATTGTTCGAAAATTTTTTGGAAAAATGGATTTGAAGACGAGAACCAAATTGGAAAATCTATGTTAAATATATTTAATATATAAAAATTCGGTTAACTTTTTTCCGATTTTTCTTGTTTTTAAAATGAATTGAATATAATTTTGTAGCGAATATATTAATCATCAGCGTAGTCAATTCTCTTTTAACCCTATTTTGTAATAAGTGCTTATCGCATAACGATTGAATTTTAAATGCGGAAAACCATTTCTAGCTACCTGAAAATCTGTTTGTTTACACTCTTCCTGACTTTTGGAGGAAGGGCTTCGCTATATGCTGCCAACCGTTATGCCGTAGCCAATGGCAATTGGAATTCCACCTCTACATGGTCTGCCACTTCTGGCGGAAGTTCGGGTGCCAGTGTCCCTGTTAACGGTGATAATGTGTACATCGAACGCGGTTATACCGTTACTGTAACTGCTAATGCAGCCTGTAGCAATTTGTATTTTAGTACTCCAACTACCGGAAATTTGGGAACATTGACTGTCAACAGCGGAGTTACCCTGACCGTCAGTGGAGGGGTTACCTTAAACAAAGTGACTTCTGCTAATGATGTGTGGGGCACTATCTCCGGTGCAGGAATTTTGAATTGTACTTCACTCAATATTGGTAATGCGGGTAATCCTACCACTAATAATACAAACAATACCCATACATTAACTTCTACTATTGCTGTTTTGAATGTGAGCGGCAATTTAACAATAAACAGTTATTATAGAAATACAAACAGAATTCGTAACGGTGTTTTTGTGGTAAACAGTGGAACCGTTACTGTAAGTGGCACAGTAACAACATCCAATCAAAATGCTAATAATACTGCTACTTTAACTTTAGGTAATTCATCTCCCACCTTAAATCTTGCCGGAGGTCCCCCTTTTAATCTTTCAGGTACAGGAACCAATGCGATTACCTTAAATGGAACAGGAGCAACGGTAAATTATAGTGGAGCAACTCAGACAATCTATGCCTCTAATTATTATCACTTGACATTATCAGGAAGTGGAAACAAATCCCTGACAGGTACAGCGAATATACAAGGAAATTTCACCAATAATGCCACTTTTTCATATGGAACTTCTACTGTTACTTTTAATGGTACTTCTCCTCAAACCATAGGAGGAACTTCTGTTACAACCTTTTATAATTTGACGATCAACAATACCGGCACTTCCGGAAACAATACCGTTACGCTTCAGCAACCCACCACCGTAACCAATACGCTTACGTTGACATCAGGTAGAGTGAATACTACTTCTACCAATCTTCTTTCCGTTACCAATACGGCAGCAGGAGCTATTTCCGGAGGAAGTTCCTCGTCCTTTGTCAATGGTCCCTTAAAAAGATCATTGCCTGCCAACTATTCCACAGCAAGCAGTTATGTTTTCCCCGTAGGAGTAGGAACAGGCTATTATCCGTTTACACTGGTCAATCCGACCACCGGAACTACCGCACCAACCGTTCAAATAGAAGCAAAAGCAGCCAGTAATGGTGGAACATTCAATGGAACGTTGTTTTCGTTAAGTACGACCGAATACTGGACAATGACGACGACAGGAAGTTTCACGAACAGTTCCGTTTCTGTTTCCCGTCCCACTGCCATTACACCTTTTAACGTGATTGCGGGGTCGACTTCTGCGAGCGGCACTTACACATCGTTGGGTGGAACAGCCGGAACGAACGGCGTAACAAATTCTAATTTAATTGGTTCTAATCGTTATTTTGCATTGGGACGTGCCAGGTATTTGACATTATCTACGACAAGTCTTACCGGTTTTACCTATCCGGAAGGGAACGGGCCATCAGGCATTCAAAGTTTTACGGTAAATGCAGACGGATTAACCGATAATGTGATTATTGCGGCGCCTGCCAATTTTGAAATTTCACTTTCGGGAGGAACATCTTTCAACGGTAGCAGTCAGGTTACAATTCCGATTGTTTCGGGAAGTATCAACAATGTTTCGGTATATGTGCGGATGAAAGCGGGTTTGTCGCAAGGCAGTATTGGACCGGAACAGTTGACTGTTTCCACGACCGGTTTCACTGCCCAAACGATTAGTTTAAGTGGAACAGTTACCACAAGACCGGTTATAACCTTATCCACTTCGAGTTTGAGCGGATTTACCTATACTTTTTCGGCCGGTCCTTCCGCACAACAAAGTTTTACGGTGAGCGGTACCAATTTATCCGGAAATGTTACACTCACTGCTCCATCTCATTACGAAATTTCATTGACTTCCGGTTCCGGGTTTACTTCGTCAATATCGTTGACGCCTTCAGGTGGAACATTATCGTCCACTACTATTTATGTTCGGCTCAAAGTTAGTTTGGGCGTTGGTACCTATAATGAAACACTTACAGCAACCAGTCAGTATGCCGTAACCAAAAATCTTTCGTTGAATGGAAACGTTACAGCCGCAGCAACGCTTACTACAACTCCTTCCTGGCTTGCCTGCTTTATTTATACTTCCGGGAGCGGGCCTTCGGCTTCACAAACTTTTTCCTTGACAGGTTCCAATTTGGGAACCAATACGGTAACTGTGACAGCACCCACGAATTTTGAAGTATCGACCAACGGAACTACTTTCAGTAATTCATTTACGTTGACGCCCAGTGGCGGGACTGTCAATCAGACGGTTTATGTAAGGTTGAAATCGGCTTTGGCTGTAGGGACTTACGGACCGAGCAATGTTTCGCTGGCTTGTACAGGAGCAGTTACCAAAACGGTTGCTTTGAGCGGACAGGTCGTAAGCAGTGCAACTGTCTTAGTGTCAAGAAATACGGTTACAGGTTTTGGTTATCAGGTAGGAAGTGGCCCTTCGCCGGTTCAATCGTTGACGGTCAGTGGGGCTTCATTGGGAAGTAACAATATCGTCGTTACTCCGCCTTCCAATTACGAAATCTCAACATCGCCCAATTTGGGATTTCAATCCACAGCCCTTACACTGACCCAATCGAGCGGTAAAGTGAATCCAACGGTTATTTATATCCGTCTGAAATCAGGATTGGCTGCTGCAACTTATGCCCAGACACTCACGGTAGCATCCGGTTCTATCACACAAAATGTAACACTGAACGGCAAAGTTTATGCTACGCCTCTGATAACCGCTTCGGGAGGAGGCGATTATTGTACGGGGAGCACCATTAATTTGACCAGCACGGGAGACGATATCGTCAATCGTTACTGGTCAGGACCTAACAATTTTTACTCTACCACTCAAAATCCTTCCATTGCCAACAGTACGCCATCCATGTCCGGAACTTATTCCGTCACCGGGAATGTAATTACAGGAGGAAATCTGATTGTGAACGGAGATTTTGAAATGGGAAATGTGGCCATTAATAGCAGTTACGGTTATCCGGCAGAACCATTTACAACGAGTTCACTTTATCCGGAAGGACTGTATGCGATTGTCAATTTGCCAAGCACCGTACATGGCAACTTTACTTCTACGGGTGTCGATCATACGACCGGAACAGGGAAACAAATGGTCATCAACGGAGCTACAAATCCGGGTGTTGTCGTTTGGTCGCAGTCAGTGGCGGTGGTGGCCAATGCCGATTATGAGTTTACCTATTGGGTGCAGACAGTAGTTAATGGAAACGATCCAAACCCAGCTCAGCTGCAACTTTACGTAAATGGTGTAGCAGCAGGTCCCATTTATACTGCCAATCCCACAACAGCTGTTTGGAAACAATTTATTTATAATACGAATGCAGGTTCCAATACCGTATTGAATTTGGAACTGGTCAATCAAAATACCGTTGCAGGAGGAAACGATTTTTCATTGGATGATATCGTTTTTCATCAAATTCTTCCGGCAACAGCATCAACCAATGTTACTGTGAATGATAACTTGCCTGTGAGTGTAAGCATTTCTTATTCACCATCTGTTGTTTATACCAATACGCTTGTAACATTTACGGCTACGCCAACCAATGAAGGTTCAGCTCCCGTTTACGAATGGTCGGTGAATGGAACAGTAGTAGGAACAAACAGTTCAACTTATACCTACACGCCTCAAAATGGGGATGTGGTTTCCTGTAAACTGACCTCATCCTATCCTTGTGCAATAGGCAATCCGGCTACGAGTAGTCAAACCATGACGGTGCTTACACAAAACAACTATTGGATGGGAGCTGTTTCGAGTACCGACTGGGGAACGGCTTCCAACTGGACAGCAGGTTTTGTACCACTTGCAGGTGATAATGTAGAATATGCTACCGTTGCCAATTACGGCACAGCCGCAGTGAATGATTTGCAACTCGATCAGGACAGAGTAATCGGCAGCCTCATCAATGCTACCAACAAGAAGTTGATTATTCCGGCGGGAAAAGCTCTTACGGTAAACAACACAATTACTATCAGTGATGCACAGAATCCGAATTTGATTCAGATCCAGTCGGGTGGTTCATCCACTCCGCAAGGAACGTTGATTTTCCATAATGATGCTGCTCATCCTGTATATGCTACGGTAGAAATGTATTCCAAAGCATGGATTGATCCGAATGGGGTAACCAATAACAAGTATTTCTGGCAATATTTCGGTTTGCCTTTCCGTTCGCTGCAGGCCAATCCTTCTTTCTATGGCGCTTATGTAAGACGCTGGGATGAAACGGGAACAACGATTTCCAATCATTGGGTTCAATTGGGCAACAACGATGTGATTCAGTCGTTTTTGGGCTATGAAATTTGTCAGCCTTCAGCAAAAACCTACACCTTGCAGGGAATTTTGGAAAATCGAGATTTCAGTTCCGGCGAATTGGCTTACACCACTACCGCCTTGTATCCCGGTCAGCACATATTTGGCAATTCCTATACGGCAGCTATTGATATCACCCAAATTAATTTTGGCAGCAACATGGAAGCAACTGTCTATCTGTACAACACGGGTTCTTACAACAACTGGGTAACCAATAATGGTGAAACGAGTCATTCTCCGAGCAACACCAACCCGGGAACATATGCCGCCATTCCCAAGAATCAAGCCGGTCAGGGAGGCATTCAGGGACAAATTCCCTCCATGCAGGGATTTCTGGTAAAAGCCATGAGCGGTTCGTCAGGAAATACCATTTCCATTCCCTATTCTTCCGTAGCCGTGAAAAACACCACCCTTCAACGTGCAAAGGCTGCTGAAGAAAACGATTCGGAGAAAAAACAATATCTGCGCATAGACTTAAAAACGGATACCGTAATTGTAGACCGCATGTGGATTTTCAACGAAGAAAACTGTACCCGTTCTTTCGACAATGGCTGGGACGGGCCAAAAATGCTTCCGGCAAGTGGAACACCGGTATTGTGTGCCATAGAAAAGGACGGTTTGTACCAAGTGAACTCGGTAAACGATATGGACGAAACCAAACTCGGATTCCGGAAAGGAACCGAAACAGAATACTCCTTAACATTTTATCCGAAAAATCTACAGCAGCGCTATCCGGCCGTTTATCTGCTG
>Ga0228535_1003421_pt1 | contig 11440 bp, 9 predicted proteins | sample SJ1metagenome_FD_168457 | JGI IMG/M metagenome (GOLD analysis project Ga0228535, IMG submission 168457) | Enriched culture of PCE-dechlorinating microbial communities from Ithaca, New York, USA - SJ1 | ecosystem: Engineered > Modeled > Simulated communities (microbial... > Unclassified | place... | reverse complement strand
GAAGGCGTATTTGAGACATCCGGGAGGCACTACGATGTCAAGCCGGGTTCCATCATTATGGTCTTCCCTGGCGTGCGGCATTTTTACAAACCGATCTACGAAATTGGATGGATGGAATACTGGGTTGGCTTCAAGGGCGGGCATTTTGAGCTTCTGCGCGAGCGGGGCTTTCTGAATCCTCAGGAGCCTTTCATCGAAATTGGCTTGCAGAACAATGTGCTCGACCTGTACAACGAAATTATTGCCGAAGTGCGGGACCAAAAGCCGCTCTACCAGATTGTTGCCTCGTCCAAAATTCTTGCGCTCATCGCTGAAATCAACGCATGCGCACGGCGCAGGGCTCAAGCCAGCCATGCAGCGCAGGTTGTCGAAGCCGCCAAGTGCATGATGGTCGAAAAAATCTACGGCGATATCGATATCAACAGCATCGCAACGGCATTGGGAATCAGCGCATCAAGGCTCAACGATATCTTCAAAACCTACACCTCGATGACCCCCTACCAGTACTATATCCATATCAAGATACATGCGGCAAAAAGCCTGCTTGAACAGGGGGATCTGTCGGTTAAGGAAGTGGCGTACCGGCTCGGTTTTGAGGATCAATACCACTTCTCGCGGCTTTTCAAGAAAAAAACGGGCATCGCGCCTTCTCAGTGGCGCGCCTTTATGTATGAATAACGCTTTTATACATGAATAGCGGGCGCGCCAAAAACAGGGGCTGGTATCAGCCCGCGCGCCGATTCTTATTATTCGCGCGGCAATTTTTTCAGCTTTTCCAATTCTTCGTTGATGCGCTTCTCGAGATAGTACAATTCCCGATCGGAGAGCCCCAGGCCGAAGGTGAGCGTTCCAGTACCCGCATCGATGGCGAGTTCCTTGAGATAGCGATTGTTGAGCTGTACGGAAGATCGCTGCACTTTCGCGGTGCCAACATCGGAAATGGCATACTGCTGCGCCGAATTCGAGATAAAGCTCGAGCTCTTCTTGAGAAGCCCGTCCGGCGTAATAAAGAGCTCTGTGTCGGTTATGGAAGGTTTCAAGAAAGACTTGAGCATAGCCACGCCAGCAATCCAGAACGGAATGCTGAAGAGCGGAAAGAACATCGGCGCGCGCATACGGAGTGTCATGGTCGTCCAGAAGAATACAAAGCCGAGCCACACTATGGGGAAGAACGCAAAGCCCGAAGAGCTCGCGGCTCGCTTGCCTCTTGGCAGCTTGATGTAGAGCCCCGGATCGAGCGGCTGTATTTCAAGCTTGCTGTCCGATGGCAGTTCGGCAGGGTAGTCGACGGATTCGCGGCCGGCATCGGGCTCACTCAAAATATGGGAAATGAGCGCGCGGCGCGAAGACTGCAGGCTTTCGACATTGCGAGTGTTTTCGGAGCTGCGGGCATTGCTCGGGCTGGAAGCCAGCGCGGCGGTCGGAACCGGTTCTTCTCCCCTGAGGATTGCAGCGGCTTTGGCCGCGGAGAGAAATCGCCGGTCCTGGTCAGGATCGAGCCAATTGCCAAGCACGTAAGCCAAGCCAGGAGAAAGATACAGAAGCCCAGAGAGATCGATTTTCAGGTTGCGCATCGGCAGTTCCGCCGGATTGCGCCCTGTGAGCATAAAGACAGCTGTTGCCGCTGCGCCGTAGAGATCCGAACGATGGGTAGCCCGGCCCGAAACCTGTTCGACAGGGATATAGCCCGCAGTTCCTACAAGCGTCGCGCCAGGATAGAGAGCGGAACGAATTGCATCCTGCACACCAGAAAAATCGACAAGCGCGATATGGCCGTCCGGCTGCAGTATGAGGTTCCGCGGGTTTATGTCGCGGTGGACGATAGGGGGCCTGAGGCTTCCGATATAGGCGAGAATATCGGCAAGTTCGGCCAGCATCTGTTCGATGTGCGCCTCGGTGAATTTTTTCCCTGAAAACACGTGGGATTCGATAGTTTCGCCCTCGATGTACTGCATCACGAGCACGAATTCAAAATGCCCTCCCTGTGCAAGGTCAAAGCTTTCAATGTACTTGGGAATTCGGGGATGGTTCAGCGTGCGTAAAATTTCTGCTTCGCGCTTGAATTGATCCAGCGGCTTCCATGAGCTCGTCTCCGCTAGATCAAAGATTTTGAGCACGACGGGCGGGGACGTTGGCGGGTTGTCTGGCGGGCTTTCGGGCTGGCTATCGGACAGGCTTTCAGCAGCGCCATTTTCGGAACGCTCATTTCCTGCAGCTGCAGAAGGAGTGTCCTGTGCGAGGTGCGCAAGCCAGGTAGATGCGGTGACACCCTTACCCAGCCTCCGATCGAGTACATACGTGCCGATAATGTCGCCAGGATTCACGCTCTATCCTCACTATCAGGTTTTTCGCCAGTTCTCATTCTTGCGGCGTGCAGCTTTTTCAGCGCATATGCGCGCTTGTCGGCCAGACCCAATTCATCATACGTATCCGCCAGGTTGAACCATGCATCGCTGAAATCGGGGTCCAGCGAGGTCGCTTTTTCGAAAGCCGCGCGGGCTTCATCGTATTTCTCGGAGCGAAAAGCTACAACGCCCAGGTCATTCCATGCGGAGGCATACAATGGATCTTTGTCGAGCGCTTTGCGATAGAATTCCGAGGCCTGGGCAAAATCATCCTGTTCGTAGGCAAGAAGCCCGAGGGCGTGCAAAACTTCGGGCGAATCTGGTTCCATTTGCAGTTCCGACAGAAGATCGTTGCGCGCTGCATCGAAATTTCCGGCCAAACGATGTGCCTCGGCGCGATTGAAAAGAACACCGGTTCGGGATGGGTCGAGGACAAGCGCCTTGTCGAGGAGGTTTATGGCTTCCTGGTAGCGGCCCGCATCGATGAGCAATACCGCCTGGTTGTTGAGGTCGGCGATCAATTTGTTTTTTTCGGAATTTGCCATTGCAAATGCCTCCAGATGAAAGATAATTGAAATATGCAGTTTCGTCATCAGGGCGGCGAGCGCCGCAGGGTACTTGAGCTTTTTTTATAGAAAAGGTAGTATTCTTTCGTTATTATTTTATCGATATTACTATATTCAATTTTATGAATACAGGGGGGCTGCAGAATGGTTGCAGGCGATATCGAGTTTTCCACTGAGCTTCAAGCGTATATCGACGAGTGGTGCAAAAAGGAAGGTGGCCTCGTGATGATGCTCCACCGCATTCAGCATGAATTCGGCTATATCCCGAGAGCGGCGGCGGAAAAACTCTCGCGCATATCGGGGATTCCGCTCGCGAAGATATACGGGGTCATCACGTTTTATCATTTCTTCAAGACGACAAAACCTGGCAAGCACCGCATTGCGGTGTGCATGGGAACGGCATGCTATCTCAAGGGCGGGCAGGATCTGCTCGAAGAGACGCGCTCGATTCTTTCCATCGAGCCGGACGAAGTCACCGATGACGGGCTTTTCAGCATCGACGAAGTGCGCTGTCTGGGTTGCTGCGGGCTTGCGCCGGTAATGATGATCGATGATGAAGTGTACGGCAAGCTTACAAAAGAGCAGCTGCCTGACATTATCGCAAAGTACAGAGCGCTTTAAGGCAAAGGGGAAGGCAGGCAGGCAGCGCACATGCACTATGCAATCGCGGATTTTGTGCTCGATCTGGTCCAGAATTCCGTGGAAGCCGGGGCGCAATCAATTGAAGTCGATATCGATGAGGCTCCGGATGGGCTTCGGGTCCGGATTGCGGATGATGGCTGCGGCATGGAGGAGCACGAGAAGGCAAGGGCGCTTGATCCTTTTCGCTCGGGTGGAGCGAAGCATCCGGGACGAAAGGTCGGGCTTGGGCTTCCGTTTGTGCAGCAGGCAGTTACGCTTGCGGGCGGCTGGTTCAGCCTGAAGTCGGAAAAGGGAAAAGGCACGGAAGTGCAGTTTTTCTTTCCAGGGAAGAGCGTGGACAGCCCGCCTCTTGGTGACCCGGTTGCATTGTTCACGGCATTGCTGAGCATGGCTGAAAAAAGTGAATTGAAGATACGAAGGACGAGGGCTCGGGACGGGCTTTCGTATGAAGTGAAAAAAAGCGAGCTAGCCGAGGCGGTCGGGGAACTGGCATCTGCCTCGTCGCTGTCGCTCGTGCGGCAGTTTCTCGCATCTCAGGAGGAGGGATAGAAGATATGGCGAAAATGACCCTCGAGCAGCTCCGTGCGTTCCGCGAAGGAAAGCGGCAGGAGCTTGAAAAACGGAATGTAGAGGGAAAGGACATCCAGGTTATTGTCGGCATGGGGACCTGCGGGATCGCCGCCGGGGCGAAGCTGACCTTCGACGCCATTGTTGCGGCGCTCGAAAAGCACAACATGGCCGACAAGGTGGTAGTGCGCCAGACGGGCTGCATGGGCCTTTGCTATGTCGAGCCGACGGTCGAGGTTGTCATGCCCGGCATGCCGCCCGTCATCTACGGCAAAATGACGAGCGATGTGGCCGAGGAGCTTGTGGTCAAGCACCTTGTGGAGCACAGCCTGCTCGATAACCATATTTTTGACAGGCCGGCAGTCGATATTGTGGCGCACTGAAGCGGGGGGATGGTATGGCATACAAGAATTTCATTCTGGTCTGCGGCGGAACAGGATGCGAATCCTCTCACAGTGAAGAAATTTATCGCAATCTAATCAAGGAAGCTGAAGCGCTGGGCGTGAGCCACGATGTGCAGGTGGTCAAAACTGGTTGTTTCGGCTTCTGCGAAAAAGGCCCAATCGTCAAAGTGCTTCCCAGCGAGTCCTTCTATGTGGAAGTAAAGCCCGAGGATGCGCACGAAATCATCGCGGAGCAGGTCGTGAAGGGACGCGAAGTCACTCGCCTTCTCTATCGCAAGGATAAAAAGAGCGATACCGCAAAGCTCGAAGATATCAAATTTTACCAGAAGCAGTTCCGCATTGTCCTGCGCAACTGCGGCGTCATCAACCCGGAAAGCATCGACGAGTACATCGCGCGCGACGGCTACAAGGCGCTCGAGAAAGCGCTCTTCGAGATGACGCCCGAAGAGATCATCGCCGAGGTCAAGGCCTCGGGCTTGCGCGGGCGAGGTGGCGCAGGATTCCCCACAGGGCTCAAGTGGGAAGCGGCGCGCAAATCCCCGGGTGAAGTGAAGTACATTGTCTGCAACGCGGACGAAGGCGATCCTGGCGCCTACATGGACCGCTCAACCATCGAAGGCGATCCGCACAGCATTCTTGAGGCCATGGTGATTGCGGGGCGCGCAGTCGGCGCGAATTTCGGCTACATCTATATCCGCGCCGAATACCCGCTCGCGATCGAGCGTCTTAAGATTGCCATTGCGCAGGCAAAGGAATACGGGCTTCTGGGCAAGGATATCCTCGGTTCGGGCTTCGATTTCGATATAGAAATTCGCCTTGGCGCAGGCGCCTTTGTGTGCGGCGAAGAGACGGCGCTTCTGCAGTCCATCGAAGGCAAGCGCGGCATGCCCAGGCCAAAACCTCCCTTCCCGGCGGTCAAGGGTCTCTGGGGCAAGCCCACAGTCATCAACAATGTCGAAACGCTCGCAAATATCCCTGTCGTGCTCACCCGGGGTGCTCAGTGGTTCGCCGCGATCGGAACCGAAAAATCCAAGGGCACAAAAGTATTCGCGCTCACGGGCAAAATCAACAATTCGGGCCTTATCGAAGTGCCGATGGGCACAACCCTGCGCGAGATCATTTTCGATATCGGCGGCGGCATAAAAGGCGGGCGAAAGTTCAAGGGTGTACAGACCGGCGGGCCATCCGGCGGCATCATTGTCGAAAAAGACCTCGACACCCCGATTTCGTACGAAAGCCTGACCGCGCTCGGCTCGATGATGGGCTCGGGCGGTATGATTGTCATGAGCGAAGACGACTGCGTCGTCGATGTGTCGAAGTTCTACATGGCGTTCTGCGTCGACGAATCCTGCGGGAAATGCGCGCCCTGCCGCATTGGCACCAAGCAGATGTACGGCCTACTGGACAAGATTTCGAAAGGACAGGGAGAAGAAGCCGATCTCGACAAGCTCGAGCAGATCGGCAGGGCCATGACCAAAGCCTCCCTCTGCATGCTCGGCGGCTCGGCGGCCAATCCGACGCTCTCTACAATCCGGCATTTCCGCGCCGAATACCTCGAACATATCCGCGACAAGAAGTGCCGCGCTGGCAAGTGCAAGGACCTCGTCGTCTACGAAATCGATCCTGCGAAGTGTATCGGCTGCGGCCTCTGCGCGCGCCGTTGCCCTGTGCCCTGTATCACGGGCGAAAAGAAAAAGCCGCACGTCATCGATGGCTCGAAGTGCATCAAGTGCGGCGAATGCTATACCGCCTGCAAGTTCGGTGCGGTCATCAAGCGCTAAAGGCAGGGAGAAACGACTATGGTAAACGTAAAGGTTAACGGAATCCCCGTGCAGGTTGCCGAAGGTTCGACCGTGCTCGAAGCGGCAAAAAAAGCGAATGTGAAAATTCCGACGCTCTGCTATAATCCCGATCTTTCGCCCTGGGCCTCCTGCGGCATATGCGTCGTGAAAGTCGAAGGGTCGAACAAAATGCTGCGCTCGTGTTGCACGCCGGTAAGCGAAGGCATGAGCATTGTCTCGAATGACCCCGACCTTGTGCAGACGAGAAAAACCGTGATCGAGCTCATTCTCTCGACACATCCGGACGACTGCCTCGCCTGCCCGCGCAACCAAGCCTGCGAGCTGCAAACCCTCGCGCAGGAATTCGGCATTCGCGAACAGCCGTACAAGAAAATGGTGCGCGATCTCCCCTTGGATACCTCGACAGGCTCTCTCATCCTCAATCCTTCCAAATGCATACGTTGCGGGCGCTGCGTCGAGGTCTGCCAGGAGATGCAGGGCGTCTGGGCCGTCGAATTTCTCGGCCGCGGCGAGTCCATCCGCATCGCGCCGGCCGCTGATGTCAAACTTGGCGACAGCCCGTGCATCAAGTGCGGCCAGTGCTCCGCGCACTGCCCCGTCGGCGCCATCTACGAAAACGACCAGACCAAGCTCGTCTGGGACGCCCTCATGAAAGAAGGCCCCGAAGCCAAAACCTGCGCAGTCCAGATTGCCCCGGCAGTCCGCGTCGCACTCGCCGAGTCCTTCGGCTTGCCCCCTGGCACCGACCTCACTGGCAAGATTTACACCGCCCTGCGCCGCCTCGGCTTCGATGCTGTGTTTGACACGAACTTCTCCGCCGACCTCACCATCATGGAAGAGGGCACCGAATTTGTGCATCGCCTGACGGGCGCGCTCAAAGCGGGCATGCAGCAAGCCACCTCAGACAAGAGCATGCCGCTCATTACCTCGTGCTGCCCGGCATGGGTCGACTACATGGAGAAATACTACCCCGACATGATCCCCAATTTCTCGACAGCCAAGAGCCCTCAGCAGATGATGGGCGCCATGATCAAGACCTACTGGGCCGCAAAGGCAAAGGTCGATCCGGCAAAGATTTACTCGGTCTCCATAATGCCCTGCACCGCCAAGAAATTCGAAAACAGCCGCGACGAGAGCATGTATTCCTCGGGCTACAAGGATGTCGATGTCTCCCTGACCACCCGCGAACTTGCGCGCATGATCAAGCAGGCGGGCATCGATTTCCTCAACTTGCCTGAGTCCGAGCCCGACAGCCCGCTGGGGCCGTATTCCGGTGCGGGCGTCATTTTCGGCGCGACCGGTGGTGTAATGGAAGCAGCGCTTCGCACGGCGCATTTCCTTGTAACAAAAGAAGAACTCAAAGATGTCAATTTTACCGCGGTGCGAGGGCTTTCAGGCATCAAGGAAGCGACTGTCCACATCAACGGGATTGAGCTGCGCGTGGCCGCGGCCCACCAGATGGGCAACATCGCCACGGTGCTCGATCAGGTTCGCAAAGCGCGCGAGGAAGGCCGCGAGACCCCGTGGCACTTCATCGAAGTCATGGCGTGCCGCGGCGGCTGCATCGGCGGCGGCGGCCAGCCCTACGGCGCCACTGACGAAGTGCGCAAACTCCGCATGCGCGGCATTTACGACAACGATGAAAAGCAGGAATACCGCTGCTCGCACGACAACCCGTACATCAAGCAGATCTACGCGGAATTCCTCGAAAAGCCTGCCAGCCACAAGGCGCACGAGCTTTTGCACACGCAGTACAAGGAGCGGCCGCTGTATCTAAAGTAAAATTTTGGGGTCTGACCCCGTTTTTTAAATTTTTGACTTTCGAGAAGGGGCTGGCCGATATGCAGGGCAGCCCTTTTGTTTTGGCGCTCAAAATCTGGGCGCCTTCATTTTTATTCTCAGAGATGAGTCCGGGATGATGCCGAAATGAGACCGGCCGCGTTCTTCAAGTCCACTAGCTTCGATAAGATCGCCGCGAGCAAGGTTGAAAAAGTCCAGCGCGCCCGTTCCAGCGTGTATGGCCGCCGGGTCGTTCTGTGGCGCAGAGATTGTCGAGAGCTGGCCATTTTCGGTGCAGACAATGTACCGGATGCGGCCGGCTTTGTTCAGCATAGGCTCGGAGACGATGCGGCCCGAGATCGCCGGCCCGGCGGCGGGGGGCGGCGCGGCGGAATTGGCGGCATGTTCCGCGAAGTCAGCGCCCAGTTTCTCGCCAGTTTTCTGGAATGCAACCCATGACGCCTTGAGCGAGGTGCGATCGAGCCCCGCCATTTCTGCAAGTTGCCTGACAAGCGTAGGCGCGTCCCATTTCCATTCCGAAAAGCATGGCCGATCGCCGATTGCGCGCATGGGACAGGGGCCTGAATGAGGACATGGTCCTACACAGAAAAGGTACGCTGCCGCGGGAGCCACTGCGAGTGTTGCGCGGGCTTCATCCGAAACTGCGAAATTCCCGCCAGTAAAGCTCCCGGCCGCTTCGAGTAGACTGTCGCGCAGCGCCAGCAGCGGAATGCTGGTATAATGCGCCGATGGTTCGATAATGAGCAAGAGGCCGCCTTCACGCAAGGCAGGCAAAAGGCTCAACAGCATATTGCGCCGCCGCTCGATCCGCTCCGGCTCATCATGCCACAATTCATTGATGCTATGCGAGGCGATAATGAGATCGAAAGGCGGTTCGAGCAGCGCTCGGCCCGCTGAATAGCCGGCCGAAGGCTCGATTGATGCACTCGAAAACCTGCTCAAAATATCCACTGAAAAATTTTGGAGATCTTTAGCCAAAGCGGAGAGTTCTATGGACGAGCCGCCCTGCCTGCCTTTTTCCGCAATCTTCGAAGCGACATCGAGCGCAGCCTGACTTGCGTCGACGAGCACTGCTCTTTCCGCTCCGAAAAGGCTTGCGGCAAAACTGCCCGGCCCGGGTCCGCTTCCGAGATCGAGCACAGTCTGAATGTTCGGCAGTGTCCTTCGCTCCGCAAGCTCAGCCAGAACCGCCGCTGTTTCATAAAAAGAAACAGGCCAGTAATACAATAGATAAGCTTGCAGTGCGCTCTTTTCGTCCATATAGCCGGAGGCGACGCGAGCGCGATCTCCAGTCAGACCGCGCTGGAGCGCTCGCAGGTTTTCTGCGATTTTCTGCACCTGCCCTTTATTGCCAAGCGCAAGCCCTTCTGCTTTGCTGATGCCGTACCATTCAGCAGCGTGCCTGGCCATAGCTGCATCAAAAAGTCGCTTTGCCACAAAATTCATATATACCATTTCAAGCCAGCTTGCTATACTATATCCTCACAATGGAAATCGATTCTTCTGCAATCAGAAGCCTCTTTATAGATTCTTCTCTTTCGGAATTCTTCGACGAGACAGATCTGTTCTATATCGATTTCCAGTCCAGTATCGCAAGGTCCTGCAGCACACTTCGATACCTCGGCTATGAAGATGCGGACCTGCTTGATATATTGGGTGCATTTCCTGTCCATGAGGCTGACAGAGAGCGGGTTGAGCTCATGCAGAAGCGCATAGAATCTGGCGAAACTGATAAGGTGATCGATTCTTTCCGTGTTGCTTCAAAAAAAGACAGCCGTTTCCCCTGGCTGCGCTTTTCCATAAAAGTGCTGGGGCGCGAACCTGATGGCAAGCCCACCGCCCTGATCGGCCATGTTACCGATGTGGATGACCTTATCGCTTCGCAGGAAGAAATCCGCGAGCGCCTCATCGAAATCGATGCAATGCGTGAATTGATTGGTGCCATCAACAAGAGCCTCGATTTTGAAGAGACATTTAAACGCATTATCGAACAGCTGCACAGGATTATTCCGTTCGACCGCGCAACCGTGCAGGCCTTTGAGAATGATTCCCTCACTGTTATCGCTGGCTATGGCTATCCTAAGTCGGACATCATGGGGCTCGTGTTTCCTGCAAAGGGCATCGACAACCCTGCGGTTCGAGCGATACAGACGCAGAGGCCAATAGTTTGCAATGATGTGTCCCATGATTTCCCCGGTTTTATTGCACCATCGAAAGATTTCACCAGCCTGTCCTGGCTGGGTATCCCAATGGTCTACGAGGGGCAGGCGATAGGGCTTATTGCGCTCGACAGCCATCTTCCTAATTTCTACACCGATCAGCATGTCAGAGTTGCAACTGCAATGGCCGAACATATCGCAACTGCGTTCGAGCATGCGCGCAGCCACCAGCTTGTCACTGTCCAGGCAATGACTGACCGGCTTACAGGGCTTGCAAACCGCTATGGCCTTGAAATGCGTGGTACGGAGCTCTTCCAGAAAGCTATCGAAAATGACCAGCCAATCGGCGTGTTCATGCTCGATATCGATCACTTCAAGCAAGTGAACGACATGTATGGACATTCGTACGGAGACATGGTGCTGCAGCAAATTGCATCGACAATCCGCACGCAGATCCGGAACGAGGATTATGCAGTGCGCTACGGCGGCGAGGAATTTATCGTGCTCCTGCCGGGCCTGGGACCAAGGGAATCGCTCATTGTCGCAGAGCGCCTCCGTATCAAAATCTCCCAGACTGAAGTCGAAAAAGGGCGCAAACTTCCCACAGTGAGCATCGGCATCTATGCGGCTGTTCCCGGTTCGCTTGATATTTTGCATGAATTTATCCGCAAGGCTGACCTCGCGCTCTACACCGCAAAAGAAGCAGGCAGAAACCGCTCCCGGGTATGGTCGACAAGCCCTGAATTCTATGTGAGCGAGTGATAGGCGCCAAAAGCCGCTGTGAACGAGCAAGCGCCGCACAGATCGCGCGAGTCAGTAATGCGCACAGCCTGCGTTTCCACCGCAGCCTCCGCTCATTCCCCCGCCTGACCCGATGCGGCCATTTTTTGCCGCTCTTCAGCCTTGCGCGAAATGCGGTTCCACACCGAGCTCATGCCCATTGCTTTTTTTGCAAGCGAGAGCGTCTGGCGGGCTTCTTCGCGCATGCGCATGGTGCCTTCGTAGAGGATTTCCTCAACAAGGCCTTTCTGGGATTCGTAGTAGGCGCGGCGCTCGCGGATCGGGTCAAGGAACGTATTGAGCGCGCGGGCGAGTTTTTCTTTTACTTCGATATCGCCTACCTTGCCTGCGCGGTAGCGCGCTTTGAGGTCTTCG
>Ga0228535_1003420_pt1 | contig 11442 bp, 9 predicted proteins | sample SJ1metagenome_FD_168457 | JGI IMG/M metagenome (GOLD analysis project Ga0228535, IMG submission 168457) | Enriched culture of PCE-dechlorinating microbial communities from Ithaca, New York, USA - SJ1 | ecosystem: Engineered > Modeled > Simulated communities (microbial... > Unclassified | place... | reverse complement strand
GATCTCCTGCGGATTGGGATGGACGGGATAGACGATCTCGATGTCCTCGAATTTTTCATGAAGGTCCCGGAGCGCCAGGCAAATGTTTTCGAGCGGCTGGCCGAAGTTTTCCCGCCGGTGGGCGGTCACGAGGATCAGCTTCCGGTTCGTGCCGGGAATCAGGGGCAGCGGGATTTTTCCGAGCCCGGCGGACATGTGCCGAAGGGCGTCGACGACCGTATTGCCGGTGACGAAAATCCTGTCGGCGCGGATCCCCTCGCGGCGCAGATTGCGGCCGGCCGCCGGCGTGGGAGCGAAATGCAGGTCGGCGACCAGGCTGATGATGCGGCGATTGATCTCTTCCGGGAAGGGATTGCGGGAGTCTCCGGTTCGAAGTCCCGCCTCAATGTGGGCGACGGGGATCTCCTGGTAAAAAGCGGCCAGGGCGGAAGCCATGGCCGTCGTGGTGTCGCCCTGGATCATCAAAAGGCCGGGACGGACCTTGCGGAAAACGCCCTGGAGACTTTTCAGGACCTTCCCGGTCAAGGAACCGAGCGTCTGATTGGGGGTCATGAGATTGAGGTCGATGTCGGGCTCAAGGCCGAAAACGTCCATCATCTGGTCGAGCATGTCCCGATGCTGGGCCGTGGCCACCAGCACGGGCTCGAAATGCTCCGGGTGGCGGCGGATTTCAAAGACGACGGGGGCGAGCTTGATGAATTCCGGCCTCGTGCCGAAGGCGATGATAATCCTCATGGGGGAGTTCATTCTAACGGCGTCGCCGGACGTTGTCAAACGTCCCGGGGACCCGACCGCATTCCCGCCGCGCATTTTGACGAAACCGGATTCCTCCCCGCCCGGAAAAAAACATGCCCGCCCCGGCCGCGCGGCGCCCGCGCGTTTCACTTCCGCAGGGAGGCTTTGGTGAACAGGGCCTCGGGAATTTTCGCGTTGAATTCGATGGACTCGATGGAAAACTCTGTTCCTTCCCCGGCCTTCAGGACGTCCCGGAATCTGCTTCTTTCGGGGACCCAGCGGTTTTGGATCCGGAGGACGCTCGCGGTCTCCAGGGTCTTGATGAGTTTTCCGCTCTTGGCGTAGCGCTCCTCCTTGAGAATCACATGTCGTTCCTTGTCCACCCAGATCCTGCGCCTGTCGTAGGCCGTGTCCGGACTCAACGCGGCGAGTTCCAGCAGCCAGCAGGGTTTTCCCAGGAAGGATTCCTCGCCGGCCACCCGGGGCTTGTAGATGTTGCGCAGATCGGGATCTTCCATCATGTCCTCGTACGAAAGATCCGAGCCCATCACCGATTGACGCAGGAGGTGGCCCGAGATCTTGATGATCCGGTCCGTCGACGGCGTGTAGGTCCACAGCTCGTCGCCGAGCTTCAGCATCTTGGTTCCTTTTTCCCTGGCCGGCTCGAGGAACTCGGTGAAGGACCTGTCCGTGCCCTGAATCCAGGACATGGATTTGATCGTCCGGCTCCCGCGCCGTCCGTGGATGGTCATCCGGGCGACGATCACCTTGTTGTCCGAGCCGATGTTCTCGTCGATCCTCCGGAGGATCTCGTCCCCGGGCGGCGCCTGCCCGGCGAGGCCGGCCGCGCCGGCCAGGAAAGCCGCGAGAAAAAGGACGCGCGGAATTTCGTGCCTTCTCATGCTTCGAGCTCCTTGATCAATTGGGCGGTCTGCCTCTTGAAAATCCCGATCCCCGATAGGCTTGTTCCGAGCAATGTGGCCAGAAGCCCCGGGATGAAGCCGATGTAGAACGAGGCGGCCGTCACCCGCGCCCGGACGACGCCCGGGAGCAGGACGGCCGAATTCTTGAAAATCGAGGCGACGTTCACGCCCTTGATCTGCAGAAAATAAGAAACGGCGAGGCCGAGGGCGGTCCCCAGGACGGAGCCGACGATTCCGATCATCAACGATTCGGCGATGAGAGAGCGGTAGATGCGGCTTTTATCTTCTCCGATGGCCATCCGCAGGCCGATTTCCCCGTATCGCCGCAGGCTTCCCATGAGGCCGGCGTTCCAGAGGACGATCGACATGGCGGTCAGAAAAATGAAGACCAGCAGCGTCGAGAAATAATCGAACATGTCCAGTTCCGCGGCCAGCCCGCTGGCTTCGCGGAAGGTGAGCATTTCCGGCGAGAACTCGTCGTCCGGCCTTGAGTAGGACGCGTTGAAGCGGGCCGTCAGCGCTTCGGCTTCGCTGGGCCGGTAGATGAAGTCGCTTGAGAATCCCAGGATCTCCCCGGCCGCGTCTTCCATGTCCAGCGCTTTCCGGATGTCCTCGATGTCGGCGATGAAGGCTCCGTGGTCCACGGCCGCGATTCCGAACCTGACCGTCCCGGCGACGCTGAAGTTGGCCATGGCCATGCCGCCGTCCATGGTTGACCCGATCAGCGTGGCCCTCTGGCCGGGTTCGATGCCGAGCCGGTGGGCGAAATCCTCGCTGATCAGGATTTCCCCCGGCCGGCGAGCCATCCGGCCCCGCACGAGGGATTTTTCCAGGTTGAGAATCCGCGGCTCCGGGCTTGACGGCGAAAAGAGGTCGATCCCGAGCCCGGCGACGGGTCCCTGGGCCCTTGTTTCTCCGGATTCATCCGGGATGTCCAGCAGGCCTCCGAAGCGGATCCGGGCGATCCAAACCTGGGAAGGGAAATCCCCGCGGAGCCGCTCCAACAGCCCGCTCGTTTTCAAGAGAGCCAGATCGTTCGGCATTTGCTCGGCTTCTTTCGCGTAGGCGCGGGTCATGACCTTGACGTGGCCGGCGCTGAAGCCGGCGGCGGAGGAGATCATCATGCCGCTGATGCCGGTGATCCAGCTGTAAATCATGACGGTGAGCATGGAGCCGAGGACCACCGTCAGGACGGGGAACCGGCTCCTGGAGCTGTCGCGGAGGAGGCCTTTGAGCAGGAATTTGATCATGAACGCTTCCCTCTCAGGGCCTCCGTCGGCTTCATCCTCGAAATCTTCCGGGCGGGGAGATAACTGACGAGCGTCGTCACGGCGAGCACCAGGACCGTGGTCCCCAAAACAAGCCCGGCGCTGTAGACCGGGAACAAGGCCCGGCCCAGGGCGTAACCGTAGCTGTCCATGCTCTCGGGAAGAGCCCATCCCCGCGTGACCAGATAAGCGGCGAGCGGGATTCCGTAGACGGCCCCGACGACGGCGGCCAGCACGGCGTGCAGGGCGCCTTCCATGGTGAAGAGCCCGATGATCCTGGCCCGCGTCATCCCCATGGCCATCATCGTGCCGATCTCCTTGCGCCTCCGGAAGACGGACAGGACCTGCGTATCGAAGATGGCCAGCATCGCCAGAACGAGCATGAAAAAATACAGGATCGAGCCGCCGACCGTCTTGGCATGGACCAAGGACCGGATATCCTGGAGGAGGAAATCCAGATCCTTGTATTCCCAGCCCGGGACCCCGGAGGGGCCGGCGGCGCCCGGCCTCAAGACCAGAATCGTCGCCTGGCCCTCCATGCGCGTCATCGTCCGGAGCCGCTCCAACGGCAGCCATATCTGCCCGTTGTCGATCCCCGGATTCGAAGTGCTCATCACCAGGACGATCCGGATGTCCAGGGCGTTGAACGCCCCTCCGGTCTCACGCCAGCGCACAGTCACCGTGTCTCCAACCGTCAAGCCGGCGGCCTTCGCCATGCGCCTGCCGACGACGGCCGGCGGGTCGGGACCTCCGGCCCGCTCGAGAAGACCCGCGGGAATGGACAAAATCTTTTGCGCCGGGTCGATTCCCTTGAGGAGGACGGGAAGGATGCGTCCGCGGGGATAAAGGGTGCCGTGGGCTATGAGAATCGGGGTGGCATCCCCTCTGCGGACGAGGCCAGCCAGACTCTCCGGGATCGGGCCGTGCGCTTCGTCCAGGGAAAGCGAGTCATAGGCGTCGTATCGGGCGTGCCAATACTGGCCGCCGCCGCACTCGGTTTCGATCTTGGCTTGGGAAGCCTGCTCGTCCAAGCCCTTGTAGAGCCCCTGGAAGATGATGATCGCCACGAACGCGAAAGAGAGAACCAGCACGTTAAGCCAGGTCCGAACCCGGGCGCCCAGGATATTGCGCAAAGCCAGGCGCGGGATGATCATGGCGCTCTCCTTTCATCCCTCGGCGACGCCGTCATCTCGTCCTTGACGACGCGGCCGTCCACCAGGGTGATTATGCGGCCGAGATGGTCGATGACTTTCTGATCGTGCGTGGCGAAGATGAACGTCGTGCCGAGACGGCTGTTCAACTCCTGCATGGTGTCCAGGATACGGTGAGAGTTCTCGGCGTCCAGGTTGGCCGTCGGCTCATCGGCGATGACGATTTCAGGCCGCTTGACGACGGCCCGGGCTATGGCCACTCTCTGACACTGTCCGCCGGATAGCTCGTTGGGCTTTGATCGGGCCCGGTCGGCCAGGCCCACCCATTCGAGCGCGTCCATGACCGCCGTTTTCCGTTCGGCGGCGGCCGTCTTCAGCAGAAGAAGCGGAAACTCGACGTTTTCAAAAACGGTATAGACCGGAAGAAGGTTGAATGTCTGGAAAATGAATCCGATATGCCGGCTGCGGAGCCGGGCCGCCTGCTTGTGGGTCAGGATTTCCACCTTCCTGTCCATGACCCGGACGCTGCCTTCCGTCGGAAGATCGAGCGAGCCGATGATGTTGAGGAGCGTCGTCTTTCCCGAGCCGCTCGGCCCGACCAGCCCGGCGAATTCCCCGGCGCGGAAGGCGAGGTTGACGTCGTTCAGGGCGACGATCCTGGAAATCCCCATGGGATAAATTTTCACAAGGTTTTCTGTTTGGATTTGCGCTGAATCCTGCATCTTCCGCCTCCGATGATTCCCCGCCGTCGTCCTCAATGGTTGAAAACGGCCATGATCTGAAAGCCCCCGCCGGCGAACAGGTTTTCCCCGCCCGGCGTCCTATAGATATCGAATTCGTCGGGATTCCAGAACCCGATGACATGAAAACTCCAGCGGTCATATTTCCTCTGCCAGTTGACGAAGCGGTAAAAGCGGCTGTTTTTCCAGTCGTAATAAAGGATGCCCGTCAAGGTGTCCAGGAGTCCGAGGGGATAATTCAGGGAAAGGGCGGAAACCCGGAGCCCCTCTCCCCGGGCGAAGGCCTTGGCGGACGACTCGAGGATGAAGTGTTCGCCCAGGACATGAAGTCCTCCGCCGATGCCGAACGTGTAGTCAAGCCCGATCGTCAGGGCCTGCTGGTACTTGTTAAGCAGGAGCCGCGAGTCGTAGTGATGAATCGCCGCTTCCATCCAGATCCCCACGCCGATGTCCCATTTGCCGTCCACGGCGAACCGGTTTTCCGGGGCGGCGGGCGCCGGGGATATGTCCATCCGCCGGTGGTGGAAGGTCAATCCGAGTTCTCCGCTCGGAACCGGAGTCTGGAACCGGCCGCCGAACTCGACGGTCCGCGGAGCGGTCGGCAGCGTTTCCCATCCTTTCGCGCGGTCGTTTCCGTAAAGCCCCCACGCCCAGATGCTGCTGTTGTTGAGGAACGTGTATTTGATGAGCAGCCCCCAGACGCCGTCCGTGATCTGGAGAGGGTCGCGCGGGTCGAGAAGGTCGAACCACATGAGCGGCCTGAGCAGGACGGCGCTTCCGAAATTGATCTTCTGAAGTCCAAGACGGGCTTCGAGCTGGGAGGTCGAGAAGCGTATCCAGGAACGGTAGTTTTTGGCCCTTCCGCTCGCTTCGCGACCGCCTCCCGGGGAGCAGCGGACGGACCCGAAGATGTTTGCGGCGAAGTCCATGGTCAGAGATCGCCCTCCGGCGAGCGTTTTTTCGAAGGTGAATTCGGGAAGATAGCGGGCCGCTCCGAGCGGATCAACGGCTTTCCGCGCGTGTCCGGCCAGCGACAGGGAAAACTGGCCGGCGAAGCCCAGGCCCTTCGCCGGCGGGGAAGCCGCTCCGGCGGCGACGCAAACCAGGATCATAGGAAAGACCGTTTTTCCTCTCGGCATGAATGCCGTCCTTCCGGATGATACTCGCGTCCGTCCCCTCCGCACCCCCGCCTTGAATGACCGGGCACCCGCCCGGCGCCGTTATTCACGGCCCGCCATCACCGCAGGTAAAGGTATATTTCGTGCATCTCCCCGTCTTCGGCCCTGAGATTCACGAACCCCGCCTCCTTGCCAGCCCAGCCGGGGATGTGGTAGTTGTGGCTGACGACCCGGGATCCCGGCTTGAGCTGTATCTCGAGAAGCGCGCGCAGCAGCTCGTTGGATTCGGGAAGGAGGTAGAGAGTCACGACCGTGGCGTCCATGAGATCCGCCTTCGTGGCGTCTTCCATCCGGAATTCCACCAGCTTATCGACGCCTTCTTTTTTGGCGGCGGCCCGCGAGATCTCGATGAGAGCCGGATCAAGCTCGATGCCGACGCCCCGCGCTCCGTACCTTTTCGCGGCGGCGATCACGATGCGGCCGTCACCGGAGCCCAGGTCATAGACGACGTCCCGGCTGGTGACCTGGGCCATGTCCAGCATTTTTTCGACGACGCTCATCGGGGTGACGACGAACGGAGCGAGATCGATGACATCCGTCCGTCCGTGGGAGCCCTCGTAGAGGCCGAGGACTCCGTCCTCGCTGTAGCGGAATGCATAGGCTTTCCCCGCCTTTAAGCTGTAGGTCATCGGCTTCCCGGCGCTTTTGAAGCTGATGCTGGCTCCCTGGCCTATGGGGCTCAGCACCATGCGGTAAACCACGCCGGGAGCCAGGCGCCTGGCCGTGGACTTGTATCCCGGCGAGGTTTCGCGGATCCTGAAGCTGACGGCTTCCCGCGTCGCGTTCCGGATCGTGATGTCCCTCGAGGCTTTCGCCGCCGCCGCGGGGCCCGGGACCCGGCCGAGAAGGCCGCAAATGATCAGCGCGAGAAGAATCCGGGCCGGAAGCCGGCCCTTTTTTGAACCCCTGAAATCATTTTTCACAAACTTCTTATTACCAAAAAACGGGCCCGGCGTCCAGAGTCCCGGTTGTTTGTCCAAGTGCGGCTGGCCCCCGCGGAGCCCCGGCATTGACTTGGCGCGGGGAGACGAATAAGATGAACTGACATCGCCGGGACGTAACATGAACACGCACAAAAAAGCCTGTCAGGAATTCAAGGCCGTAATCTTTGACCTCGACGGAACGCTTCTCGACACGCTGCGAGACATCGCCGACTCCATGAACTCGGCCCTGGAAAGCATGGGATATCCCCCCCATGACGTCGATGCCTACAAGCATCTCACGGGAGAGGGCGTCGCCCAGATGGCCGAGAGGTCTCTTCCGCCGGCCGCCCGCGATGATGCGGCCATTGAAGACTGCATTCGGCGGTTCCGCTCGGCCTACGTGGAAAACTATATGAATCATAGCCGGCCGTACGAGGGAATCCCGGAGCTCCTGGATATCCTGGCCGGACGGAAAATCTCCCTGAACATCCTGTCAAACAAGCTCGATGATTTCACGAAGCTCCTGGCGCGGAACCTCCTCTCCCGCTGGCCTTTTTCACACGTCCTCGGATCGGGGGCCGGCTTTCCGCGGAAGCCCGATCCGTCCGGCGCTCTGCTCATCGCCCGCGAGCTGAACATCCGGCCGGCGGAATTCATCTATGTGGGGGACACGGCGACGGATATGCTGACGGCGGCGGCCGCGGGCATGCATGCCGTCGGCGTCCTCTGGGGATTCCGGGAAGAGGCCGAGCTTCGCGAGGGCGGCGCGGCCGAAGTCATTCAATCGCCGTCGGAATTGCTGGCGCACTTCATGACATAAGGAAAATTCCTTCCGTCCCTGAACGGCCGGGCCGCAGACCCGCCCCGCGGATACCTTCTCTTGATGGAGGCGAAGCGGTCAGCCGAGGCCGGCGTCGATCTCGCCTTGAAGGAAAGTGACCGCCCGGCCGCCGATTCCCACCCGGTCCCCCCGGTATTCGCAAAAGAGTTCTCCGCCGCGCTTGGAGACCTGGAAGGCGTGAAGCGTGCTTTTCTTCAGGCGCTTGGCCCAGAAAGGGACGAGTTCGGTGTGGGCCGAACCCGTGACCGGATCCTCGGGAATTCCCGCACGCGGAGCGAAAAAGCGGGAGATGAAATCGCAGGCGTCCCCCCGGGCCGTGGCGATGATACCCAGGCTGTCGAGCCGGGCGAGGCTGGCGAAATCCGGGGAGATCGCCGCGACGTCGGCTTCGCTCTCGAACACGGCCATGAAGTCCCTGCCCTTGAACACCTCCCGCGGCGTCCGGCCGAGGCCCTCCGTCAGCAGCGCCGGAGGCTCGGCGGGTTCCGGATCCCGGGCGGGGAAGTCCAGCACGAGAAGATCGTCTTTTTTTTCGACCCGAAGGCTTCCGCTGGCCGAGAGGAAGGTGATGCGGGGCTTGAAATAATTGATATGATTGAAGATGACGTGGGCGGCCGCGAGCGTCGCGTGTCCGCACAGGTCGACCTCGACGGCCGGCGTGAACCAGCGGATCTCGAAAACGTCGCCCTTCTCCACGAAAAAAGCGGTTTCCGAGAGATTGTTCTCGGCGGCGATGGCCTGCATCGTCGCGTCCGGCAGCCATTTTTCGAGCGGGCAGACCGCGGCGGGATTGCCGCTGAAAATCCTGGCGGTGAAGGCGTCAACCTGATACAGCGGAATGTTCATTCATCCTCCTTGGGCTCAGAGCTTGCCCTGGGCTTTGAGGCGGGCGGCGATCGTTTCCATCTCGCCGACGAGCTTGTCGAACCGGCTGAATGCCGCCCGGGCGGGCGCGGCGGTTGCCATATCCACGCCGGCCGCCTTCAGAAGAGCGAGCGGATATCCGTTCCCTCCGGCCTTGAGAAGGTTCAGGTATTTCTCGACATCCGCCCTCCCGCCGTTCAACGCGGCGTCCGCCAGAGCCATCGAGGCGATCATCCCGGTGCTGTATTGGAAGACGTAGAAGTTCAGGAAGAAGTGGGGGATGTTGCTCCAGCCGTTCGCGAGATAATCGTCCACGTCGACGATTCCCCGCGAGTGACCGTAGTAGTCTCTCACCGTTTCGATATAGGTCCTGTTCAGCCAGTCCGGCGTCAGGGCCTTTCCCTCTTCCACGCGGCGGTGCATGGCCAGCTCGAATTCGGCGAACATGGTTTGGTGATAGATGGTGCCCCGCGCCTGCTCCAGGTAGTTGTCGAGCAGGTAAAGCTTGAACAGGTCATCCGTTTCATTCTTCAGCATATGATCAAGGAGGCAGTTTTCGTTGAACGTCGACGCGACCTCGGCCAGGAACGTGGGATAGTGGGCGTTGGGGTAGGCCTGGGCCTGATAGGCGAAATGGGAATGCAGGGCATGGCCGAGTTCGTGGGCCAGCGTCGAAACGTCGTCGTATTCGCCGTTGTAATTCATCTTGATATAGGGATGAACCCCGTAGACGCCTGAGGAGTAGGCGCCGCTCTGCTTGTCCTTGTTGGGATAGATATCGATCCAGCGGTTGTTGAAAGCACCCCCGAGCGCCGCCGCGTACTCGGGGCCGAGCGGCTTGAGGGCGGCGAGTATGAGCTCGCGCGCTTCGTCAAAGGCATAGGTCTTGTCCACGGATTTGACGGCCGAGGCGTAGAGGTCGCCGAACTTGTATTTGTCCAGGCCGAGAAGCTCCTTCCGCAGTTTAAGGAACCGGTGCAGGGGAGCGAGGTTTTCTTTCACGGATTTTATGAGCTGCAGATAGACGGCGGGATCGATGTCGTTCGCGAAAAGGCGGGCCTCGAGGCAATCTTTAAAATTTCCCGCGCGGGCTGAAAAAAGGTGATGCTGTGTCCCTCCGTCATACAGGGCGGCCAGGCTGTTCTCGAACCTGCGGCGGTTCGTCCAGAAAGTGTTCATGACGAGTTCCCGGTCGGCGGGGCTCCTGGCGGCCCGGTACTTGGCGAAATTCGCCTGGGTCAGGGTGACCTTCGTGCCGTCGGACAGGGTCACGTCCGCCGGCTCGATGTCGACGTTGTTCAGCAAGGCGGCCGCCCGCTCGGGCGCGCCCGAAAAAAGGGCGGTGAGGGAGATGATCTTCTGTTGATCGGTCGTGGGGATGTGCGTCCGCGAGCGCAGGATATCCCCCACCTGGAAGCGGAAGGGCCCCAGCGCCGGGTCCTCCTTGAAATACCCTGCGAGCGTTTTGTCCTCGAGTTTCAGGATGTCCTGGTTGATAAAGGCGAGCTTCACTCCGATGTCCGCGAAAACGGCCTGCATTTCGCCCTTCATCGTCTGGTAGAGGGAATGGCTCATTTCCATGTCGCTCTGCAGGCTGGCGTATTCCCAGAGCCTTTCGGCTTTCTGATTGATCGCCGAAACGAGGTCGAGCAGGCCGAACATCTTCCGGGAGGACTCCGTCCATCCGGCGGCCCTGGCGTCGATTTCCGCGATGAGCCCGGCAAGGGCTTCCTTGTCCTTTTTCCAATCCTCGACGGCGGGGTAGATGTCCTCGATTTTCCAGGTGAAATCCACGGGGACTTCGGCGCGCGGTTTCAGGGAGTAATCGGGGATACCCTTCTGCGGCCGTTCGCCCGCCGCCGCGGCCGCGACGGCTCCCAAGGCCAGGATTGAGAGAATCCAGAGAATCCGGGGCGCGAATGACATAATTTCAACCTCCATCCTGAACTCCCCCTATTGTATCTCATACGCAAAAAAAGGAGAATCCGTGGGCGGAACCTTCATGTCCCGGACGGGATGAAACAAGGACGATGGGGGCGCGGCGCGGGGGCCCATCCGCCCGCGGGCTCGGAGGGAACCGCGTGTCCCCTTTCAACGTTCGCTTCGCCGGCCGCCTCATCTTCCGGGACCATCGGTGCCGCGACCAGGGGGAAACATTCGCTTTGATTCTCTTGCGTCCCCGATGACGGAGGGGTGTTCCCGAAATAGGGTAAATGGGTATTGTGTCCCCCGTTTTCAGAGGCTCCAGCGGTAGGAGACTTTGAGCAGGAAGATGTTGTCGCCCGGCGCGGTCAGCAGGTCGCCCAGGTCGCGGCGGAGGCGGAACTCTCCCGGATGGGCATAATCCGCCCGGTTCTGGGTCCAGACGAGATAGAGGAGGGACCCGGGGCGGTATTCCCAGCGCAGGACGGCCGTTCCCCGGAGGGACTTGACGTTGAAATCCGGATTCTCGATGGTGAACGGCTTCGCGGGGCCGCCGCCGTCGGGATCGACCCTGTATCCTTCGCCGTCATGGGCGACGGTCGATCCGCCGTCGCCGTAAACGTTGTAGGCATAGGCTTTGGGCCGGGCCAACTCCTTGAACTTGTCGTACCGGCCGACGGCGATGAACGGCTGCAGGTAGAGCTGGAGGGTCATCTTGGGCGTGAAGATCCAGTTCAGCCGGATCTCGCTCGACAGGATCTTTTGATCGATCCGGCCGAAGACGTAACGGCTGCCGTAGGTGGACGTCATCAACGGGTCTTCGACCCGGGTTACCCACTGGATCTCGGATTTCTGGATGCTGTATTCCGGTTCGAAGGAAATATTGATGTTGCTCT
>Ga0228535_1003419_pt1 | contig 11447 bp, 8 predicted proteins | sample SJ1metagenome_FD_168457 | JGI IMG/M metagenome (GOLD analysis project Ga0228535, IMG submission 168457) | Enriched culture of PCE-dechlorinating microbial communities from Ithaca, New York, USA - SJ1 | ecosystem: Engineered > Modeled > Simulated communities (microbial... > Unclassified | place... | reverse complement strand
AAATACTGATGGCCTGGTAAATCTTTAAATACATGAAGGCGTGAGACGTGAGAAGTGAGAAGTGAGATGAAAGGGCAGGGGCCTGTTTGTCATTCCGAGTCGCGAAGCGACGAGGAATCTCGATCTGGATCCTTAATTACCAAGACCTTATCACCACAGAGAGCACAGAGAGCCGCAGAGGGAACCTTTATTTGGGGAAAAGCAAAGTCATCAGGAAAGGCGAGGATCAAGGGCGTGAGAAGTGAGAAGTGAGAAGTGAGAAGTGAGATGAAAGGGCAGGGGCCTGTTTGTCATTCCGAGTCGCGAAGCGACGAGGAATCACGATCTGGATCCTTAATTACCAAGACCTTATCACCACAGAGAGCACAGAGAGCCGCAGAGGGAACCTTTATTTGGGAAAAAGCAAAGGCAGCAGGAAGGGCAAGGTCTTGTCATTCTGATCCGCCTGCTGGCGGAGAAGAATCTGGGTTAAGGCCAGATCCTTACCCTGGCAAAGTACGCCGGGCACCTTGTCGTCACTTCGTTCCTCAGGATGACAGCGGAAGACGAAAAAGCAAGGCATTGCATGTCATTCCGAGAACAAGACCCCGCCGCTTCTGCGGGGTCGAAGCGACGAGGAATCTGGACCTGGTTTTTAGAACCCAAACCTTTTCACCGCAGAGTACGCAGACGAAGTACCCTGACCAAAGGGATGGGGTAGGAAAACTAAACATTTTCGCGAAAGAAAAAAACCAAGCACTAAAACTTCTTCAGGTATCTGGTCATTCAATCCGAGCATGGTTTTTACCAAAAGAAGCAAATGAGCCGAATCATGCTACCGTCTGCTGCTGATAGAACGGGGAAGGCAGTGTGGGGTAAACACGGAAAACATGGTTGTAGACTATCTCCGCCTTCTCTTTCACCTCATCTATAGAATAAAGGTTTTCGGGCAGGCCAGTTGAATCGGTCCAGAGAAAATTTCGAATAGCAAGGCGAACCGCGTCGCGGGTAGCTTCTTTATCTCGCCAGTGATCTATGCGAAGTTTCTCAGCCTTCAAAGTTTCCAGCAGGTTGACCGATACGGCTTTTATCCTGCCCACATCTATTACTTCAAGGTCCGGCTTTTTAAGCAAATCAAATATTGCAAGTGATTCCTCATCAAGCCCTTCGCGTATTGCTCTTGATTCTTCCTCGTCCAGTTCTTTTACAAAACGAACAAGTTCATCAAAGGTTTTTTCTATGGTAACCCGATCCTTTTCCCTGTTGTATTCTTCAACAATTTTTTCAAAATGATTCTGGAAATCCGTTCTCAATGGGTTCTGTTCCAGCAACCTCGACAAACGCGTCTCAATTGCGTCTTTCAGGTTTTGTACGGTCGTTCTCTTTCCAGGTGAGCTGGCAAATTCAACCCTTAAACGGTCAAAATCGATCTTGCTTATGTCGTAAGGTCCCGTTGGGCTTGCAACCCGGCTTTTCTCCGTCACAATTGCTTCATCAACCAGTTTGTGGAGATCCCGGATAATTTCGGTAATATCTGCTCTTTCCCTGTCCTGTTGCAGGCTTCGGTAGATAATGCTAATGGCGTCATGCTTATGTTTATAAACGTTGATCCCATTCACATTGATAGACGCTTTGAACTTCTTGAAAACGATTCGACACATGATCTCAAAACGCTTGCGCGTTTCGTCGTTTTCGTTGGCGGCCTCCTTGGCGGCGAGAATGGCGGCATTCCTTTCAAAACCACTGGCATTTATTATTCGGCCGAGAGAGGACCCATTCCCCTCAAGGAACTCTTCCACAAACCTGATACCCTCTTCAAGTTCAGCAAGGAGTTCTGTTTCCGGTTTTGCTGGTCCTGCCTCTTTTCCACCACTTCCACGACCGTTATCACCGGTTCCGGCGAAAGTAGCCAGTGCCACGCGGAGGTTTTTCAGAATACCGCAATAATCCACGATCAAACCGTTGTTTTTCCCCTCATTGACCCGATTTGCCCGGGCTATTGCCTGCATCAGGGTGTGTGCCTTAAGGGGCTTGTCCAGATAGAGCGTAGAAAGACAAGGTACATCAAAACCCGTCAGCCACATGGCGCAGACAACTGCTATCCGAAAAGGGTGCTCCTCTGCCTTGAATGCATCGTCAAGCGAGAGCCTCTGCATATTGCAATACCGATCAAGGCTACGCATCTCTTCGGGAAGATCGATACCCTCCTTGATGAGACGCCTGTGGGGAATGATATCCAGGTCCCATTTGCGAAACTTGTCGATCTCTCCCTGTTCCTCACTTATCACTACAGCCATTCTGGTTCCGCTCATCCATTCAATCTGCCTGCGAAGGTATGTTTCTTCCTGTTCATCTGCTATTTTTGACAAACCATTTTCCAGATCCCTTATCCTCTGGTCCCAGTAGAATTCGATCAGCTTGTACATTCGCACGCAGGTGATCTTGTCTATGCAAACCAGCATTGCCTTGCCGCTCTCCCAGGACTGGGAGTAATGTTCAACAAAATCGCTGGCAACCTGGTCCAGCCTTTTTCCAGCAGTAATAATCTGGTAGTCACGTCTCAGTTCCTGTTCCAGTCGCTGCTGCACGTCGATATCGTCATTTTCGAACTCTTCCAGTTTCTCGGCGATTCGCTCGTTTAAATCCCCCAAAGCCAATCCAAGCTTCTCTCCGCGGGCATCATAATATAAAGGAACAGTGGCGTTGTCCTCGACGGCGCGTTGAAAATCATAAGTAGACACATAATCACCAAACACTCTCCTGGTGATCTCGTCGTCCTTGAACAACGGCGTTCCGGTAAATCCTATGTAACTCGCATTGGGAAGAGCGTTCCGCATATTGAGGGCAAGGGTTCCATACTGCGTGCGGTGAGCTTCGTCTGTGATGACGATAATATCATCGCGTTGAGTATAGCCTTGATCAGGGTCCACTTCGGCATTGAACTTCTGGATGAGTGCGAAAATGAATTTTTTTTGCTGAGATAACAGATAGCCAAGATGGTGACCGCTTGAGGCCCTGCAAGGATCACGGTCATTGTTTACAATGCCACAGCCAGCGAAGGTTTTGTATATCTGAGTGTCCAGATCTTCCCGGTCGGTCAGGACCAGAAAGGTGAAATTTCCACCCAGTTTGCGATGAACCTTTCGAGTGAAAAACACCATCGAGTAGCTCTTGCCCGCACCCTGGGTGTGCCAGAAAACGCCCAGCCTGCCCTCGCAGTTCTTTCTGTTCCTGACCGCATCAAGGGCCTTGTTCACCCCAAGGTACTGGTGATTACGGGCCAGAATCTTCTTCTGTTCGCCCGAAGAGTCATCAAAGATGATGAAGTTCTCAAACAGATCCATGAAGTTGCGTTTATCACATATTCCCTTGAGCAATGTTTCCATTTCCACAGCACCCGGCTGATCCTCCGCCAGACGCTTCCACTCGTGGAAGTGCTCGAAGCGGCTTGTCACCGAACCAAGTTTTGCAACCACACCGTTAGCAAGGATTATGAAAGCATTATGGTGAAAGAGGTGAGGCACAGTGTCTCTGTAATCCTTCAGGTTGTCTTCATAAGCAGCTCGGATGTCCTTGCTGACATTTTTAAGCTCCATGAAGAGCAACGGAAGGCCGTTTACAAATCCTACAATATCGGCCCTTCGCCTATAAAGGTCTCCTCGAATCCAAAGCTCCCGGACGCAGAGGAAATGATTATTAGATGGTTCGCTGAAGTCAAAAACCCTTAACCGCTGGCGGACCCGCTCGTCTTTTTCGTTGCGGAATGTCACCTGCACGCCATTTTGGATCAAGGAGTACTTCTCATTGTTCGTCGCAACCACCGATTGCGTAGCCGCTATCGTAGCTATCTGCCGCACGGCATCATCATAGGCAGACTGCGGAAGCCCGGGGTTGAATTTCTCCAGGCTGTGTCTCAGGTAACGCGTTAGTACGACCTCCCGGTCCGAAGTGCGACCGAGAAGGCCGTCTGGCCCGAAATCCTCGTTGTTGTAAGCATAAACAGACTTCCAGCCCAACTGTTTTTCAAGATACTCGGCAGTGGTCTGTTGGACGAGGGTGTCTTCGGTGTAGCTCACTGGTTTTTCCACAGCGTGCTCTCCTCTTGAAAAAAAGCTTCTGGAAAGTATTATTGCTATATAAAAAATTAATTTGTCCTATTGTGTTTTCCGCTCTTTTTCGTTATCATGTAGCTAGCTCATCTGCCATGTGTAGAAGGAGTATCAAGGCCGTCCCAAAAGGGGCGGCCTTAGCTATTTGGATAGCCCCTCTGTGTATTTTTTATACTCTTTAAGCAGCTTGCGCCGCGTGTGCTCCCTTGCAACAGGATATGCTGTCCAGAACAGCAAATAGCTCTCTCTCTCGGCAATAACAACTAAATAGTCCTGTTTCTCGAGCCACAGACAAATTCTTGTTTCTCCCCTGCGTTGGTTTTTCCAAACTTTTACTGCTTTATCCTCATTATGGTCGATAATTGGACGAGGCCAAGAAATTCGTTCACAGCGCCGCATATCAGGTAATCTTTCTTCCTCTTCAGTTCCTTCCGATATGATGTGCCAGAAAGTGGCTTCTTTCCCCGAAATCATCGGGTGCCGTTTCAAATTCAGTTTCCGACCCTTAAATTCGCTACTGCTCTCTACAAAATCCCGTTTGAAAACATCATAGAGCGCCTCCAGATAGGCCTCCCAATAGCCCCCAAAATCCTCTAAAAACATCAGTTTTGGCAACCAATGTAATTTGGCTGTCATTCCTGAAACTCCCTTGCATGCCACCTAAAAAGGTTCACCTTATTCTCGCGAAGAAGCGTTGTACGCGTAAGGTCGTAACCTGAGCGTTTGCGTATTCGGTCTACTATTTCAACTTTTGCATTATTTTCTTCAAGCCCCCGGTTTATGTAGGAAATCGCCCCAATCAAAAGATCCGCCAACTGTAAATGCTCAGATTCGTGAGAGCGGATCAATTGAAGACGCTCGATCACTTCCCGGTTAAAATCGTACATATCGTTGCAAAGGACTTGATGCAACTTTTTGATTTTAAGGGCTCCACGGGTATCTTTTATGTCGAGATAGACGCGGTAGTGGCAGTCTGGGCGGAAGATAACCTTTAACATATCGAAATACATCTTGTAATACCATGAATCGTGATCCTGGCCTGGAATCGCATCATGCCTCAATTTATTTTTATCCGGCACAATAAGAGCCCGGAAAGACAGATCGTCGTCGTCGAAAAAATAGTCAACAATATCTAGATATAGTGCTCTACCTGAGGGTGAAACTTTTGTCCATTTAATCTCAAATGTCGGGCTCATTCCGTTTTTCTGTTTTATCTCCCTCAAGCGTTCGGCAATTTCCTGACTCTTCCCCAATGGACACCATACAGCACCCAGAACCATGGCCTGTTGACTATCGTGTTCAAGGTGACAGGACTCGTCACAGTAGACATTGAAAGTGTTATCCATAATGGAAACCTCCTTTCCTTAGCAATACCAGGGCATGTATTTAAACTAGACCAAAAATCTGATTTTCTGGCCAATTCGTTTCTTGCCCGCTTACTCATACCGAAGCCTCCACGTAATCAGGCAGGACTAAGGCCAGGGAGCCCCCGGGTCAAAACCTTCGTTGTTCGGTGTAGACAAATTCCCTGTCGAGCCTCTTTTCTAGGTAATCGGCAGTAATTTGTTGGACAAACAAATTACTGGCATATTCGCCTACACTCATAATTCCCTCGCGAACGCAAGAATAGCTTCGCAAAGTTGTTGCAAGGTTGCAGAAGATAGGTTTTCTTTTCGTGCAGCAGTAAGCCACTCCACAATAAAGTGATCGTTCTTCTCAAGACCACCTTCATGCGCATAGTGCTGGCGTGCCGACTCCGCTAGCCGGTCATAATTTTCCCCAAAATCCTTTTTAACGCAGTCTCCGAGATTCGTACTCCATATAGCGTGATTGTTTCCGATAACATCGGAAAGAGGGAATAAATCATGTTCCGCTCCCAACAAGGAAATAATAGCTCGGTTGTCGCGTTCATGTTTAGCCCGGCGATCGAGCCTCTCAGTATCACCGTCTGCATCGAAAACCGTGAACACCGGAATATTCAGTTCCGCTGCTATTGCCAAGGGTTGGATAATATTGTGTTTCCCATTAACTGGAATAAGATGACAACCAAGACGGCGAAACTCGTTCCACTTTTCTTCAAGATACAGCTCTGAAGTTATGTATGAAACATCCTCAAGCCCTTCTACCAAAACAGGTACTTTCGCAAAGAACATCTCTGCGATTCCTGGTTGAAGGGCTTGATGGATTTTGGCAATCAAACCTTCATTGCGGTGGTGGCTGGCTTCTTCCGTTACACTTCGGATTCTATGGCACAAATAATTGAACGTGATAGCCTTAACTTCTGACCCAGTATCCTTTGCAGGTGGCCTGACCACTCGAGTATCCTCAAATCCGTCACCGCTAACAAAGAGAGGTGAATGAGTTGTTACTAGAACTTGGTTGTTTGCTTTCGATAAATCGTATAATACATCCGCCATATGGCGGGCCTGGGGTGGGTGTTGATAGAGTTCGGGTTCTTCCACACCTAGAATCAGAGTGGGGGCATTCTCACTCTCTGAATCAGCCAACTCTTGAAGCAGCGCAAGTAGATAAGATCTCTGCAAACCGTGCCCCATCCTTGTAATGCTACCTAGAAAATCTCCATCACCCGTTCTGATTCCTACTACAGGTGTCTGCAAAACCACTGATTTAACTGGATCTGAGATCCACTGCATGTCAAGCCGGACATTCCCATGTGCCCAAGATCCCAGGCGCAACTGCAACGCCGTTGATATTTCCGTCAGGCTTGTCTGATTTAAATCAAGTAATTCTCGATATTTTTTGAGCGTTTCCGACTTAAGTTCAACCAATTCTTCATCAAAGTTGGATCTGCTACGAACAGCCCTTGCGATTAACTTGCCGAGCGCCGTGTTTTTTGCCTCTTGGCTTTCTTCAGACGCATCTTTTACTGCGGGAACAAACACCCACTGGACAAATTCAGCCAGCTTTCCGGTACTATTGAAACCGTAAAAAACATCTTGGCTAGGGATGAGCGAACACTTATCGGAGTGCTCCGACTCATAGGCACGTAAAGCTTCCGCTTTGTCATCCTTCGATTTAGGGTTAGGAAGATCGGTAAACGTCTTGCGAAGACTATCGTAAACCTGTGTTAGCTCTGGAGCCTTGGCTCCAGCCTTCATGGCATCAAAAAATGGCCTAAACGCTTCTATCCCTTGTCTCTGTCCAAAATGGCGAACTTCACCATAGCCTGCCTCCGAATTAAACTCTGCCTCGGCCGTGACCACTAATTCCTCATGACGAACATATTCCGACAACCCTGTTTTTGCGGATTCACCAAGTTCATCAAAAACAAGTGTGATTCTGATGGGGTTGCTCGTATCTTTCCGGAAGTAATCCTCTTCGACAAGTTTACTGACATCTGTCTGGGAACCATTTTTGTCTTGGAAGAATACATTTAACGCAGCCAATACAGTTGACTTGCCTGCTCCGTTTGGACCGACAAAACAAGCGTAGCGATTGAGATTAATCTTTTCATCCAAAAAACTCCGGAAGTTCTGGATATGGATACTGTTGATCTTCATACCACAATCTCCCCGTTCATCAGTCGCGGCAAAAACAGATCGCGGGCAACACCTAGTTTTTTATTGGCCAAAGAAAGCGACTTAAGTTGTTCCAAAATTGGACTAATCACGCTGTTAAATAGACCCAACAAGCTTTCTTGAGGAAGAAGCATTGGGTATTGTCTCATCTGTTTCCAGTCAGCACGCGGCATCTTTGAACCCTCTTTCATCGTCTGCGACGTTACCGCTACGAAAGCATCAGAAGAAACGGTCATGAGGGTTATTGGCAAAAGGTTTTCCTCATTTACACGGATTACGATGGCATCTGACGATGCAACTCCGTCTACTAAAGCAATCCCAACTTTATGGAAGTATGGCCTGATTTTTCCAAAGAGAATATAACCTTGGCGAAAGCGGTGTTTGCTACTTACCACCTGCTCGGCATATCCCCATTCGCTTATAGAAATTGAACGACGTGGCATGTGTTCGAGTCCAATGTAGGGAGTTTGTGGTTCAAGCTCTTTTGGTGATATTGAATCGCGAACTTCCCTGCATAAGTTGCCAAGGCATTCCTTCTTCCATCCCTCCGGGACACCGTCGGTTATCTTTACATGTTCATGGCCGGGGAAGCGGAGGTGGACAAACCACTCCTTGTAAAGCAGCCGAGCGAACTCCTCAAGCAATTGGATTCGTCGTCGGTTGTTCTCTATCAGATCGTCGTAGGCGGAGAGATTTTTAACTATTGCACGTTGCACAACAACAGAGGGCTTGGGTACAAAAAAACCCTCAATCATGTTTTTAGTCAATGCATTCCTTGTTCCTCCGCTCCCCGCACGAGAAAGCAAATATTTTTGCATTTGTGGAGAAATCAGGTAGAAACACAAAAACTCAGGAAGAATTATTTCAGGATTGGGTCGAACAATTGCAACATGTTGATTTACCCTAGATGGCAAAACTGTGTCAGGGACCTGGCAACATCTTGCAACTGAGTCTCCGGTAATATTCAAAAGAACGTCACGAGACTTTACGGTAACCCCCTTAAGTTTTTCTGCATGTTCTTCAGTTATGTATGCTAGGCCGTTCCAGTCGAAAAAACCATTGTATACGTTTTGGCTCCGGATAATCGCTGTACCTTCATTGAGGTATACGCTGTCACCGCCACGGGGAGTTGCACCACTTCCAATTTTTGTGCAAACTGATCCAAGTTGGACATGTTCCCATTTTTCTTGAAACTTCATACCCCTAATTCCTCAAAGTTCTTCCTGATAATCGCCACCAAGCGCACGGCCTCGGCGTTGAGGTCTTCGAGTTCCACATGTATTTCGCGCAGGGTTTCCTCAAAATCGAAGTTCTCGTCCTCTTCCTCTGGGGCGACACCGACGTATCTGCCGGGGGTGAGGCTCCAGTCGTTGGCCTCGATCTCGGCTTTGTCCACTAGTTTGACTAGGCCCGGTACGTCGCACAGTTTTGCTTCGGGGAAACGCTCCGTCAGCCAGCGTGCCTGTTTCCAGAAATAGCGAACCTGCTTGAGCTGCTCGACAGCCAGAGCCCGGGTGGAGTCAAGATCCCGAAGCTGTCTCTTCATAAGGCCAACAGCGTTTCCTCCGGAAGATTGCCGGGGTTGAGATGCCTGTTGAATTGCTTCCATAAGGCGGGATGCAATTTTGAAGATAAGATCCGTCTGCTTGATCAGATTCCGACTGGATTCGCCCAGTGGATATAATCGGTCTACAGCTTTTTTCAGTTCGCCGTTGGTGACTTGCTGTACCTCCCAGGCGGATTGCTGTTCGGAAAGATTTTTACGGAAAGTTACAACATCGTCCTTGAAAACAGCCATTGTTTCGTCAAATTCATTTTGAAGTTCTTCAAAAACGACATCTCCGGCATGGTTCTCCAAAAACACCTGTAACGTTTCCCGCAGAGTGGTCAGCGAAGCTATAAATTCGGGTAGCGGTTCTGTCTTTTCGCCGCTGTCCTCTGGGGCGGTGAAACACCTCTCGCCTTCGTCCAGCATTTGGCGGCAATAGCCGCCTACAAGATCGAGGTACTTTTCGGTGTGCCCCCGATAGAGCCAGACGATTGCAAGGATGTTCTGTTCCTGTTCCGGGCTAAAGTCGCAGATACTGGCTGTCACTTTACGATATACATTTCGGGCATCGATCATCAGCACCCTGTCCCGGGATTCCTGGGGCTTGGCTCGATCAATGAACCAGAGCTCGCAGGGAACTGTCCTGGTATAGAAGAAGTTTGGGCGGATAGCGACCATAAGGTCCACATCACCGGTCTCCACAAGCTTCTGTCGAACCTTCGCCTCTCCACCACCGGCACTGGAAGCCTGGGAGGACATCACAAACCCCGCCCTCCCTTTTTCATTTAGGTAGCTGTAGAAGTAACTTATCCAGACATAGTTGCCATTGGATACCTTTCCTTTTCGCCAAGGGCTGTCCTTGCTTCCTTTGCTAATTCCGGGCAGCCCAAATGGAAGACGCGGGTCGGTCCTGATCTTGTCGGCGTCAATCTCGTCGACGTTGAAGGGCGGATTAGCCATTACAAAGTCGGCCCTGCCAAGCAGTTCATGTGGGTCTTCGTAGTAGGTGATGGCCTTCTGGATATCACCCTCAAGACCGTGGACAGCAAGATTCATTTTTGCAAGGCGTATCGTGGTGGCGTTCTTCTCCAGGCCAAAAAAGGTAAGCCTGTCAACAGGGCTTTCCTGCCTTCGTTCCACAAATCGGGCGCTCTGTACGAACATGCCTCCCGAACCGCAGGCAGGATCAAGCACAACGCCCCTTTCAGGTTCAAGGACGTTTGCGATTAGCGAAACAAGAGAGACGGGGGTGAAGAATTCCCCTCCATCATGGGCTTTCTCTTCTGCGAACTGGGTCAGAAAGTATTCGTAGATACGGCCGAAAACATCACCGGAAACCTTTTTAAGTTCATCAGGATTCAGAGTGCGGAGGAGTTGGCCTAATACCTGGTTGTCAAGTTCCTGGTATTCGCTTTTGGGGAGCACTCCCCGTAGGTTTACGTAATCATTTTCTATCGATTCCATTGCCTCGATGATCTCTCTTGCTCGATCGTCGCTATCGGTCAGCGCTACCAGATTATCGAACTGTGCTTTTGGCCGTAGGAAAATGGCGCTCTTCTGGGAAAAATCCTCCTTGGTCACTTCAGGAGTTTTCCCACCCCGACTGGGAAGGCTGGCTTCCACTTCTTCTTTGACGGCTAAAAATCGACTGTAGGCGTGGCGAAGGAAGATAAGACCCATTACAGGAAGGAAGTATTCGTTGCTGGCAAAGTTGGAGTTGGCCCTCAAGGTGTCTGCCGCGCTCCAGAGAAGTTTTTCGATGGCTTCGATATGTTCGAGTTGGGCCATGATTCCTCCATTGTTTGAAGATTTTGCAAAATAGAGTTTGATCTTTCTTCTTGCCTTTTCCCTATCCCGGGAAAAACTGTATCTTCTTCAAATTGGATTAACAAACTCTGAAAATAAAATACAACATGTTAGACAACTAAGGCAAGGGGTTTGCGGATCAGATGCAGTATAATTGTGAGTCAGTTTTATGGTCCCGAGAGGGGCAATTATTTTTACTAATAATGTTTATAAGGTAAATACTGGTAGAAACCGACCTTTTCCCCTTTTGATTTTTCTTGCATGTGCTTCTTATGCCTTCTATCCAGGTCTTCTCTCTCATCAAACAATTCCCTTTTACTTAATTGTGATGTATTCTACTAACAATGCGCGTTAATTCTAGGGAACCTCTGAACAAAAACGCTTGAAAGCGACAACAGCGGAACCTTGACAATCGAATCCATTTCCTGCGGGTAACTTCGGTTCAAAAGCCGTGTTTTTGGTCCT
>Ga0228535_1003417_pt1 | contig 11455 bp, 8 predicted proteins | sample SJ1metagenome_FD_168457 | JGI IMG/M metagenome (GOLD analysis project Ga0228535, IMG submission 168457) | Enriched culture of PCE-dechlorinating microbial communities from Ithaca, New York, USA - SJ1 | ecosystem: Engineered > Modeled > Simulated communities (microbial... > Unclassified | place... | reverse complement strand
GATGAGAAAGAGGCCGTCCGCCCCCACCGAGACCTTCCGCTGGCAGACCTTTTTCACAAAGGCAACGACGTCACGAACCCCCAGCGATCCATCCCGGTTGTCGATGATGATGAAGTCGTTGCCGCTGCCGCTCATCTTGAAAAAATCGATCATGGCATCCTCACTTCAGAAAACAGACCGCCCGCTGGCTCTGCGGATCGGCCACCACATGGGCGTAGAGCCCGCCCGTCGCCACAGGCAGATCCACGAGGCGGACGACCTCCTTGAAACGCCCGGCGTCGGAGAGGAGCTCTGTCAGAACGTTCGGGAAGGCCTCGAAGGCCTCCCGGTTGAACTCCGCCTCGGGATCCCCCGGATAGACCGGCAGGTAGATGATATTCGCCTCCACGAGGTCCAGGAAGAAGTGGGTTCCGTAGGAGACCTCCGGGACCTGCCCTGCCTCCTCCCGTGCCATTTCCACCAAGACCGCGGTGTTGTTGATGTCGGCGTAGCTCACGTTGACGCCGAGCTCGATGTTGCTGCTCCCCCAGCGCCCCGGCCCCATCATCAGGATCCTCCCGGCCGTCACGTCGGGGTGCTCGTTGATCCGGCCGACGACGCGGCCGAGGGATTTCTTGAGCTCCGGCGATTCGATGGCCCCGTAAAGGCGCGGATCGATGTAGAGCAGGTAGCGGATCGGCCCCGTGACGCCGCCGCTGATCGTCCGGCTGGACCGGAAGAGGACCCGTTCCGACGGGATGTCGGCGGGGATCGCCACCGGCCCGACCGACCCGGGCAGGCGCATGGGCCGGCACTGCAGGAGGTTGACCCGGATCCGGCCCGCGGCGTCCACGGCTGCGGTGAACTCCGTATCAAGCGGCTGGCCGTAGGCCTTCTCGAGGCGCGTGAGCATCTCGCCGATGATCCGGGCGAAGTCGGTCTTGGCCAGGAGGCGATTGAAGGTCAGGACCATGGGCTCATTGGTGGTCTCCAGGCGGCTCGTCCAGGGGTCGGTCGGATGGCCGTCCTTCATCAGGGAGACGAACTGGTGCAGGCCCGGGTAATCCCGTCCTTCCAGGACCTCCTCCAGGGAGCGGGTAGCGAACTCGTTGCGTGCCAAGTCGATGAGGTCCACCTCCCACTGAGAGTACTTGGCGATCCGGGCCCCGGTCTCGGGGCGGAGCTCCGGATGGCTGACGGCGACCATCCGGGGGTAGTCGTTTCCGACCCGGTTCACCGCCCGCGTCCCCAGGCCGAAGACCAGCCGGATCAGTCCCCGGTTGGGGTCGATCCGGTCCGTCCAGGCATAGAGGTTCCGGGAAAAGGCCACCCCGGCCAGCGGCGGGAAGAAGTATTGGCGGTAAGGCATCCCCGAGACGCGCTGGACGAGGATCGCCATCTGCTCGTCGCTCTCACCCAGTCCCCGGGTCCGGCGGTAGGCCATGGCGTCGGGATTCAGGGCGCTGGCGTAGATGAGCTTCACGGCGTTCGTGAAGGCCTCCAGCCGCTCTTCCGGCGTCCCCTGGTTCGCACAGTACTCGCTGTGGTACTTGCCGGCAAAGGCGTTCCCGAAGCTGTCCTCCAGGAGGCTGCTGGAGCGGGCGATGATCGGGGCCTGTCCGAAGTAAGCCAGGACGTCCCGGAACTGCTCCATGATCTCCGAGGGGAAACGGCCGGCCAGGAAGCGTTTCTCCACCTCGGCAAACTCATCGTGGGAGATCAGGCTGGCCCGGGAGAGATGGAGGCGCAGGCGGAACAGGTCGTTGTTCACCAGGAAGGTAAAAAAGACGTCCGAGCCGATGTAGAAGGAGTCGTGCGGTTCCAGAATCTCGTTGAAATCCCGTTCGCCCGGCCCGGCTGCGAGGATCCGCCGGGCCAGGAGCATCCCCGCCGCCTTGCCGCCGATCCGGCCCGATCCGATGAGGCGCTCCCGAATGGCGAGCAGGTCGTCGAGGGTCATGTAGGTGTCGACCATGCGGCTGAACTCCGGCTGGGTCCCGATCATCATCCGGGAGAGCTCTTGCTTGAGGGCGGCGACCTCGGGCGTCCTGGCGTCCAGATCCAGGCCCGCATCATGGTACTGCATCAGGCGCCGGTAGACGCTGTCCCAGGGGGCGATCGACCGGGCCTTGGACTGGAGCCGCCTGCGGCGCGCCGAGACGGACAGGGCCGCGGCCTCGCCGCTCTCGAAGACGGGCATCCAGCCTTCCTCAGACAGGACATGGGGGAGGAACATTTGGGGCGAGTAGCGGTCCCAGACCTTAAGAGGATGCAGATAGAGGCCCCCGTCGACCTGATAGAGGTCCAGGAGGACCTGCGTCGTGTCCCGGATCCGGGCTACGGCTCGGTGGCTGTGGCGGCCGCGGGTCAGGGCGAAGTAGGCGACCGTGTCGAGCTCGAAGAGGAAGGGGCAGGTCACCTGGAAGAAGTTCGCCAGGAGTTCGTCGGTGGCCCATTCGACCACAAGGGCCGAGAGGTTGTCAAAGACGTAGAAGGTCTCTCGTCCTTCGGCCTCGATGATCTCGTGGAGGGCTCCGCTGAAGGCGTCGAATCCGGCATGGGGGTCCACGGTGATCGTCGCGAGCCCCTCGATGGACGGCAGGATCGGCGGGTGGGGGGCGAACCGCAGGTAGATGCACCGCCGGCCGTCGCGGATCGCCTGGCGGGCAAAGGGCTCGGCGAACTGGACGTAGTCCTCCAGACGGTCCACCTGCCAGACGACGTTGTCGCCCAGCCGGAGGCCCTGGAGGACCTGATTGAGGGCCGCAAGGCCGCTGGTAACGATTCGGGATGGCATGATCGATTCCTTAATACCGGTCCGACCGATCCGACCCCGGTCACCGGGGGATCGGCGAGGTCTCGACCGCGGGGTTTTCCCTGCGCAGGAACGGCCTCGGGGTCCATGGATCTCGGTTGATCCGAGGGGATTCTGCCATGAAGCCCTCCAGAATTCCAACCTTTTTTGAACCGCGGCCGACGCGGACCGGCCGCGGCAAGGCGGGCATTGGAACGGCGGGAAAACCGGGGAGGGGCCAGGGGGTGCGAAGCCCCCTGCCTATCCGACCGGCGGGGGCCTTCAACACAAAGGGGAAAAGGAGAGCTAAAGCAGGTGCTGCGTGGTCTCCATCATTGGGGACAAGTTGGCTCGGGTGTTATCCTCCATCGCGGCGGTATGTCTGAGGTCATATTACGAAACCCGCCCCCGATCGGACAATCCGTTAAGCATCGCGCAGGCTGTTGCGCATACGATTCGCTTCATCAAGAGGAGTGGCCCCAAAAAAACGCTTGAACTCACGGCTGAATTGGGAGGCGCTCTCATACCCCACGCGGTCTGCGGCCGATCCGGCGCCGATCCCCTCCAACATCAGCATTCTGGCCTTATGCAGGCGAATGGCTTTGAGGTACTGCAGCGGCGAGGTTGCAGTGACGGCCTTGAAGTTGTGATGAAAGGCAGAAACACTCATGCCTGCAGACTTCGCAAGGGTTGCGACGTCAAATTGTTGCGAGGAGTCGGCATGGATGTGTTGGAGCACCCGTTGAATTTGATTGAAATGTCCGTTGAGGCTGATGAGCGCGCGCAGCGAGGCCCCGCTCGGACCGCAAAGCACACGGTAGGTGATTTCCCGTACGATCTGAGGCCCCAGGATAAGCGTGTCTGCGGGGGAAGTGAGCGCTTCGAGCAGCCTCACAACTGCCTGGCTGATATTAACGTTCATCGGTGTGGAATACATGCCGTGTTTATTCTCGGCGTCGGACTGCAATGGACTGCCCCCCATCTTCGTCAACAATTCGTAAAGAGCCGGCATCTCGACGCGGATTGAAACTCCGAGGAAAGGACCCTCTGGGCCGATTTCGACCTCGCATTCGAACGGCATCGGAACCGACAGCACGAGGTAATTGTGTGGATCATACGTATAGACCTGATCGCCAAGATACCCGCGTTTTCGGCCCTGGCCGACAATGACTATACTGGGTTCATAGAGCACCGGCTTGCGCGGCAAAGGGTGCTCGCTGCGCATCAGGGTGACTCCGTCCAGCCCGGAAGGACGCGTCCCCTCATTCATAATGAGCAGGTTCAACAACTCCGTCAAGCGACGACGACTTGTCTCGATATCTCTCACCGGCAGCTCCTGGTCCCCGTGGGGTTATTCATCTGCACCGACAGAACTTACTTCCATTACTGTCCAAATATACTCTGAAAAATAGGATTAGGCAATGAATATGCAGTTCTCGGCATTGCTGGCGATTGGAAAATGTAGTTTTATATATAAAGGAATAAGCGAACAGCCAAACCCTGAAGGAGCCTGGATATGCTTTATCGCAGATTTGGAAATACCGGCATCGAAGTATCTGCCCTGGGTTTTGGATGCATGCGTTTACCGCTTGCCGACCCCAATGCGACGTTTCACGTGGATGATGGAGCGATCGACGAAGCGAAAGCAATGCATCTTATTCGCTGGGCGATAGATCAGGGGGTCAATTATGTCGACACCGCCTATCCCTACCACCAGGGGAACAGCGAATCTTTCCTTGGCCGGACATTGCAGGACGGTTACCGGCAAAAAGTCCGCCTGGCGACGAAACTGCCAAGCTGGCTGATCAATTCCAGAGGGGATATGGATCGCTACCTTGATGAGCAATTGGGTAAACTGTCGACCGATACCATTGATTTCTACCTTGTGCACAGCGTCAACCGGCTTTACTGGGGCGATCTGGTAAAGAACGGTTTGTTCGACTTTCTGGATGCCGCATTGAGGGACGGCCGCATCGGATATGCAGGTTTTTCCTTCCATGACGAACTGGACATGTTCAAAGAGGCCCTGGACGCTTACTCATGGTCATTTTGCCAGATTCAGTACAATTACGTGGACGAGAATTACCAGGCCGGAAAAGAAGGCCTGCAGCTTGCGGCCGATCGCGGGCTGGGAGTCGTCGTCATGGAGCCGCTAAGGGGCGGAAAGCTGGCCGTAAACATTCCTCCTGCGGCTCAGGAACTATGGGACAGTGTGCTGGTTAGGCGGAGCCCTGCAGAGTGGGCGCTTCGATATCTCTGGGACATCCCGGGGGTCAGCGTCGTCCTGAGCGGTATGAACGAGATGGCTCAGGTCGAAGAGAACGTCCATATCGCCGGTGAAGCCGGTCCAAACATGCTGACGGATACCGAAAGGGCACTTATCGACAAGGTCAAAAAAGTCTATCACAGCATGAAGAGAATAGATTGCACCGGCTGTCGCTATTGCATGCCCTGTCCTGCCGGGGTCGATATTCCCGGTTGCTTTACCTTGTTCAACAACGCTCACATGCTAAATGATGCCCATACCCACCGCATTTTTTATAACGCCCATATTGGTGCCGACCACAAGGCATCCAATTGTGTGGAATGCGGGCAATGTGAAGCGGCATGCCCTCAGCACCTCCCTATTCGCGAGGCGCTGAAAGAGGCCGCGGCACTGTTGGAACCGGACGGCGTCATGTAAGAGATGCCAAATCTCTCGGTTACAATATGGAATCGTTCAGCGGGCAAAGGTTCCCCGCTGACGGGGCCACCGGGGAACCTTTCACTTTTGAACCGCGGACGACGCGGACCGCCCGCGGCAAGGTTGGCATCGGAACAGCGGGAAAGCCGGGCCGGGGCAACCGGAGGGGCAAAGGGGGTGCGAAGGCCCCCTGCCGATTCTAACGCTTCAAGAGCTTCTCCAGCTTCGGAAGCTCGCCTTCCACCATCTTGTAGGTATGCTCGGGCATCGGGAACTGGCGGCCCCGGACCTCCTTGACATACTCCGAGAAGGCCTTGATCGTCTTGTCCGCGATGCTTTCGTACTTCTTCACGAACTTCGGCGTGAAGGCCTGGAAGACCCCCAGGACGTCGCTGCAGATCATCAATTGGCCGTCCGCCTCGATCCCCGCTCCGATGCTGTAGATCGGGATCTTCAGATCGTCGCGCATGATCTGGCAGACCTCGGGAGGAACCGCCTCGACCAGGATCGAAAAGGCCCCTGCCGCCTGGATCGCCCGGGCGTCCTCGATCAGCTCCATGGCCGTGTCGGCCGTGCGCCCCTGCGCCTTGAAACCGCCGAGTTGGCCGGAACTCTGGGGGGTGAGGCCGATGTGGCCCATGACCAGCATCCCCGCGTCCACGATCGCCCGGATCTGGGGGCAGACCCTGCGGCCGCCCTCGAGCTTGATGCAGTCCACGTGGGCCTCCTTGTAGAAGCGGCCGGCGTTGCGCACCGCCTCCTCCACGCTCACCTGGTAGGAGAGAAAGGGCATGTCGCCGATGACGAAGGTGTTCGGGGCCGCGCGGCGGACCGCCTCGCTGTGGTAGATGCACTGGTCCATCGTCACCGGCACCGTCCCGTCGTAGCCGTAGATGCACATCCCGAGGGAATCCCCTACCAGGATCATGTCCATCCCGGCCTCTTCGGCGAACTTGGCCGTCCAGTAGTCGTAGGAGGTGATCCAGACGACCAGTTCCTTCTTCTCCTTCATCTGCTGAAGATCAATCCTTGTGAGTTTCTTCTTGGCCATGATGTACCCTCCCTTCTCAATCGAAAGCGTTCTCATAGATAATCTCGATGTCCTCCACCGAGAGGATCCGGGGGGACCGGCTAAGGAGCCGCTGCTCCTTGTGCGCCTCCACCGCCCACTGGTGGATGTCCGTCTTGGCGCGGTCGATCCCCAGGTCCGTCAGCGACGCGGGGAGATTGACGCTCTTGATCATGTGGTGGATGGCGTCCAAGACCTGCTCGTTCACCTCGCGAGGGGCCAGGCCGTCGATATTCTCACCCATGGCCCGGGCCAGGGCAGCCATCTTTTCCGCCTTGGCCACGGCCACATAATCGAGGCAGGCGATCAGGAGGGCGCTCAGGGTCACCCCGTGGGAGGTGTGGTGCTCGCCGCCCACCGGATAGGCCATGGCGTGGACGAGGCTGGTGCCGGAGTTGTTGAGGACGACCCCGGCCATCAGGCTCCCCATGGACATCTGATAGCGGGCCTCCATGTTCTGCCCGTCCGCAAAGGCGGGTCCCAGCCATTTGGTGATGATGGCGATGGACTCCAGGGCCAGGGCGTCGGTCATCGTGTTGGCGTTCTTGGAGAGGAAGGCCTCGGCGGAATGGATGAAGGCGTCGATGCCGGAACTGGCCGTCACCGAAGGGGGACAGGTCATGGTCAGGACAGGATCGACGATGGCCACGTTCGGCAGGAGGTTGCTCGAGGCGACCACCTTTTTGACGTTGATCTCCCTGTCCAGGAAGATGGCGTGCTTGGTCACCTCGGCCCCCGTGCCGGCCGTGGTCGGGACGATGATCGTCGGGGTGCCCCGCCTGGGGACCTTCTCCCTGCCGAAGTAGTCCCGGGTCGTCCCGGGGTTGGTGACCAGAGCCGCGGCCATCTTGGAGACATCCAGGATGCTCCCGCCGCCCAGGCCGATGATCACGTCGAACTTGCCCTTCTTGGCGATCTTGGCCGTCGCCTCCACCACCTCGACGGCCGGCTCGGGCGTGTCGCGGTCCTGGATGTTGACCTCCACCTTGATCTTCGCGGCATCCAGGGAGGACTTCACCTTATCCAGAACCCCCGCCTTCTGAACCTGGGGACCGGAGATCAGGAGCGCCTTTCCGGCCCCTAGCTTCCTGGCCTGCTCGCCGATCTGTTGGATGGAATCAATGCCGAAGAGGATGGTCGGCGTCTGAAACAGGATATTCTGAAACATCTCCCCTCTTGTCACGATTATCGTTTCAGGGTTTCCCCTCCGCTGGAAGAGAGATGGTACACTAGCAGGATTCGATGTCAAGCGGAATCCGCGGGGTCGACGGAACAGGCCTTTGGAAAAGCCCCTTTCCGCCCCTTAGCGGATTTTTTTCCTCAGGGCATCGACATCGTGAATCTGCAGGGTGTTTCCCGACAGGCTGATCAGTTTCTTCTCGCGGAAGGTGCGCAGCGCCTTGTTGACGCTCTCCCGCGTGGCGCCGACCATGCCGGCCAGTTCCCGCTGGGTGACGGTCAGCTCAATGGTCGCGGAGGGGTTCTCCTTGAAGCCACCGGACTCGGCCAGCTCGATAAGTTTCTTGGCCAGCCGCGCCGGGACGTTGAGGAAGAAGATATCCTCCAGGAAATCGTCGGCCTTGCGCAACCGCCTGGAGAGGGCGCCCAAGATGGAGCGGACCGCTGTCTCGTTGTTCAGGACGTAGACCAGAAAATCCTTCCGGTTCAAGCCGTATAGCTGGGTCTCCTCGATGGCGACGGCATCGGCGGAACGGGGCAAGTCATCCAGAAGCGACATCTCTCCGCAGAAATCCCCGCTGGTCAGAAGCGCGAGGATCGCCTCGTCGCCGTCCCGGGACTGGCGGACGATCTTGATCTTCCCGGAGAGGATCATGTAGAGGGCCGTCCCCTCGTCCCCCTTGCGGAAGAGGACATCCCCTTTCTTGAGGGTCCGCTTCTGGAGGAGCGCGGCCAGACGCCGGCTCTCATCGAGCGGGAGGGAGCGGAAGAGAGGCACCTGCTTCAAGAGAATCTCGGGATGGGTCATATTCTCACTCCCGGCCCGGCTGGGCCGCAGTTCGATTGCCCGTGCTTCCGGGCAGATTCGCCATGGACCGACGTTCCGGACGCCCACAACCCGACGTCAACGGCCTGTCCCGCTTTCCTTCAGATGGTGCGGTAACTTATCACACATCCCGGCCAATATCAAGCAGAGGGGTCCGATCGCCGCAGGCCTGGAACGGCCCGTTTTTTTTCCATATTATTTTTCTTGACAAACCACCCCGACCTTCTTATTGTTACAATTGTTAACAAAATTGTGCACGATAAAACCCCATTATTGTTAAGGAGAAAAGACTATGCGCCGCACCTATACGTTAGTCGCCCTTGGATTCGCGATTTTCGCGACCCTGTTCGTCCTGGTCCCGGCTGCTTCGGCCGAGACCTTCCCCAGCCGCTCCATCACTCTGATCGTGCCGTACCCCGCGGGCGGGGCCACGGATCTTCTCGCACGCCCCTTGGCGGACGAAGCCAAGAAGGTCCTCGGCCAGACCGTGATCGTTGAAAACCGGGCCGGAGGCGGCGGGGCCGTCGGCGTCGGGGCCATCGTGGGCAAGAAGCCGGACGGCTATCTCATCTCCATGGCCGTGGAGAGCCTCCACCGGAATTCCTACATCAACAAGCTCCCCTTCGACACGGTCAAGGACCTCACCCCGATCATCGCCGTATCAGGCAACCTCTACGGGATCTGCGTCCGGGCCGATTCCCCCTACAAGACCCTCAAGGATCTGGTCAACTATGCCAAGGCCAACCCCGGCAAGGTGAGCTACATGGCCTCCGGCGTGGGGACCAGCGGACACATCTCCATGGAAGAGTTGGCTGTCAAGGCCGGCAACCTCAAGCTGTCGCATGTCCCCTCCAAGGGGGATCAAGAATCCTCGGCGGCGCTTCTGGGCGGGCACGTGGACGTCATCTCCACCTCTGCGGGTTTCCTCCCCCTGGTCGAGGCGGGTCAGCTCCGGCTCCTGGCGACTTACACCGCCAAGCGGACCAAGAAGTTCCCCAACGTGCCGACCGTGCACGAGTTGGGCTACGGCGTCATCTGTGAGGCCCCCATCGGGATCTTCGGGCCCAAGGGGATGCCCGCCGACGTCGTCAAGGCCCTCCACGACGCCTTCAAGAAGGCGATGGAAGGCCAGAGTTACCAGGTCACGATGGACAAATTCCAGCAGCCGCCCGTCTACATGGGGCCGGCGGAACTCGGCAAGTACTGGGCCGAGGCCTATGTCGAGGCCGGAAAGCAGGTCGAGGCCTATATCAAAAAGAAGTAGCACCAGGATGGCGTCGCCGGTCTGAAGCCGGCGACGCCGCCGTTTTCTTCACCTGAGGTGAATCCCTTGAAGAAGACCTATCTCACAGCCAATTTGTTCTGGCTTGCCCTCGCGACAGCAGCGGCCATCGGGGCCTGGCAGCTCGGCGTGGGGGACTTTCATACCCCCGGCGCGGGCTTTCTGCCCTTCTACGCCGCCATCCTGTTCGGAGGCCTCACCCTTATCTCGCTCCTCCAGGACCTCAAGGCAATGACCGGTCCAGGTTCGGAGATCTGGGGAGACGTCCGCGGGGCCCGCTGGACCGTCATGGTGGTGAGCCTCTTTCTCTACGTGGCCGTCCTGGAGTGGCTGGGTTTCGCGACAGCCACGTTCATGCTCATGCTGGTCCTTTTCAGGATCCTGGAGCCTTACCGCTGGACGACGGTCCTGATCTTCTCCCTGCTGACCATGGGATGCGCCTACCTCTTCTTCGTCGTCCTCTTGGAATGCCGGCTGCCGGGCGGCAGCCTCTGGGGGTTCTAAGCCATGGACATCCTGCATCAACTCCTCATGGGTTTCACGGTGGCGCTGCAGCCGGCCAATCTCCTCTATTGCCTGCTGGGGTGCATGATCGGGACGATGGTCGGGGTCCTGCCGGGGCTCGGGCCGACGGCGGCCATGTCGCTGCTCCTGCCGGTCACGTTCCACGTCACCCCGGTTTCGGCCGTCATCATGCTCTCCGGGATCTTCTACGGGGCCATGTACGGCGGCTCGATTACCTCCATCCTTGTCAACATCCCCGGCGAGGCGGCCTCGGTCGTCACCACTCTGGACGGCTATCAGATGGCCCGGCAGGGTCGGGCCGGACGGGCGCTCGGGATCTCGGCCTTCGGTTCCTTCGTCGCCGGGACCCTGGGGCTGATCGGCCTCACTTTCCTGGCCCCTCCTCTGGCCAAGGCGGCGCTCAAGTTCGGCCCCCCCGAGTACTTCGCCCTGATGGTCCTGGGGCTGATCGTCCTGACGTTCCTCTCTTCCGGCTCCATGGTCAAGGCTCTGATGATGGCCTCCTTCGGCCTCCTGGTGGGGTCCGTGGGAACCGATACCGTGACGGGCACCGCCCGGTTCACCTTCGGGATCACCTCGCTCATGGACGGGGTGGGCATGATCCCTGTGGTCATGGGACTGTTCGGCATCTCCGAGATGCTCCTCAACATCGAATCGAAGATCGACCGCGAGATCTTCAAGACCCGCGTCAAGGGTCTGTTGCCCACACTGGAAGACTGGAGGCAGTCGTCCTGGGCCATCATCCGAGGGACCGTGATCGGATTCTTCCTGGGCATCCTGCCCGGGGGCGGGGCGGTCCTCTCCTCCTTCGTCTCCTATGCGGTGGAGAAGCGCTGCTCGAAATACCCGGAGAAGTTCGGGACAGGCGTCATCGAAGGGGTGGCCTCGCCCGAGTCGGCCAACAATTCGGCCGCCCAGTCCTCCTTCATCCCGCTGATGACCCTGGGGATCCCCGCCAACGTCGTCATGGCCATGCTCCTCGGGGCACTGATCATCCACGGCGTCACGCCGGGGCCCTTGCTGCTCTCGCAGCACCCGGAGATCTTCTGGGGCCTGATCGCCAGCATGTACCTGGGCAACGTCCTGCTGGTCATCCTCAACGTGCCGCTCATCGGGAT
>Ga0228535_1003416_pt1 | contig 11455 bp, 10 predicted proteins | sample SJ1metagenome_FD_168457 | JGI IMG/M metagenome (GOLD analysis project Ga0228535, IMG submission 168457) | Enriched culture of PCE-dechlorinating microbial communities from Ithaca, New York, USA - SJ1 | ecosystem: Engineered > Modeled > Simulated communities (microbial... > Unclassified | place... | reverse complement strand
CCGGTGCGGGCGCTTGAGGGCCTGCCCGAGTCGACAGGGCTGCTGTGGGGCTCTGTGCCCGAACGAATCCTCATGGAAGAGAATGAGGCTCTTTTCGAGATCGATCTTGCGGGGGGACAGAAAACGGGCTGGTTTCTGGATCAGAGGACGAATCGCCGCGCCGCCGCGCGCTACGCCGCCGGCCACCGCGTCCTCGACATGTTCTGCAACCAGGGCGGTTTTTCGATCCTCGCGGCGAAAGCCGGCGCGGCTTCGGTCCTCTCGGTGGACAGTTCGGCGGAAGCGCTCGAACTCCTCAAGCGCAATGCCGACCGCAACGGCGTGGCCGACCGCATTTCCGCGGTCGAAGCCAACGCCTTCGACTATCTCCGCGACCTCGAAAAGATGGGCCAGCGCTTCGAGCTCATAATCCTCGACCCGCCGGCCTTCGCAAAAAACCGCGCATCGCTGGAGGGCGCGCGGCGGGGGTACAAGGAGCTCAACCTGCGCGCGATGCACCTTCTGGAGAGGGGCGGCGTGCTCGCCACATTCTCCTGCTCGCACTGGTTTTCCCCGGAGATGTTCGATGCCGTGCTCGCGGACGCCGCCTTCGACTCGAATCGCCGGCTGCGCCTGCTCGATGAGCGGACGCAGGACCCGGACCACCCCATCGTGGTCGGCTACGACGAGTCGCGCTACCTCAAATGCAGGATTGTTCAGGTTTTGTAGAGGCTGGACAAGGGGAAAAGGTGCGCGTCGCCGCGCGCACTGAATGGCGCCGCTATCTATGAAGCCAAGAGCTCTCCGCGCATGGGGCGCTCCGATTACAGCACTTTCACTTTGGAGATTTCCTCGAGATAGACGCCGAACAGTCTCGAGAGCTGGCCCGATTCGGTGTACTGCGTGCCTGCCTTTTGGTTGAAAAGATCGATGAACGCCTTCATCTCCTCAGCCTTCCGGGAGTAGAGCGCCGAGGCAAATGCGGCCCGGTACAGCCCCTTTTCAGCGAGTTCCGCGCTTGAAAGACGGCTGAATTCTTTCTTGGCTCTGCCGTCGACGATCGCGGTATCGCCGTCATATCCGATGCAGAATACAAAGTCATCGCGAGAAATCATAGACACTCCGTCCATACAAGATACCAAAGATAAGCGCGGTTGGTTAGGGGAGCGATCCCTGTGCGCCTCAATGAAAGAGGGGCCGCCAAGAAGGTTTCCTGGCAGCCCCTCCATGCTACTTTCTTTGAGTATTTATGCGCAATGAAGCCGCCTTTTCAATCCATCGGCGAGAATGAATCTTTGCTCGCCCCGCACATTGGGCAAACCCAATCGTCGGGCAGCTGCTCGAAGGGTGTCCCTGGAGGAATCTTGCCATCGGGATCGCCGTCGGCAGGATCATAAATGTAGCCACAAACGTCACATACATATTTCTTCATGGAGCGCTCCTTTCTGTTATCGGCCTATTTTGCCTTCCACAATCCATGCAGATTGCAATACTCTCTTGCGCTTACTTTTTCCGCCTTCACCGGGAAGAAAGTCTTGGGCTCCTTGCCGGGCGACAGGAACGTACGGTAGGAATTGCCGTCGGCGATGAGCTCTATCCACTCGATGTAATGTTTCTCCTCCATGGGGTGCGGCACGGAGCCTATCTTCACCCACCAGCCATCCGCAGTCTTCTCCAGCACAGGAACATGCTTCTCTTTTGCCCCGTCGCTGGTATTCTCGACAAACAGCTTCATCGGTTCTCCGCAGCACACCAGTTCGCCGTGTCCCTCATGAAGCACTTCTACAATATTGCCACACATCATGCACTTGTAAATCTGCTTCTTCTGGGTCATCTCTTGCCTCCTTCACCAATTTTCACCCAAGAGCTCGAAATATCCCTGCGGATGCGCACAGGCCGGGCAGGCTTTCGGCGGTTCGGTACCCTCGAAGAGGTAGCCGCAGTTGAGACAGCGCCACACCACGGGTTTGTCCCGCTTAAAGACGCGGCCCGCATCGATGTTCGCCATGAAGGCCTCATACCGCTTTGCATGCTGTTTTTCAGCCACCGCGATGGATTCGAAGACTGCCGCAATCGCATCAAAACCTTCTTCGCGCGCCACCTTTGCAAATCCGGGATACATCTCTTTCCACTCGTAATTTTCACCGTCAGCCGCCTCGGCCAGATTCTGCCGGGTCGTGCCGATGATGCCGGCGGGGAATTCCGCGGAGATCTTGGCCATTCCCCCTTCGAGAAACTTGAAAAGGCGCTTCGCGTGTTCCTTTTCCTGGTTGGCTGTCTCCTCGAAGACGAGCTGAATCTGGACAAAGCCTTCATCCTTGGCCTTCGATGCAAAATAGGTGTAGCGGTTGCGGGCCTGCGATTCGCCTGCAAATGCGGTGAGAAGATTGACTTCAGTCTTGGTGCCTTTCACGCTTTCCATTGTTTTCCTCCCTTTCAAACTCTCAGATGCCCAGTTCGAACTCTATATGTTTGTTTGATTATATACCAGTCGAAAGACAAACGCAAATGTCCCCTCAAGGAATTTCGGCAACCCAAAATTGAATCAGAGAGCCAAAACCTGCGCGTCTCTATTTCGGGAGACTCTATGGCAGGATGGCAGACATACGAAAAAGCAGTGGTGCGGACCGAACGCGGCACCCCGTCCCTGGATATCCGCGAGCGGATGCTGAGGTTCGGCAGCGGATCGATATCCAATCTCGATCTCGTGGTCGCGATCCTGGGCACAGGCGTACCGGGCAAACCTGTGCGCAGGCTCGCAAAAGAGGTACTGGATCAGATTACGGAGAGCACACATACCTTCGACATCGATAAGCTGATGGTCATCGCCGGCATGGGCGAGGCAAAGAGCTGCGCCGTCGCCGCGGCAATCGAGCTTGGAAGGCGCATATTCTCAATACGGGGAACGCGCATCGCAATGCCCAGGGATGCCTTTCCCCTCCTCATACACTTCGCGGACATACGGCAGGAGCACTTCATCGTGCTGTCCCTCAACGGAGGTCATGAGGTGAATGCGGTCCGAGAGATCACCAGGGGCCTCATCAACAAGACTGTGGTGCATCCCAGAGAGGTCTTCGCCGACCCCATCACCGACAGGGCATGCGCCGTCATCGTCGCGCACAATCACCCCAGCGGCAACCTCGAACCTTCGGACGAAGATCTGGACATCACGCATCGCTTGCGGCAATCGGGCGACATTCTGGGCATCCCCGTACTGGATCACCTCATCTTTTCGGAGACAGGCTATTTCAGTTTTGTGGAGCACGGACTTATCGCCGCGATGGTGGAGAGCTGACAATACCGATTGGCCGGCCTCGCCCCGAGGCCTCACAAAGGATCGGGGCAGGGACCGCTGCGAAGGCAGCAAAAAAGGCGCGGACTCCCTGGCGTTTCAGTGCCGGGGAATCCGCGCCCTGCATCCTAAAGATCACGGAGCGCCGCACAGGTGGCCTCAGATGATGCCGAACTCCTTCCCGGCCTTCTCAAAGATGTCGAGTGCCCGCTGCAGCTGCTCTCTGGTGTGCGTCGCCATGTAAGAAGTGCGCAGGAGCGCCATGCCCTCCGGCACGGCCGGACTGATGACGGGATTTGTATAGAGCCCCCTGTCGAAGAGCTCTTTCCAGAACCGGAAACAGGTCTCATCCTCGCCAATGATGACGGGAATTATCGGCGTCTGTGTATGACCGATATTGAAGCCCAGCTCGCGGAAGCCCTTCATCATAAAGTGGGCATTGTCCCAGAGCCGCTCGACATGCTCCGGCTCATTTTCCATAATATCGAGCGCAGCGAGGGCGGCCATGGCGTTGGACGCCGGCAGGGCTGCCGAGAAAATGAAAGAACGGGCCGTATGCTTGATATAGTTGATCACATCCTTGTCGCCCGCGACAAAGCCACCTAACGATGCAAAGCTCTTCGAGAACGTGCCCATGATGATGTCGACCTTGTCGGTGAGACCAAAGTGCCACGCCGTACCGTGTCCTCCGCCGAGTATGCCGAGTGAGTGCGCGTCGTCGACATAGAGCCGTGCCCCGTATCGACCGCAGATATCGACCAGCTTCGGCAGGTCGACGATATCGCCGCCCATGGAAAACACGCCGTCGACGACAACCAGCGTGCCCGATTCCTTCGGTATCTTCTGCAGAATCCGTTCAAGCTGGTCGAGGTCGGCGTGTACATAGCGCTTCATCTCGCCCAAGCCCAGCCTGCACCCATCGACTATCGACGCGTGATCTTCCTTGTCCGTGATGACGACATCGTTGCGCCCTATCAGCGACGAAATCGCCCCGAGATTCGTCTGCATGCCGGTGGAAAACACGAGCGCCGCATCCTTGCCAACAAAGGCGGCGAGACGTTCCTCAAGCTCATGGTGAAGCTTGAGCGTGCCATTCAAAAATCGACTTCCCGTGCAGGAAGGACCGAATTCTTCGAGCCCCTTTCGTGCAGCCTCCCTGACCTTGGGATGCATGGTCAGACCAAGATAGTTGTTGGAACCTATCATGATCAGTTTGCGGCCATGGAAGATGGCCTCGGTTCCCTCGAGCCCGTCAAGAGGCTGGAAATAGGGGTAAATCCCCTTTTCCATTGCCTGCTTGTCCAGGTCGAACTCAAAACACTTTTGGAAAATGTCCATAAAGGACCTCCAGAGCACGCGCAGATTCACTCTGCTGCGCAGTTCGCCGGACAGCAATACGCCGCCGGAGCGCACAGACTGTATATCAGGTCTGTGCCGCTGAGATGATTGTAGTGGTTCGACAAAAAGGAATCAACGTGTCGAAGAATTCTGTTTTCGCCCAAGCATATTCTTTAGAAGAACACTGAATTTGTTCTTTGTCTTCTCATGCTCCACCGTTCTCTGTACGCCCGAGAAGACAAAGACATCGCCCTCTCTCCCCGTGACGAGAAGGACATCGCCTGCCTTGAAGCGATATGCCGTGTCCAGATCATGGAAGATACCCTCGCTGACCTCGTTGACAGCGAGTTCCGAGGCATATTTCACCGCGACCACATTGACATGATGAGTGGCGCGCAAACCCACCTCTACGACGGTCTTTCCGATCACGAAATCCGGGGCAATCACTTCCGCCAGCACCAGATCGGAGCTTATGGGCATAAAATTCGTCAGCGAAGAGGAAAGGACGAGGGGCGTCACTCTCAGCGCGGCCTCCCTGTCGGAATTCACCACGCGGGTTGCACCGACGAGCCTCAGAAGCTCCTCATATTCCTCAGAGTTCGACTTTACGATGATTTCGGGGACCCCGAGCTTTTTCAGCCTGAATGTCACGAGCAGAATCGCCGCGCCATTCGACTCTATATCGACGACGGCCACGTCCACCGGATCATGGAACACGCGCTCAAATGCACTCTCATCGAGAAGATCCATGGTGAAGGCTGTCGACACCATCTCTTTGACATGTTCGATCCGGGTCGGATCATCATCCACTGCGATAATCTGATCGGTGATTTCGGCGATGCGCTCCAGCATGGACATCGCAAACGAACCAAGTCCAACAAATGCAAACTGCCGCATACCATACCATCCTTACAATAGAATATCTGCCTTCGGGGCCACCGTATAGGGCTCGGCAGAAAGCCGCGAATGCGGAATGGCCATCGCAAACAGGCCCACTCTCCCCATGAACATTGCACCGATGAGTGCAATCTTGGAAATGTCCGAGAGAGTCGGCGTAATTCCTACGGACAGCCCGACCGTTCCAAAGGCGGAGACGCTTTCGAACACCGCTGCTTCAATGCCTACCGGCCTGCCATGGGCCTGCTCGGCAATCAGCAGGACTGCGGTCACGACGAGCACGATGAGCACGGCCCGCACCACGACCGCAGCCGCCTTGAAGATCGAGGACGGCATTATAGTCCGATTCCTGTCGACCAGGACACCGCCCCCCTCCCTGAACCTGAGCGCCACAAGGAGCATGAGATAGAATGTCGTCGTTTTGATACCGCCGCCGGTGGAGGCCGGAGAAGCTCCGATGAACATGAGAATAATGGTCACGAACTGCGCCGCACTCGACAGCTCCGCCTGATGGACGGTATCGAAGCCCGCGGTCCTCGAAGTGACGGACTGAAAGAACGAAGCCATTATCTTCGAACCGCCGCTCATCCCTCTGTATGCATGGTTGTATTCAAGCACAAAGAAAAATATCGCCCCGACCACAATGAGTGATGCGCTCGTGCGGAGCACAACCGACGAGTGGTACGTCAGATGGAGCTTCTCTCTCCGGACAAAGCGGGCAATGTCCTGCAGCACGATGAAGCCGAGCCCTCCTGCGACGATGAGGACCATGGTCACGACATTCATCACGACATTGTCGCGAAAATTCTCCATATTGGACTGGAGCGTGGCAAAACCCGCATTGCAGAAGGCGGAAATCGCCTGAAAGACCGCATCGAAAAAAGTATACCCGTGCTTTGAGAGCGTCGGCCACATAAGCAGGGCACCGACCAGTTCAAAGGCCGCTGTCCAGCCCACAATCTGGGCGATAATTTTTCTTGTGCGAAACTCAAAGGAAGGAACGGTATAATCTCCCGTAAGTCCGCGCGTCACAATGGAAATTCTCCTGCGCGGCAAAAAGAGATAGAGCGTGGAGAAGGCAATAATCCCAAGTCCACCAAGCTGAATGAGCAGAACCATCACCGTCTGGCCGGCCCGCGTCAGGGCAGAATACGTATCGACGACCGTAAGGCCCGTAACGCACACGGCGCTCGTCGCCGTAAACAGCGCATCGATATATCTCATGCTCCCATTGGGAGATGCAAAAGGAAGAGCGAGCAACAGGCTGCCTGCAAAAATGATACCCGCAAAGTAAAGCAGAAGAAGCAGTTTTTCCTTGCCGATCCGGACGTGGATACTCATCCATGGCTCCTGAGCCATTATAGTAGGCAAAATACACAAAAGGCTCAATGGGTCCTATGAATTTGGAAGTCTGGACACCATCGCTCATTGTCAGCGCGGCTATCCTCCCCTATACTTTCTGCAATGAAAATAGCAATTTTAGGCGCAGGTGTCCTCGGTTCCCTCATCGCGCGCGAACTGATCGCCGAGAACAGAGATGTCATCATCATAGAGAAAAATCCCAATACAGCCAAATCGGTTGCAGACGATCTCGATTGCATTGTTCAGGAAGGCGACGGAGAACATATCGATACACTTGTCTCGGCCGGAGTCGCCGATGCCGACTGGTTTATCGCCTGCACCGGCAGTGATGAAGCGAATATCGTCTCCTGTGGCATGGTCGCGGAGACCTTTAAAAATGTGAAGACCATAGCCCGTACACGAAACCCTTACTTTGCGTCTTTCAAGAACTCGGAGAAGAGAATTCTTGGAGTCGACTGCATCATCAACCCGGAGGCGGAGACGGCAGAGGCCATCGCGCGCATCATTTTCCGCGGCATGTCCCCGGAGATCATCGATGTAAAAGAAGCGGGCATTCAGCTCCGCCGTCTCCTGTGCAGGAAAGAACCCAGGTTCGTGGGCAAGCCACTGTCGGAGGTACGCTCCGGGATCGGAACCGATTTTATGGTACCTGCGGTGCTGAGGAGAGGAGAGCTCATCGTTCCCACCGGCGGTTTTGTGTTCGAAGAAGACGATGCAGCATATATTTTGGGCGAGCCCTCCATGCTCGACAGACTCTTCGGTCCCTCCAGAGACGCGCTGAGAAAATTCAATTCTCTCGTGATCTTAGGGGCAGAGACGCTGACGTCTCTTTTGCTGCACGAGCTCGGCATTGAGCAGAGCACGCCCAGGTCCTCCCGTTCGCTCGGGGGCAACGCGCTGGCTCTCCTCGGAAACCCGAAAATCAAAGTGATCGATGGGGATCGGAACGTGCTCAAAACGCTCTCGGCGACCTTCCCCGATATCGAACCCGTCAACCATCACATGGACGACGAGAATTTCATGGAAGAAGAGAACATAGGGAGAGCCGATATCGTCCTTTCGCTCACTTCGCACCAGAGCATCAACATACTCAGTGCGCTCCTCGCAAAGAACGCCGGCGCCCGGCGCACTCTCGCGCTCCTCACCAACGACCTCTACAGCCCGATCCTATATTCGCTCGACATCGATATCCTCATCAACGAAAAGATAGTCATGTCAGGCACTATTCTGGATCAGGTCAGGAGAGCGAAGATTCGCCGGCTCTACAGTTTCCCCCTCAACGAATATGAGCTCATCGAAATCCAGATCTCGAAGTCCTTCGAACACCTCGGGGCCGAAATCCGCGACCTTAACCTTCCGAAGGGATTTCTCATCACCTTTGTCATTCATGAAGGCAAAACCTATGTACCGACAGGAAATACGAAAATTTTCGAAGACGACCTCGTGGGCCTCATCATAAGAAAAGGGCAGATCGGCAGGATTGAAGCCATTTTTGGAGCATGACATGCATATCAAATCGATCCTGCGGATGCTCTCCGCGATGCTTCTGATCGTCTCGTGTTTCATACTGGGCTGCGGTCTTTTCTCAATCATCGAAAAAAATACGGCACAGGTGAACCTTTCGTTCTTCATCCCGGCAGGAATCGGCCTCGCCCTCTTTCTTGTGATGGTTCTCCTTTCACGGAGCGACGAGAAACCTTTTCTGACAAACAGAGAAGGGGTTCTCTTTGTCACCCTCAGCTGGGTCGCCGCCTCGGCATTGGGCGCACTCCCGTTTACGCTCTCCGGGTATATTCCCTCATACATCGATGCTTTTTTTGAGACGATGTCGGGGTTCAGTACGACCGGATCGAGCATCCTGAACAATATAGAGGCGCTGCCCCGCTCCCTGCTCCTCTGGCGCGCAACCACGCACTGGCTCGGAGGCATGGGAATCGTCGTATTGCTCGTCGCGGTTTTGCCCGCGCTCGGATTCAATGCAGTCCGTGTCATGGAAGCAGAGGCCCCCGGTCCTTCTGTCGACCGCATCACGCCGCACATTTCGCGCACGGCCAAAACGCTCTGGCTGATCTACCTGGGCCTCACCGTCATAGAGATACTCCTCCTGGTCATTGGAGGAATGCCCCTCTTCGATGCTGTCTGCCATGCGTTCGCGACCATGGCCACGGGTGGCTTCGGGACAAAGAACACGAGCCTGGCGTACTACAATTCCGGGTTCATAGATTGGGTCGTCACGATTTTCATGTTTCTCGCGGCTACGAATTTCACGCTTCATTATCGACTTCTGAGGGGAAATGTGCGCGACATCTGGAAGGACACCGAATTTAAGGTCTATTTTTTGATATTCGCCGTTTCTTCACTCATCATTGCAGGGGACCTGCTCCACACGGGAGTGTACCGGAATTTCGGAGAATCGCTGCGGTTCTCCTCGTTCCAGGTTTCGTCGATTCTCAGCACGACGGGTTTTGCGACTGCCGATTTCGGGAAATGGCCTGCGGTCTCCCAGACCGTACTGTTTCTGCTCATGTTCATCGGAGGATGCGCAGGCTCGACAGGCGGCGGCATTAAAGTGATCCGCATAGTGGTGCTGTTCAAAATGGCGGTCACCGAGATGCGCTACGTCGTAAACCCGCGGGGAGTCTACACTATTTTCCTCGGGGACAGGGCACTCCGTAAAAATGTGATCTACGACATCGCGGCACTCGTATTTCTGTACTTCGCGTTCTTCTTTCTGTCCGTCATAGTGATAAGCTTTACCGGAGTCGATATCCTAACCAGTACAACGGCGGTGATGGCCAACCTGGGGAACATCGGTCCCGGTCTGGGCAAGGTGGGGCCTGCCTTCAACTACGCATTCTTTCCATGGTGGGCAAAGCTCTGGCTCTCTTTTGCAATGCTGGTGGGAAGGCTCGAGGTGTACACGGTGCTCGTGCTGTTTTCAAGAAAATTCTGGCGCTCATTCTGAAAAAGAATCATGAAGGCGGCAGATCAGGCCAGCCCGAGGACGTCCTCGGAGACAGCGCTTTGACGGTCGCGGCCCGGCCCCGTCAACTGCCCCGGACCAGTCTTTCGAGCGTTTCGACAGTGATATCGGCGGTGGACCCGACGACCAGATCGGCCCCTTCGAGGCCCTTCCCCACGCCGAGCGCCTTCATGCCGGCGTCTTTTATCGCGCTTATCCCCGCCTGCGCGTCCTCGATGCCGACACAGTCTTCGGGGCCGACGCCGGCGATGCCCGCAGCCAGCAAGAACAGTTCGGGATCGGGTTTTCCGCAGACGACGGCGCCGGGGTCCGCGATGCCGTCGAAAAACGGCCCGGGGATCGGTCCCAGACCCAGTCTGTCGATGATCGCCGGGGCATTGCGGCTGGCAGAGGCGAGCACGCGTTTCACACCCCTCTGCCCGAGCCCGAGAAGCAGGGATTTCATCCCCGGCAGTATGTCGTCGGGCCTCAATCCTTTGAGGAGTTCCCTGTAATAGGCGTTCTTGCGCTCCGCAAGCTCATGTTTTTCCCCCTCCGGGAGGCTGACGCCATTGTGGTTCAGGATGACTTCGAGGGCTTCCATCCGCGCCACGCCCTTCAGGCGCCCATTCAGCTCCTCGTCGACCCGCCAGCCATTGTCGTCCCCAAGTCTCTTCCAGGCGAGGTAGTGGTAGCGGGCGGTGTCGGTCACGACACCATCGAGGTCCAGGATCGCCGCCTTCAGGACCGGCTCCAGCGACACCAGCGCCGATTCGCCGGTTTTCAGGCTGATCTTCTGTTTTTTATGAAAGAAGGTGAAGGTTTCGGGGCGCCCCCGCCCGCCGTCGTTCCGGGAAGCACTTTCGAGAGAATATCGAACTGCTTTTGTTCCGATATCTATGGACAGCCTTGAAGGCCCGAACTGCAGACTGAATGCGAGTCTCCGCCAGCCTGCGGGCAGGCGCGGATTGAAGGAGTACCTGGTTCCTCTCTCCGAAGCCGACCGATCCCGGAAGCCCGCAAATCCGTACACGACGGCAAGCCAGCTGCCGGCCATGGCCGCCGTGTGGATGCCGTCCCTGCTGTTTCCGTGCATGTCGTCGAGGTCCATGCGCACCGTCTTCATGAAGTACTCGTATGCGGCCCTGCCGTCCCCTGTCTCAGAGGCCATAATGCTCTGGATACAGTGCGAGAGCGAGGAATCGCCCGTCGTCAGGGGCTCGTAGAACCTGAAGTTTCTTATCTTCTCGGCCAGAGTGAACTGCTCGGACAGCAGGAATTGCGCCAGCACGAGGTCCGGCTGCTTGAGGACCTGGTGCCGGTAGATGACGAGCGGATGAAAGTGCAGAAGCAGGGGATACTGCTCCGGCGGCGTCGTCCGGAAAGGCCAGACCTCTTTCTGCATGAAGGAATCGTCCTGGGCATAGAGGCCCGTCTTCTGGTCATAGGGAAGGTACATCGAGTCGGCGATTCTCCGCCATGCTTCAATTTCGCTGTCCTCGAGCGCCGTCTTCCGTTTCAGCGCATCAAAAGATTCGGGCTTCTTTTCCCGCATCGCGCTCAGCGTGCGCGCCGCGAAGCGCAGATTGTTTCTCGCCATCAGATTGGTGTAGGCGTTGTTGTCC
>Ga0228535_1003414_pt1 | contig 11462 bp, 11 predicted proteins | sample SJ1metagenome_FD_168457 | JGI IMG/M metagenome (GOLD analysis project Ga0228535, IMG submission 168457) | Enriched culture of PCE-dechlorinating microbial communities from Ithaca, New York, USA - SJ1 | ecosystem: Engineered > Modeled > Simulated communities (microbial... > Unclassified | place... | reverse complement strand
ATATAATCATGGTTCATGAAGATTTTCAACTCCTCAACGATACCCAATTAACCAACGATCCTGCAAAAACCAACGATCTCCGCCTCTAAGGGTGTGCATTGTATCAATTCTTTGTACTATTGCCAACCCTAGTACCATCTAATGATAGAATCACTTCTGTCAGTCGGTGGTATTTATATGCCCGGAAGTGGCTCGTATCAGGTGTTTTCGGGGTTGTGGCAATAATAAATTGATTAATAATAGTGGCAAAAATAGCCACGTTTCTGCAAAAGCCGTAACATTTCGCGCGAAATACATTTTTTGAATCGTTGAACAATTGAAGAAATGGATCGATTAGTTAACATTCAAACGGTGCAAGTGGCCAGGGGTGTGCATGAGCCAAATAATATTTCGACATCTCTTGACATGGAGTTAACTCTAAGGTGTAGCGTATACTGTATAAGTAAGTTTCAGATGCCGCACACAGGAGTTATTCCATGAAAAAATCCATTCTCATCGCCTTTTATTCACGAGCCGGAAACAATATCGTTAATGGCAGGATCGTTAATCTTCCAGTAGGGAATACCGAAGTTGTGGCTCGTTTGATACAGGACAGAATCGGCGGCGATCTGTTTAAGATCGATTCAATTTTTCAATATTCAGAGGATTATACAGAGTCGACTCGAGAGGCAATGCGCGATCTACGGGCTGACCTGAGGCCGGAATTGGCTGCTGATCTGGACAGCATTGATCAATATGACACGGTCATCCTGGGATATCCCAACTGGTGGGCAACCATGCCGATGCCAGTCTGGACTTTTCTGGGAAATCACGATTTCAATGGTAAGACCATAATGCCCCTATGCACCCATGAGGGCAGCGGTATGAGCAGCAGTGAAAGTGATATCAAAAAGCTTTGTCCCGAAGCAATCGTGCTGAAAGGGCTACCGCTTCGTGGCGGATCTGTCAGCAAAGCTGGACCGGAGATTGAATCATGGCTGAAAAGAAACGGCCTGTATTAAAGGTTAAAACAGAAACAACGAAACAATTAACGAAATAATCAAAAAATCGAAGCAAACAAAAGGAATTAATAACCTTCGGGGAAGAGGAATTCAATGGAATACACAGCATTAGGACATTCAGGTCTGGAAGTATCGCGTCTTTGCGTTGGCTGCATGAGTTTTGGTGATTCCGCCACCAATTTTCACAAATGGACGTTGAATGCCGCAGATAGTGAAGTGCTGGTCAAACGGGCACTTGATCTGGGGATCAACTTTTTTGACACCGCAAATATCTATTCCGCTGGAACCAGCGAACAGTATCTTGGCCAGGCAATCAAGAATAATATCGCCCGTGAAAAGGTCGTGCTGGCGACCAAGGTCTACTTCAATGAGGGAAAGCTGGGCAAAGCTGCGATCAACCGCGAAATCGATTTGTCCCTGAAAAACCTGGGTACAGATTATGTGGATCTTTACATCATCCACCGTTTCGATTATGGAACGCCGGTAGAGGAAACCATGGAAGCGCTGGATGACTTGGTTAAGGCCGGAAAGGTAAGGGCGCTGGGCGCATCGGCCATGTATGGTTACCAGTTCTACAACCTGCAGATGACTGCTGAACGGAACGGCTGGTCAAAATTCAGCACCATGCAAAATCACTACAATTTACTCTATCGCGAAGATGAACGCGAGATGATTCCAATCTGCAAAGATCAAGAAGTAGCGCTGTAACACCCTATAGTCCTCTGGCTGCTGGTCGCCTGGCCCGACACGAATGGCATTCGGACAGCCTGCGCAGTCAAACGGATGAGACAGCTGTTTCCAAATATGACCGCACCCAGGAAACCGACGCTGGCATTGTCCAACGCGTCAGTGAACTGGCACAGAAGCACGAGGCAACCATGACGCAGATTTCCCTGGCCTGGCAATTGGCTAAAGGTATAACAGCCCCGATTATCGGCGCCACCAAAGCCCAATATTTTGACGATGCCGCAGGTATGTTCCGGATAAAACTGACTCCAGAGGACGTGGCCTATCTGGAAGAACTCTATGTGCCGCATAAAATCGTCGGCGCACTTTGACTTAATTCAGGATCACCCGAGGAGGCGGAAACTAAATGTCTATCGCTGAAGTTGCCAAACAATATGACTTAACTCCAGATACACTGCGTTATTACGAGCGAATAGGACTTCTGCCCAATGTCGAGAGGACGTCCGGCGGGATTCGGAACTATTCGGAAGAGGTTTGCCGTTGGATCGAGTACATTAAATGCATGCGATCAGCGGGGATTCCGGTCGAAACACTGATTGAGTATGTCAAATTGTTCTGGCATGGCTCAGAGACAATTCAAGCCCGCAAGGAACTGCTTCTGGAACAGCGGAAACTGATAGTCGACCGCATCGATGAAATGAACGCAGTATTAGCCAGGCTGGATTGGAAATTGGATGGCTATGAGGAGCGGATGCTCAAGTTTGAAGAAGAAAATTTCAGCCGACTTCATAATAAGTAAAAGAGGAGAATACTCAATGGACTACGTAACATTAAACAACGGAATCAAAATGCCGCTTTTGGGTTATGGTGTTTTCCAGATTTCCAATGAAGAAACCGAGCAATGTGTTCTCGAAGCCATTAAAGTCGGTTATCGCTTGATCGACACAGCTCAGGCCTATTTCAATGAAGAAGGCGTGGGTAAAGCAATCGAGAAATGCGGCGTGCCGCGCGAGGAGCTTTTTATCACAACCAAAGTCTGGATTGATAACTATGGCTACGAAAAAACCAAAGCCTCAATTACAGGATCCCTGCGGAAACTGAAAACGGATTATCTGGACCTGGTGCTGCTGCATCAACCCTTCAGCGACTACTATGGTTCCTATCGGGCCCTCGAAGAGCTCTATAAGGAAGGTACCCTGAAAGCCATCGGCGTCAGCAATTTTTATCCGGATCGTCTTTCCGATATTTGCGCCTTCAATGAAATCATCCCGCAGGTCAATCAGGTCGAAACGAATCCTTTGAACCAGCAGATTTTTGCCCAGGAAAATATGATCAAGAACAATGTGCAGATTGAAGCCTGGGCTCCGTTTGGTGAGGGACGGAGCAATTTGTTTAAAAATGCCACATTGGCAGAAATCGCCAAGAAATACAACAAAACCGTCGCTCAGGTCATCCTTCGCTGGCTTGTTCAGCGTAAAGTCGTCGCACTGGCCAAATCGACCCACATTGAACGCATGCAGGAAAATTTCGAGATTTTCGAATTCGAACTTTCTTCGGAAGATATGGCGACGATTCGCGGGCTGGATACAGCCACGAGCCTATTTTTTAACCATCAGGAAGCCAGCACGGTTGATTTCTTTATCGAATTGATTAAGCAGAGGCGGAAATAAACGACGGATCCAAAATTCCATTTTTCATCAAACCATAAAAATACCAGTAGGTGGTATTTTTATGGCTGGAAGTGCCTGAAATAGCGGGTTTCGGAGATTTGGTGAAAATAAAATGATTAATAAATATTGGTTCGAAAGCATCATTTCCACTAAAGTCGTAACATTTCGCCCGAATTGGCGTCAAGGGGATCGTTGAACAATTGGAGAAATGCGCCGGTTAGTTATAGCAGTATGCTATAAATAATAGCTTCAATTTGCATAAACCCTTATTTTCGACCAAAGAATTCACAACAAAGCAACATATTTATGTCATTTAGCAAGATGTTTGTGCATTCTTTTGAACAAGCTGTAAATCTACTTAAATATTACATTTCAAAGAAGAAATATAAGCAGAATAATTGAAGTGTTAAGCAAGGATAATAATATCATGCAAGTTGTCATCTCGATATAATTCCTATATCAAGCTGATGTAATAATCGCATGTACAACGATCACGCGCTCATTAATTACATTTATGAAAAATAGGGAATTAAAAATGCGCATAACTTTGAAACAAATTGCAGATATGGCAGGTGTACACCGGTCTACAATTGACAAAGTATTACACGACCGAAAGGGTGTAAGTGATGAAGTTCGGGATCGCGTAAGAAAGTTGTTAGACGACATTGGCTATGAACCCAATGTCATCGGTAAAGCGCTTGCACACCAGAACAAGCCAAAAAGAGTCATCGCACTGTTGTTGAATGTTGATGCGTCTAATGAAATAAAGGAAGGGATAGAGACTGCATACAATGAAATAAAGATGTTTGGACTAAAAATAGAATACTACTACTGCAGTATAACAGATCATTCAAAGCAACAAGAATTATTGAATATGTTGCTGACAAAAAAAATTGATGGCTTAATAATTTCTCCAATTGTTGATCCGGAGATTGTATTTGGAGTAGATAGACTCGTTGAATCAGGGATTCCTGTTGTATCTGTTAACACCGATTTGCCTGAAAGTAAGCGAAATTGCTTCATAGGTCAAGATTCTATTAAAGCTGGCAGAGTAGCTGGCCAGCTCATGGGGGAAGTTTTACAAGGTAAAGGGAAGGTTGCCATAATTACTGGTTCGTCTCTAATGCAAAGTCCTACTGAGCGAATGCAAGGATTCATTCAATTTGTTACTGAGCATTATCCTGAAATTCAAATTGTTGAAAAAATAGAAACTAAAGAGCAGGCAATTATTGCTTTTAGTGAAACGATGAGAGTGCTTGATCGAGATGATCGTTTAGATGGAATCCTCGTTACTTGCGGCAATGTTAGTGAAGTCGGACAGGCTGTAAGATTGCATAAAAATGGTAACAAAATCAAAATGATTAGTTACGACCTATATCCGGAAATTTTAAAATTGATTGGAGACGGAACAATAAGCTTTTCGATTGGCCAGAATTTAAAAAACCAAGGATATCTGAGTCTAAAAGTAATTTTTGAAATGATTTTCTTCAATCAGATGCCATCAAAAAGCATATTTAACACATCGATTGATATTTTAACGCGCGAGAATATTTAAAGCGAATATTTAAAGCGAATATTTAAAACGAATATTTAAAACGAATATTTAAAAATGAAAGCTCTTACGAGGAGAATAACAATGAACTTGCCGAAATGTGCCTGTATCGAACCTATGTATTCGGAAATCCCGTTTCTCGATCGCTTTCAAGCAGCTAAAGATGATGGCTTTGATTATGTAGAATTCTGGAGTTGGACCGATAAAGACATCGTTGCGGTCAAGGCAGCTGCTGATAAAGCTGAAATTGGCATCAATGGATTCAACGGTGATGCCGACTATTCACTAATTGATCCAACCCATAAAAAACCCTATCTGGAATTTTTGAAACAGTCGGTTGCAACAGCCAAAAATCTTGGTGCGTTGAGCGTCACAATTCATTCCAATGCCTTAGGTGATGGGGGTATTGTTGTCAATCATTACAGTCGTTTATCTGAAACAGTCAAGCTATGCTCAATGTATGACACGCTGCTCGAATGCGCCAAGATTGCCGAGGAGAGCGGGATCGTGATGAACCTTGAAGGCCTTAACATCATCTCCGATCATGTTGGAAACTATTTGCAGTCCACTAAGATGGCTGCTGAAATCACTCGTCTGATTGGATCCCCCAATCTCAAGATTTTGTATGATGTCTACCATATGCAATTGAACGAGGGAAATCTATGCAACACCATCAGCGAATTTATCGACCAGATTGGCCATGTCCATATCGCGGACGTTCCGGGCCGTCATGAACCTGGTACAGGCGAGATCAATTACACAAAAATCTTTACTCTTCTTGAAGAATTAGGTTACCAAGGCCTGATCGGCTATGAGCTTTTCCCGAAAACAACTACGGCTGAAGCCGTCAAGGCGATCATGTCATATTAAGTTTTGCCACTCTCTCATGACTCCGAGAGATTGGGCTCTTCCTCAAATGCAAGCGTCTGATTTGGTGGAATCAGACGCTTGCCATGGAAAAATGCTCAAACCTGATCTCATGAGTTTATACCACCCCATTTTTATGAGTTAAAAGGAGATATCTGTTATGGAACTGAAAATTGGTTTGGTTGGCACAGGTGCTATCGGTCGCACCCATATTGAACGGATCAATAATACTTTAAAAGGTGGAAAAGTTGTCGCATGTTCTGACGTCAATGTGGAGTTCGGTAAATCTGTTGCTGCGAAATTCGGTTGCACTTTTTTTTCTGATGGAGAGTTGATGATAGCGGATTCAGGAATTGATGCAGTTATTGTTACAACCGGTGATGCCTACCATGAAAAGTATGTCATGGCTGCGATCAAAGCTGGAAAATTTGTATTTGTCGAAAAACCATTGGCGCCAGAAGTCGAAGCCTGCAAACGCATTGTAGATGCTGAAATTGATGGTGGTAAACAGCTGGTTCAAGTTGGTTTTATGCGCCGGTATGATCCTGGATATCGTCAGCTCAAGAAGACAATTGACGAAAAGACTTATGGCGAGCCGTTGCTGTTGCACTGTGCTCATCGTAACGCAACTTCAGATGTTGGCTGGACGACTGCGATGTCAGTAGAAAATTCCATGATTCACGAAATTGATGTCTTGCGTTGGCTTTTAAATGAAGATTATGCCACTGCTGAAGTCGTTTATGGTAAGAAAACACGCAATGCAGATGGTGATATCCAAGATCCGCAGATTATGATTTTAACGACAAAATCAGGTGTCCGCATTGATGTCGAGTCATTCGTCAACTGCCGTTACGGATATGATATTAAGTGTGAAATTGTTTGCGAAGAAGGTACAATCAGTCTACCCGAGCCAGCAAATGCAATGATTCGTGCTAATTCCTCGCGCGCAACTCCGATTTGTTCACACTGGTCACAACGATTCGTTGAAGCATACAATGTCGAATTTCAAGAATGGATTAATGCCTGCATAGCTGGCCGAGTAGATGGGCCGACTGCATGGGATGGTTATGTTGGTCAAGTGACAGCCAAGTCCGCTTCAAAAGCACGCGATACTGGAACCGTTACAAAAATCGATCTGGAAAGTTGCCCGAAATTTTATCAAAAATGAACGGACAGAATATCCATTTTTTCAATATGTAAAGAGGAGTTATTGGTTATGAAGCTTGCAATTTGTACTGATGTTTATGGAAATCTTACATTCACAGACATGCTCGATAAAGTTAAATCCCTTGGGATAGAAGCTGTAGAAATGTCATCTGGAGGTTGGGGACCATGCCCTCATGTTAAGCGTGACGAACTATTGGCTGATCCCAAAAATCTTGCTGACTTTAAAAAGGAACTTGACAAGCGAGGCATGGCAATTTCAGCCTTGAATTGCTCCGGCAACCCACTTTGTCCTGGAGAAATGGGTGAAAAACATACAAAAAGCTCGTACGAGACGGTCGAGCTTGCCGGTAAACTGGGAGTTAAAACGGTCGTGATGATGTCAGGATGCCCAGCGGGAGCACCTGGAGATAAAATTCCAAATTGGATTACTTCAACAGTTTCATGGCCTGATTATTTAGCGCCGGCCCTTGAATACCAATGGAATGAAGTAGCAATTCCGTGGTGGAAAAAGTTTGTTGAACACTGCAAATACAATGGAATAGAGAAAATTGCCATCGAAGAGTTGCCTTGTCAACTCGTTTATAATCCAGAAACTTTATTTAAACTTCGCAATGCCGTTGACCCTATCATTGGTATTAATCTTGACCCGTCTCACCTTATAGCTATAGGAGCAGATCCGATTGCTTCGGCAAGGGCATTAAAAGGTGCGATACATTATATTCATGGAAAAGACACCCGTATCGAACGCGGTTTGTGTGATGTAAATGGATTATTGGAAGTTAGACCTGTTTCTGAAGTTGAGGATCGGACGTGGAACTACGTTGCAGTTGGTTGCGGTCATGATCTGCAGTGGTGGAAGGAGTTTTTCTCAGTCTGCAGGATGGTAGGATACGATGGTATTGTCTCTCTTGAAATGGAAGACCTGACCATGTCTGTTGAAGCAGGTGTTTTAACTTCCATTGATGCGCTCAAGCAGACAATCAGTGTGTAATGAACTATGCAATATTTCAGATAAGGCATCAGGATTACAATAGGAGGAAAATCCGTTGAAAAGATTCAAAGTTGGCGTTATCGGAATCGGAGATATCAGTGATGTCTATATCAACAACCTAAAACAATACCCTATTATTGAAGTCGTTGGATGCGCTGGGCGATCTCTGGCGAAGGCCAAACTGAAAGCGGCCCAGCATGGCATTAGAAATACCTATGCAGATGGTTTTGAACTGATAGCTGATCCAGAAATTGACATCGTGCTGAATTTGACCGTTCCTGAAGCGCATTATGAGTTAAATCGAGCAGCAATAGCGGCAGGAAAACATGTCTACACAGAAAAGCCATTGGCTACAACATTTGCCCAGGCCAAAGAATTGATGGACATGGCGACAGCCAACGGACTTAGACTTGCCTCGGCTCCGGATACTTTCTTAGGCGGCCGTTTGCAGACATGCCGCGAGCTCATTGACGATGACAAAATTGGCGATATTATCGGCGCATCGGCCTTTGTTGTGAGTCACGGACATGAATGGCATCATCCCAATCCTGATTTCTTTTATCGTGAAGGTGGCGGTCCGCTTTTGGACATAGGACCTTACTATATAACAGCTCTGCTTTCGCTTTTAGGGCCAATCCAATCCTGTGCGGGCATGTCACGGCGAAGCTTTTCTGAGCGAACCATTGAAAGTCAACTTCGTCTGGGAGAGGTGATTCCTGTCGATGTGGATACTCACATCATTGGAAATTATGCATTTAGTTCAGGCGCAATTGCATCGATTATTGCCAGTTTTGATGTTTGGGATTCCGAGTTACCCCGAATCGAAATTTATGGCACCAAAGGCACCCTCTGCATCCGGGATATCGACCCGGTCAGCGGGCCTAATCTATTTGGTGGCGAAGTATGGCTGCGAACAAGGGAGAATTATCGATGGAAGGGATTTCCACGCCAAGAACCATTTCCAGAATGGATGGTTGTCGAGAATCAGCACCCATTCAATGAACTCAGTCATAGCCAGAATAGCCGCGGAATCGGACTGATTGATATGGTCTATGCCATAGCCAACAACCGTACTGAACGTGCCAGCGGCGCAATGGCTCTGCACATGATTGAAGCGATGGAAGGTTTGATGAAATCAGCCAGAGAACGGTGCTATTATCAGATGACAACGACCTTCAATAGACCCGAACCATTACCGGTAGATTTCCCTGACAGTGAGGCAAAGGGTTGATCTGGGTGCTGTGGGGGGGACCTTTGGAAATGGAAGATCTAACCATGAAAGTCGAGGTTGATATCACTTTTCCGAATTTTTGAATTTGTTTTTAAATTCACTAATGGTAAGGCTGGTAATTTTCTTAAATACCAGTCCAAAATAGTTGACGTTTGAATATCCAACAAGTTCGGCGATCTCATTGATTGAATGGTCTGTTACAAGCAATAATCTTTGAGCTTCGCCGATTCGTCTGTGAATCAGATACTCGATAGGTGAAAAATTGAGTTCCTTTTTAAAAATATGTGATAAATAAGATGCACTAAAGCAAAACTGCTTGCTCAAGTCATCTAATTTAATATCGTGCATATAATTTTCATCAATAAAATCCCTGATTCTCAGAGTCAACTCGTCTTTTTCAGTACTCTGAATATCCCTCTTTGCATATTCTATCAACCTATTGATAAAAACAAGTATTGAAGATAAATGGTATTGACAGATCAATTCATAATTTGTCTTCTTCATTTTGCATTCATCAAGAATATTGGAAAAGCATTCTATAAACTTGTCAAAATCATCATGCGTGTTTAAGATGGGACAAATTTGATTTGGAATAATATGATCGTCTTCAAATCCTATGATCGAAAAATGACCGACACCAAGAACATATGTCTTCAAAGGGTGATCTGGATCAGAACGTTCGTCATGGAAGGTACCCTTATTATAGATAATCAAATCACCCTTCTCAGCAGTATAGGTATCGTTATCAATAATGTAATAACCTTTTCCCTCCAAAATAAGAACAATTTCGCACATATCATTGTGCTGGTGAACTGGGTGCGCCCAACTGGGCACCCCACTAATTTCAGAAGCATACATCAGGACTGGCAGAGCATTATCCTTAAAAAAAGAATCAAAAACGCGGTTTGGAACTAACTGATACATGAACACCCCTCAGGAACTATTTTTCGCTCAAAGTGATTTGCCTAATTGGTTGATAGGTACAAATTTTGCTTACAAAAAGCCGATTGGCATCAAGAAGCAGGATTGATTATGGTAAATGCTATAACACAATTAACTGATGATATACATTTCAACGGACATATTCTGTTGAATATATCCATTATACATTGTGAATAAAACGATTTCCATCAATTCACTCGCACGTATAAATTGGAACCCGTTATCATAAGAAGCAAATTGTTGCGCATTCTTTTACCAGCAATTCCATCATTAAATCTAAATTTGATTAGTAGTGCAAGGTGTATATAGATCAGATAGAGAAGTGAAGCGTTATCGGCTGATTCGACAATTTTGGTGCCATCTAAGAGCATCAAATCTTTGAAAAATAACAGGATTATTAAAGCAAAAAGCAAGATTTTAATTCACACTTTCCAGTTTTGTTAAAAAAAGTATGTTTTGCCCCTTGTTAAGGGTGATAAAAAAGCAATATATTTCATAGCGGTTGACATGATATAGAATAGAATCCAAGAGTGTACCTTGATACAATGCACATATAGAAACAAGTCTGTTGCTGATTAGTTGGTATATATTAACAAATGAATCGCTTTGCTTATCCCTGATGCCGCATGAGATAAAATGAATAACTTCTAAGAAACAAAAACTTCTAAAAACAAACTGGTAAGGCACATACAATTGCACCAAACTAATGGGTGCACCTTATATTTGGGTTTTTCGCGTGAGCGAAAAAATATAAAAAACTGGGAGGAACAAGTATGAAAAGAATCATGGCATTGGTGATGGTTGTTGCGCTGGCATTTGCGTTAGTCGCATGTGGCACAAGCAGCCCGGCAGCACCAACAACAGCTGCGACACAAGCTCAAGCCACAACCGCTGAAGCAACAACGGCAGCACCTTCTCTTCAAGTCTCGGATCTGAAAATTGGTGTCGTAATGAAGTCGTTTGACGAATTCCAGAGCGCTTTGATCGCTGGAGCTGTTGATACAGCTGTAGAAATGGGCGTCAAAAAAGAGAATGTGATTACACTTGCACCAAAAGGTGAATCTGACGTTCTTGGCCAGGTTCAAATGATTGAAAACTGTATTTCACAGGGTGTCAATATCCTGGTTCTCTCGGCTCAAAACCCTGATACAGTTAATGCTCCGTTGATGGCAGCGTCGGCCAAAGGGATCAAAATTGTCATGGCTGATACAGACGCGCCCAAGTTCGACGACCCGAACAAGGTGACCTACATCGGCACAGATAACTACAATGCAGCCTACGAAGGTGCCAAGCAATTCCTTTCGACCTATTGCAAAGCTGGCGACAACATCGTTATCCTGCGCGGTAAGCTTGG
>Ga0228535_1003413_pt1 | contig 11466 bp, 9 predicted proteins | sample SJ1metagenome_FD_168457 | JGI IMG/M metagenome (GOLD analysis project Ga0228535, IMG submission 168457) | Enriched culture of PCE-dechlorinating microbial communities from Ithaca, New York, USA - SJ1 | ecosystem: Engineered > Modeled > Simulated communities (microbial... > Unclassified | place... | reverse complement strand
GGGGCTGCCTCTTCCGCCAGAATCGTTTTTTCGCGCTCCAGAAGCTGTTCGGCTTTTGCGCAAAAAGGCGCGATCAGCTCCCGGACGGCCGACAGGTCGTTGCGAAGGTCGCAGGAGAGCCGTTTTCCCCCGGCGTTGCACAGCGGCGCGGCTGATGAAAAGCGAGCGGCAATTTCGTCGGTCAGCGCGGCCAGAGTGGAATATTCCATGCCGCGCACGCCGCGGCGCCACTCCAAAAGCCAGGGATTGCGCCTGCGCCACAAGCGGTATTGCTCGCCTGCCGCGATCAGGTCTCCGACGGCGCGCCGGAGGTCGGCTAGGGCGCACTCGTCTCCGGCGGCCGCGTCTGCGATCGGAAGAGGCTTTTCCGGGCGCGGATAGCCGGGCATCAGGTAAGACCAGAGATTGCAGAGCACGGCGGCGCCGCTGGCATCGCCGGGCGTATCGAAGTGCACAAGCGACAGAAGGACCTTTCCCTTTCCGAATTTTCCTTCCACGACGGCCGGCTCGTTTTGCAGGCGCAGCGGGTCGAGCAAAATGCCGTAGCGTTCCTCCAGCGCGGGCCAGCCTTGTTTTTGCCCCCGGCTGACGCGGACGTCGGCGCTCATCGCGTCCGGCAGTGCCTCGGCGTAAGAGGCAGCGATGTGCAGGGTGTGGCCGGCGGGAAGATGAAACTGCAGCGGCCACCAGGCCGAAAAAACAGGCGATGGAATACCGGCCCATATCTCGTGATCGGCCAGGGTAAGCCGGATGCGGCCGCTGAAGCTGGGGACCCTTTCCGGCGTCGGCTTTCTCTGAACGCCGACAAGGCCCATGTCCTTTTCCGTCGCGAGACCCGCGCCGCCGCAGATGCCCAGGTAGGCGCCGCCCCCTTCCACAAAGGCACGCAGAGCGGCCTGGCCCGGCGCGCCAAGCGCAGCAAGCTTATCGCTCGCCCAGCCGCCGGGAACGAAAATCATCCGGTAGCGGGCCAGCCGGCCGGCCCGGATATCCTCCGCCCGGATGAGGTCGAACGGCAGTCCGGCGTCCGCCAACGACCGCCGGGCGATAAGCCCCCAGAGAAAGGATTCGTCCCAGAACAAGGCGCAGGTTTTATCGGAATTTTTGCCGGTCATGGCTTCATGTTCCCTTTCCCGCACAGGGATAAATCAACGGGGCGTCCTTTGCAAGGAATATCGGCCGGGCCCGGCTTCCGCCGGCACCCGACGGGCAAAGCGCCTGTTTCTTTTTGACATTCAAGGCGGACTCTGGTATAGCAATCGCCATTGGAATACCTCGTTGATGAAACTGATATGCGAACTTTCAACCAGCGGGAGAGCTCCATGACGGTTTTTGCAACAAACCCCGGCACAAGGAAAATTCGACGCTGTTTTCCGGCATCTCTTTGTTCGTTTTCTCCCTCTCACGTCTCAAACGCTTCAAATCATCTCCCGGATCTGACTTTAAATCCATTACATTCATGCTTTAACCAGGGAGGTTTGCGCCCGTAGTAAAACCGGCGACGGTTAACCCGCCGGCGGACAGGGCCTGAAAAAAAATTTCCGGACAAGCTTCACGCCAGATCGACGGACCATGCGCAAAACGAAAGCAGAGAATTTCCGTTTGCATGCAGTTTGGTGGATTGTTTGATGGGTGGCAACTGGGAAAGATGTTTTCAGCGTTCATGGGGCAATGATTAACCGTTCATAACAAGGGAGGTCGCTATGGGCAACAACCAAGGTCTTTTAAAGACCGAAGACTGGTGGTCGGTGTGGCTGGGGCTGTTTATTTTTATCCTCTCGCTTGGCTCGCTCGCGGGGCTGGATCTTCTGGGGTGGGCCGTCACCCCCAAGGTGTGGATGGAGTTTTCCAAATCGATTGCGCCTGCGTCCAAGGCCTACGCGGGGCTCCATCCTTTGATATCCATCATTTTAACTTATCTGGCCGTGCTGGCGGTCCTGCTGGTCGGCGCCAAGGCTCTGGGGTATAACCTGAAAAAGTTCATCTACGGCTTTACGGTGATTTTCTGGCTGACCTACATCTGTACGATTATCGGACATTATGCCGTCATCGCCGCGCAGACGCCCGCGGAAATGAAAAAATTCGGTCTGGAGTGGTCGCTGAAACTGACCGGCGAGGCGGGGTTGATTCTGGCGCTGCTGGTCGGCCTTTTCATCGGCAACTTCATGCCGAAGTTTGCCGATTCGCTCAAGGAAGCGGCCCGGCCGGAATGGTTCATCAAAACAGCCATCGTGATCATGGGCGTCGGCCTCGGCGTGAAGTCCGCCGAGCAGCTGGGGCTCGCGACATCGATGATGTTCCGGGGACTTTGCGCCATCATTGAAGCCTACCTGATTTACTGGGCCGTGGTTTATCTGATCGCCCGGAAATTCTTCAAGTTCAGCCGTGAATGGTCGGCGCCGCTGGCCTCCGGCATTTCCATCTGCGGCGTTTCCGCCTCCATTGCGACGGGCGGCGCCATCCGCGCCCGGCCGATCGTTCCGATCATGGTCTCGTCGCTGGTCGTCATTTTCGCAGTGGTCGAACTGATCATTCTTCCCTTTGTCGCGACGGAATTTCTTTCCGATCAGCCGCTGGTGGCCGGCGCCTGGATGGGCCTGGCGGTGAAAACGGACGGCGCGGCGGTGGCAAGCGGCCAGATCGTCGAATCGCTGATCTACGCGCGCAACGCGGCGCAGGGCATCAATTACCAGCCCGGATGGGTGGTCGGCGCCGCCACGACCGTGAAAATCTTCATCGACATCTTTATCGGCATCTGGGCGTTTATTCTGGCCGTGATCTGGACGACAAAGATCAATCCCAAACAGGGCGTACAAGCCAAAGCGGGGGAAATATGGGACCGCTTCCCCAAATTCGTCATCGGCTATTTCGTGACGTTTCTGATCATGCTGATCGTCGGGCTCAACTGGCCGGACATCAAGTCGCAGCTGAAAATTTCGGCCGCGGAAAGCGATGTGTTCCGGAAGCTTTTCTTTGCGCTGACGTTCTTCTCGATCGGGTTGGCTTCCAATTTCAAGAAGCTCTGGGAGGAAGGCATCGGCAAGCTGATGCTGGTGTATATCATCGCGCTGTTCGGTTTCATCATCTGGGTGGGGTTGATCATTTCGTGGATCTTCTTCCAGGGCGTTGTGCCGCCGCTGGTTCAATAATTTAACATGAATAAGGAGCGCATCATGACCGAAACAAAGATAAAAGAAGAAATGGAAAAAATGGAATATGAACCCCTGCTGCCGATCGAAAAGAAGCTGATCGGCTGGAGTCTTGTTCTCGGAGTCGTGCTGCTGGTCGTTCTGGTGTGGGTGAGCTACACGTTCTTTCCGGCCGGGCACTAGCAGCCTGCCGGCAGCTTAAAGCGGCGTCCGCCGGGCGGCGGCTTTCGCAAAAAAAGGAAGGCCGCCGCCTCAGACGCGGCGTCGTTGTCGCGTAAACCTTTCACGGCATATCCATCAGGAAGTGGAGCCTTCCGCGGACAGGCAAAAACGCGCAAAACACCCTGTTTTCAGGACGCGGAAGGCGCACCGCCGCATTTTGCAGAAAACAAAAAAGCGTTTCATTGCCTAAGCGATATGGCCGAATGACCGGCTGCCCGGTTCGGACAAAATATAGCTTGACAGATTTCATAAAAAGAGTAGTGTTCAAGTTGTGAATGGTATTCTAACAAGAGGGGTCAACACTCCTGAAGCCTTAGAATATTGAAAAAAGGAGGAATAAAATGGCAAAGACAGACACCCCCCTGCTGGATGAGCTGGAAAAAGGGAAGTGGCCAAGCTTTGTGAAGGATTTGAAGCAGGCCGCTGAGAAAAATCCCATGGCCAAGGATCTGCTCCACCAGCTGGAATTATCTTACAAGGACAAGATCGGCCACTGGAAACACGGAGGCATTGTCGGCGTCAAGGGCTACGGGTCGGGAGTGATCGGCCGCTATTCGGACCGCCCGGACCTGTTTCCCAACGTTCAGGCGTTTCACACCATGCGGGTGAATCATCCGACCGGCTGGTTTTATAAAACCGATACGCTGCGCAAGCTCTGCGACATCTGGGACAAGCACGGCAGCGGGCTCACCAACATGCACGGCTCCACGGGAGACGCCATTTTGCTCGGCACCACAACGGATCACCTCCAGAGCTGCTTTGATGATTTGTCCAACGCCGGTTTCGATCTGGGCGGCTCCGGCTCTGCGCTGCGCACCCCCAGCGCCTGCGTGGGACCGGCGCGCTGCGAGTGGGCCTGCATCGACAGCCTCGATCTGTGCTACAACCTCACGCTGACCTACCAGGATCAGATGCACCGGCCGATGTTTCCCTACAAATTCAAGATCAAGATTTCCGCCTGCGCCAATGACTGCGTGGCCGCCATCGCCCGCTCCGATTTGTCGATCATCGGCACCTGGAAAGACGCCATTGAAATCGATCAGCAGGAAGTCCTCGCCTGCGCGGCGGCGGGCATGAACATCCAGAAGGAAGTCTGCGATCTGTGCCCCACCCGGTGTATGGAATGGAACGGAAAAGAACTGACGATATACGATGAAGACTGCACCCGCTGCATGCACTGCATCAACGTGATGCCGAAAGCCTTAAGGCCGGGGAAGGAAAGAGGCGCGTCCATTCTGGTCGGCGGCAAAGCGCCCATTGTCCGGGGCGCCCTGCTCTCCTGGGTGATCGTGCCGTTTCTGAAACTTGAGCCGCCCTACGACGAACTGAAGAGCCTGATCGAACGCATTCAGGACTGGTGGGACGAGAACGGAAAATCGCGCGAACGGCTGGGAGAATTGATCCAGCGTCTGGGCATGCGCGTGTTTCTGAAGGCCGTGGACCTGCCGGCCGTGCCCCAGATGGTCAAAGCGCCGAGAACCAACCCCTATGTGTTCTTCTGGCCCGAAGATCTGAAAGAGGAGGTGAAGTAAAATGGCTGCAAGAACCGATATCGGCCCCCCGAATTATAAAACGATGCTGCCTCCCGTGATTGAAAGAAATTACGGCAACTGGCTCTACCATGAGATTTTGAAGCCCGGCGTCCTGATGCACGTCTCCCGATCGGGAGAAGCGCTCTACAGCGTGCGCGCCGGTTCGCCGCGCCTCGTTTCCACGGATCACATCCGCGAAATCTGCGAAATTGCGGACAAGTACTGTAACGGCTACCTGCGCTTCACCAGCCGGCACAACATCGAGTTTCTGCTCGACGATCGGGACCGGGTCGACCCGCTGATCGCGGAGCTGAAAGACCGCGGCTATCCCGTGGGCGGCACGGGTCATTCCATTTCCAACATTGTTCATACACAGGGCTGGGTGCACTGCCACACGCCGGCGACCGACGCTTCCGGTCCGGTCAAGGCCCTGATGGACGAGATTTACGAACACTTTGTGGAAGCCAAGCTGCCGGCGCACGTCCGGATCGCGCTGGCCTGCTGCCTGAACATGTGCGGCGCAGTGCACTGCTCGGACATCGCCATTCTGGGCATTCACCGAACGGTTCCCAAAACCGACAATACGCGCGTTCCGAACGTCTGCGAAATTCCCTCGACGGTGGCCTCCTGTCCGACGGGCGCCATTCGGGGCGACATGAAAAACAAGACGTTGACCGTCAATGAGGAGAAGTGCATGTACTGCGGCAACTGCTACACCGTCTGTCCCGCCATGCCGATCGCCGATCCGGACAATGACGGCATATCCATCTGGGTCGGCGGCAAGGTGTCCAACGCCCGCAGCGCGCCCAAATTCTCCAAGCTGGCGATTCCTTTCCTGCCCAACAATCCGCCGCGCTGGCCGGAAGTGGTGGACGCGGTGAAAAACATCATCGAGGTTTACGCGAGCCACGCCAGGAAGCACGAGCGCGTCGGCGAATGGATCGAACGGGTCGGTTGGGAACGCTTCTTCAGCCTGACGGGCATTCCGTTTACGGATCAGCATATCGACGACTTCGATATGGCGACGGAGACGTTCCGGACGTCCGCTCAGTTTAAATGGAGGTAGGTATGAGCGAGGATCTGAAGGCCAAAATTACGGAGCTGTTTCGTGAAAAGTCCAAAGGCGACAAAAAAATGTTTTACATTCGGGACGTCACCAAATGGCTGCCCGGCGAGGACCGCCACGCCATTCAAAACGCCGTGAAGGAACTCCTCGACGAGGAAGTGTTGAAGTACTGGTCGAGCGGCAGCTCGACGTACCTCATCCTGACTGAATTTTTTCCGAAGGAATGACGAGGACGGATGATGAACCGGCCAAGCCCGCGCATCGTAATAGCCGCCCTGCGGGGCGGCGCGGGAAAAACCACCCTTTCTTTGGCTGTGACGGTCGCCTTGCGCAAAGAGGGCCTGATCGTCACCCCTTTCAAAAAGGGACCGGATTATATAGATGCCGCCTGGCTTGGCCGGGCGGCATCCGGTCCCTGCTATAATCTGGACACGTATCTCATGGGAGCCAGGCAGGTGGTCCGGTCTTTTTCGCGTCATGCCGCGGAAGGAACCTTTTCCCTCATCGAAGGAAACCGCGGTTTGTTTGACGGCGTCAACGCCGCCGGCGAATTCAGCACCGCCGAACTGGCCAAGCTGCTGCGCGCGCCGGTGATTTTGATTGTGGACTGCGACAAAATTACCCGGACGGCGGCGGCGATGGTGCTGGGTTGTCTGCATCTCGATCCTGCGGTTGATATCCGCGGCGTGATTTTGAGCCGGGTAAACGGAAACCGCCATGCGTCCGTGATCCGGAGGGCCGTTGAAGAATCCACCGGGCTTCCGGTCTACGGGATCGTGCCGCGTCTGCCGGATCTGCCCTTTGTCCAGCGGCACCTGGGCCTGATTCCTCCCGCGGAGCATGCCCGTGTCCAGGAGGCGCTCGACACGGCCGGCGCCATCGCCCGCGATTATCTGGACATGGGGTCCCTTGTGGCCATTGCGCGAAGCGCTCCGCCCTGGAAAGTCGACGCCTTTCCCAAAGCGGCCTGCGGCGGAAAAAGCTGCCGGTCCGTGACCATCGGTGTGATCTCGGATGCGGCGTTTCAGTTTTACTACGAGGAAAATATCGAGGCGCTTGCCGACCGGGGCGCGCGGGTGATCCGGGTAAGCGCGCTTGACGATGCGGTTTTGCCGCCCGTGGACGCCCTCTACATCGGCGGCGGCTTTCCCGAAACCCAGGCCGGCCGGCTGGCCGCCAATGAATCTTTCCGCCTTTCGCTGCGCGCGGCGGCCGACGCGGGCCTGCCGATTTACGCTGAATGCGGCGGATTTCTCTACCTGGGAGAATCACTGACGATCGGCGAGACGCGCTATCCGATGGTAGGAGCTCTGCCGGCGGCGTTCGGCATGGAGAAAAGGCCGCAGGGGCACGGATATACCACGCTTACCGCCGACGCGGAAAATCCTTTCTTTTCCGTCGGCACGACGCTCCGGGGGCACGAATTCCGCTACTGCCGGATTCTGTCGCTCCGGGACGAAGATACGCACACCGCTTTTCGCGTTTTGAAGGGGACGGGGCTCGACGGGGAAAGGGAAGGGTTGTGCCGGAAAAATATTCTGGCCGGCTTTACGCACGTGCATGCGCTGGGCGCGCCCGAATGGGCGGACGCAATGATTGCCAAAGCCAGGCTGCATCGAAATGAAAAACAAAAAAGTAAACAGCATATCAATACCATGAGGAGGTTTTAACCATGCCGCAGATCGAATTAGCAGGCAAATTCTATGAAGTGGACGAAGACGGGTTTCTGCAGGATCTCGACAAATGGAGCGAGGAATTTGCCGAAGCCTACGCACACGCCGAAGACATCGAGGGCAAGCTGACGGAGGAGCACTGGAAAGTCATCAACTACCTGCGTAATTACTATCAGCAGTTCGGCATCGCCCCGATGATCCGGAAGATCTGCAAAGATCTGAAAATTGACATGAAGAAGCTCTACGAGCTCTTCCCGACCGGACCGGCGAAGGGAGCGTGCAAACTGGCCGGTCTGTCCAAACCGACGGGCTGCGTGTAACGTCGCGTTGCTGATCGGTTTTGCCGGCGCTTGATCCGCCGGTTTCAGAAAAAAGAATTTTTTGCCGGTCGCCGGCCATCCGGCGACCGCAGGAATCATTGAATGATGGGATACTACATTTTCACATATTTGTGCCTGGCCGTTTTTGCGGCGGCTGTTTTGTGGCGCATATACCGGCAGCTGACGCTTCCTGCGCATGTGCGCTGGGAAATCTATCCGGTGCAGCACGAACCGGCCGCCAAGGCGGCCTACGGCGGGTCGTACATGGAAGGAATGAACTGGTGGAAAGACAAGCGCAGGCGCTCGACGGTCAACGAGATTCTTTACATGGCGCCGGAAATCGGGCTTATGCGCGGCCTGTGGAAGGAAAACCGAAGCCTGTGGTGGTTCTCTTTTCCCTTTCATCTGGGACTTTATCTGATGCTGGTCGTCTTTGCGCTGCTTTTGCTGTCCGCCATCCTGTTGCTGCTGGGATTTGCCGAAGACGGCGCCGTTTTGTCGATTATTAAGGGATTTACGATCGCCGCCGGCTGGATCGGCGTTATTGCCGGCGCCGCCGGGTCCCTGGGGATGCTGTATCGGCGCCTGGCCGACCGGGATCTCCGGGCCTACGCGACGGCCGCCGATTATTTCAATCTTGTCTTCATTTTACTGTTTTTCGTCTGTGCCCTTCTGACTGCGCTTGCGGCCGATCCCTTCTTTGCGGCGGCCAGGTTGTATATCCTCGGCCTTTTGACCGCCGGCGCAGCGACTCCCGCCTACGCCCCGGGGCAAAGCGTCCCCGGGGCCCTGACGGTTGTGCTGGGCTCGCTCGTTGCGGCCTATATTCCGCTTACCCACATGTCGCACATGTTTATGAAATTTTTCCTGTATCACAAGGTCAAATGGGACGATTCGCCTCTCACCCCCGGTTCGCCGCTTGAATCGGCCGTGAAACAAAATTTGCAGTACCGGCCGACCTGGAAAGCCGCGCACATTGAGGCGGACGGGAAGAAAACCTGGCAGGACATCGCGTCGTCGGCGCCCAAGGAGATGAAATGAAAGACCTCATCAAGCCCGCCGATATCTCCAGAGCCTCCGCCGGCCTGTGCCGCATTGAGCCGGGCGATCTCGCGCCGCTGCCGCCGCCTTACGAGGATTTCAACGCGACTGTTTTGAAGCCCCTGCCGGCGGACAAGGTCAAAGCCCTCGAAACGTCGCTCGATGATACACTGGCCATCGGCATTCCCAAACCCGCCACACCGGAGGAAGAGGAAGAACTGGTTCGCCGGTTCCTTTCCGGCCTCACAAAACTTTTTGAGAAAAAAAACAACTGGACCTTCCTGCAGCCCCTGCTTTTGTCCATGGAGCATTGCGCCCGGTGCCAAACCTGTTCGGAGGCCTGCCCCGTTTTTGAAATGAGCGGGCGGAAGGAAATTTACCGGCCGATTTTCCGCTCGGAAGTGCTCAGACGGATCTACAAAAAATATCTCACGCCGGGCGGAAAATTGACGGCAAAATGGACCGGCGACATCGATTTGAACTGGACGGCCATCGCGCGCCTCGCGGAGCTTGCCTACCGCTGCTCTCTGTGCCGGCGCTGCGCTTCCGTCTGTCCCATCGGCGTGGACAACGGTCTTATCACGCACGAGCTGCGCAAACTCTTTTCCCAGGAGATGGGCATCGCGCCCAAAGAGCTTCACGAAAAGGGAACTGTTCTGCACCTGCGGGCCGGCTCGTCGACGGGCATGAATCCCCTCGCGGCGAAAGACAGCGTCGAATTCATCCAGGAAGAAATGGAGGAGATCACCGGCTACAAAGTCGACATTCCCTGGGATGTGGAAGGGGCAGACATACTGCTTCTCCACAACGCGGGCGAAATGCTGGCCTGGCCGGAAAACGTCGGGGCCTTTGCGATCCTCTTCCAGGCGGCGGGGCTGTCCTGGACGCTGTCTTCCGAAGCGGTGGGCTACGACGCCGTCAACTACGGCCTGTGGTACGACGACGTGCAGCTGTCGCGCGTCGCTGCGAGGCACGCGCATATCGCGCGCCGTCTGAAGGTCAAAAAAATCGTTTTGGGCGAATGCGGCCATGCGCACAAGGCGCTGACGGTCATTGCCGACCGCCTGCTGACCGGAGACCTGAACATTCCGCGGGAGTCGGCGCTGGTCACGCTGGAAGCTATCGTGAAAAGCGGCAAGCTGAAATTCGATCCGCGAAAGAATGATTTTCCCGTCACGCTGCATGATCCCTGCAATGTGGTCCGGTCGATGGGCATCGTGGAGCCGCAAAGAAGAATTCTGAGAAAAATCGCCCCGCGCTTTCGCGAAATGACGCCGCACGGCGTGGACAACTACTGCTGCGGCGGCGGATCCGGCTTTGCCATCATGTCGGGATACAACTTTACCGACTGGCGCAATCTGGTAAGCTCGCGGAAAAAATTTCTGCAGATCCTTCAGGCTTTTGAAAGCGAACCGCCTCAGACGCCCAAGTATGTCTGCGCTCCCTGCTCCAACTGCAAGGGCGCCATCCGGGACATTCTCGGTTACTACGATGCCGAAAAGCGCAGCCGCCTCTACTACGGCGGCCTGGTGGAGTTGCTCGTGAATGCGCTTGACGGCATGAAAAAACCGATCATCCTGTTCGGCGACGAACCGTCATGGACGTGAAGACAAGGATATGAAATGAAATCGCGCCAAACCATTGTAATCGCCCTTCTGGCCGTTTCGGCCATCGCCCTGGCGGCGGCAGCCGCTGCGGCAAGCAAAACCGCCGGCCTGGTTCTGACCCTGGTCGCACCGTATCTTGTCCTGGCGGTTTTCCTGCTGGGGATGGTCTACCGCGTCATCCGCTGGGCGAAAGCGCCCGTTCCCTTCCGCATTCCCACGACCTGCGGCCAGGAAAAAAGCCTGCCCTGGATTCAAAACAATCCGGTGGAAAATCCCGCGGGGCCGCTGGGCGCGATCGGCCGGATGGCCGGCGAAGTCTTTTTGTTTCGTTCGCTCTTCAGAAATGCGCAAACGGAAATTGTGGACGGACGGCAGGTGTTCGGCAGCGCCAAAGGACTTTGGTTTTTCGGGCTGATGTTTCACGTCTCGCTGCTTGCCGTGGCGCTCCGGCACCTGCGCTTTTTCACCGAGCCGGTTGTTCCTTTTGTGACGGGGCTTTCCGCGCTGGACGGCTTTCTGGAAATCGGCGTTCCCGCGCTATATATCAGCGACATGACGCTGCTTGCGGGACTCGCGTTTCTCTTCCTGCGGCGGGCGGTGCTCCCGCAGGTGCGCTACATTTCGCTGTTTGCCGATTATTTCGCGCTCATTTTAATTGCAGCCGTTGCAGCCACAGGCCTTTTGATGCGCCATTTCTTTCCGGTTGATCTCAATGCCGTGAAAACCCTGGCCATGGGCTGGGTGACATTTGCGCCGGTTGCGCCCGTGGACGCGGGCTTCCTGTTTTATCTGCACCTTTGCCTTGTTTTTGTTCTCATCGCCTGGCTGCCGTTCGGCAAGCTCAGCCACATGGCCG
>Ga0228535_1003412_pt1 | contig 11475 bp, 12 predicted proteins | sample SJ1metagenome_FD_168457 | JGI IMG/M metagenome (GOLD analysis project Ga0228535, IMG submission 168457) | Enriched culture of PCE-dechlorinating microbial communities from Ithaca, New York, USA - SJ1 | ecosystem: Engineered > Modeled > Simulated communities (microbial... > Unclassified | place... | reverse complement strand
CAGGGCAATCGCGTAAAAATTAAAAACCCGCAATAAGCCCAGGATTTGAAGGTTTCAAGTCCCGGGGATTTTTTTGTGGCTAAAAGTATATGGTTATGATATCATATACTTATATGAAGGAGGCAACTCATGGGAAGGTTTCCGGAATGGGCCGAGCGCCAGAAGAGAAAAGGGACTGTCATCAAGGGCGACGGGAAGGGCAACTACTCACTGTACAGGAATTCCTCGAAGCGGGTCCCGGGGAAGAAAAACCCGCAGCCCGTCCAAACCTACATCGGGGCCATCACGCCGCAAGGGGTGATGGAGAGATTCACCATAGACAGGAAGTCCAGCGGCATCAAGATATGGGAGTACGGTTTCTCCTATGCCCTGCAGGCGCTTGCTCCGCCCTCGTTCATGAGGGACCTCGGGTCGGGGGAGCGGGCGGCCACCGTCCTCGGATGCCTCATCGTCAGTGAATCGGATGAATCATACCTCTACCGGAGCCGGGGCTCATGGTGCGAAGGGTTTGACGGCACCTGCATCTCTGCCCAGAGGAAAAAGCTGGAAAGGCTCATGGGGTTTCCGTTCGAGCATCTTGCGCCGCTGAAGAGGGTGCGGCTTGTCGAGATCGACGGCCGGCTGGTCATGACGGAGATCGGGGAGCTGCAGAAGCAGATCCTGGAAGAGATAGGAGTGGAACTGCCATGGGAAGTTCAGTGAAGAAGCAACGGAAAGAAGCAGGAGAGAGGGACTTTGGGGAATGGAGGATCAGTCTGAGGGAGGCATTCTCACGCATCCCCGACCCACGCGACAAGCGGGGCAGGCGATACCGGCTTGACGACATACTCATACTGGCGACCTACGGGACCCTCTGGGGATTCACCGATTTCGTGAACATGTGTGTGGAACTGGAATACCACCTGCCCTATTTCCGAAAACTGCTCGCATTGGAGCGGATACCGTCGCACGACTGCTTCTCCGCAACCTTCGCAGCCATAGACCCCGAGCACTTCATAACCTGCTTCATGGAATGGCTGGCCCAGATTACGAGCTCGAGGGGCAAGCACGTATCGATAGACGGCAAGGCCATCAGGGCCGCCTGCGAGAAAGCGCACTCGAAATACGTGCCGTACATACTGAACGCCTTCCTCGTGGAGGAGGGCGTGCTGTTCAGCCAGATGCGGATCGATGCGAAGAGCAACGAGATATCGACGATCCCGGAGTTTCTCGACTGGCTCGATCTCAATGGTTCGGTAGTCACCATAGATGCCGTAGGGGCCCAGTACGAGATCGCCGACAAGATCGTTTCAAAAGGCGGGGTGTACGTCCTTCCCGTGAAGCTGAACCAGCCGTCACTGCAGCAGGACATCAGGGAATACCTGGAGAATTACGGGGACCCGGATTTCGACGACATCTCCTACCTGGAGACCTTTGACAAGGACCACGGGAGGATGGAAACGAGGAAAGGCTACTACTCGGAGGATGTGTCCTGCCTCAAGTCCCATGAGAAATGGAAGACCGTCAAGGCAATCGGCATGCTGATGAGGGAGCGGATCGTGCTTAGGGATGAGACCGACAAGGAGACCGGAAGGATCGTGAACGCCGATGAGGCATCACAGGAGCTTGTGTGTTATATCATGAGCGCGCCGATCGGTGCGGAGCAGTTCATGCAAATCGCCCGCGGCCATTGGGAGGTCGAGCTGTTCCATTTCTCCCTTGACACCGCCTACCTGGAGGACCGGTGCACTGCCAGGAAAGGGAATGCCATGCAGAACCGCTCCCTTCTGAGGAAGCTCGTGATGAATCTTGCCAGGCTTGACGACGACCCAAAGATGGCGGGAAGATCCCAGAAAGGCAGGCAGATCCAGTACCGTCACAGCTATGAATCCTGCGAGAAGATGATTTTCGGGATCCTGCCGAGAAGGTACGAGGAACTCATGTAGAGTCCCGGCATTCCCGGCTGGTTGTAATTCATGGAGTGCGAACAGATCCGGTTCTGCAATGGTGCAGTTCCGGGTTCCTGCGTCCCTTCATCCCGGCTCCGATCCGTGGACCCAGCGCAAATTGCCGAGATATGCAAGGAAAACCATCAAAAACAACTCATCCACGGCTTTCTTTGTCAATCCCGATGCGAAATCCTTTTTAAGCGATTGCCCTGACCCATATCCAGCATTCCTTGACAAAGCTGGAACAGGTTGAGTATCCTGACTATAAACTGCCCGTGGGATGGGAACCTTTACCGTATGCATAGTTGTTCCACCCGAGGGCAGGGCTGGATGGAAGGCCTTGCATGTGCCAGCATGCACCTTCCTACCCCTGAGTGTGACCGCTTGGCGGTATCCGCTTGCCTTCATCATCGGCCTGTTTCTGCAGATGGTGAAGGAGACAGTTCGCTCTTCCTTGTCTCTTCCCTGCCGCGGCCGGTCGGAAAGAAGCGGAGGTCCAACTGCATATCCAGGAAACAAAAAAGCCCGCCGCTGGCACCCAAAGCGAGGCAAAACACTATCAAGGAGATTTGCTCATGGACAATGTAAACAAGAGCACCCCGAACGAAGACGACCTGCTGACCGGCACCATTCAAGTATTGGCAGGAAAAGTCAAAGCCGACCCCAGTCCCGATGAATTGGAAAAACTGAAGAAGCTGATCAAGAAGAATGTACCTTTTACTCTGCGCGGGTATTTCATGGCCTACCTCCTGCGGGAGATCCTGCAGGCAAACAGTCCCAAGAAGTCGAATGTCAGAGACACCACACGACCGGCAAAGACAAAGCGCGAGAGCAAACCCGCTGGAAAAGCTGAGCAGGCGGAGCCCCAGATCCAAGAAAAAGCCAAGGAAGAGAAGGCCCTTCCCGAAGGCGCACGCACCCTGTATCTGAACATCGGCAAGATGAAGCGCCTCTATGCAAAAGAACTGAGCCAGCTTCTGCAAACCGAACTTGAAATCACCCGTGATGACATCTACAGCATCCGCATCCACGACAAGTACTCATTCATCAGCATGAGTGAGGAACATTGTGAAAAGGCCATCGCCAAACTCAACGGAATGGAAATCAAGGGAAGAACTGCAGCAGTAAGCTATTCCAACAAGGAGTAAGGGATGTTTGTCGAACGACTTGTGGTGGGACCTTACCAGACCAACTGCTACATCATGGGCGATGAGGAGACCTCAAGCGCCTGGATCATTGATCCGGGCAATGACGAGAACACCATCATCCGCCACATCCAGAGGCGTAATGTCACACCGGTTGCAATACTTCTGACCCATACCCATTGGGATCATATTACAGCGCTCGGAGGTTTGAAAAAACACTGGCCCGAGTTGGAAATATTGGTCAGCGAAGAGGATTCGCCCTATTTGGGTCCACAAGGATACAACAACCTCAAACAGGTCTGTTTCGACAAGAGCTTTTGGGACAGGTATGAAGCACAACTGGGCAACCTTCCCCGACCCACCGCCTATTTGCATGATGGACAGCTTCTGCAAGACAGCCACCTGAGCGTATTGGCAACTCCGGGGCATACCCCCGGAGGTCTCTGCTTTTATCATGAGGAGGGTCAGTTTTTGTTCACCGGCGATACCCTGTTTGCCGGAAGCATCGGCCGCACCGACCTTCAAGGTGGTTCGTATCCACTGATCAGAGAAAGCTGCAAACGCCTGCTCACCCTCCCCGAGGAAGTTCAGATACTTCCAGGACATGGGCCTGCGAGCACGATTGCACGAGAACAGCACAATCCGTATCTCTAGCTACCAGTAACAAAAAAGAACAGAAGAGCCCCTTGGAGCGGGAATCACTTCTGTTCTTTTTTTTCGTCAGCGCGTATGTCAGCGTCTGCCCGGGACTTCCTCGGCATTCTTGCAGTCTACGCACAATACTGCATAGGGAATTGCACGCAGGCGCTCTTCAGGGATTTTTTTCAGACACTTCAAACAATGGCCGTACTTGCCGTTGTGAATACGGGCAAGGGCATTTTCAATCGAGCGCAGGCGGTTGGCCTCATGTTTGTTGATCGCTTCCATTTTCTTAAAGGCAATATCATCCGCGGCTACATCGATGCTGTCCTTGATGCCCATGGCATTGACCATCTCCCGAAAGTCACTGTTATCTTCAGTCAACTTGTCCAGCAACTCCTTTCTCATGGCAATAAGCTGCTCTTCCATCTCTTGTACAAACGTGTCGGACATCATATGCCTCCTGCAAAAGTCAAACTGCGACCCTTGTATTTTTTATTCCATATAAGATGGGTATAACCTGTCCATCTGTCAAGCTCTCTACCACACTTTTTGCATTAATAGTCTCTTTTGTACTAGAAAGGATACCAAAACATGACTTTCATTCCAAACCGTACCCAAAGACTTGCAGAAGCCAGAACCAAAGCGAACCCAAGGGCAAAGTAATCACGAGCTCTGAGGCTCTGGCTCAGATACCAGGTCCGCTTCTCCATCCGACCGAATCCCCTGAGGATCATGGCATTGGTTATCACCTCTATCCGGTCGAGGCTTGAAAGCACCAACGGGGCGAGAATCCGGCTCACAGAGGAGACTCTTTTCGCCAAGGAAACATCCTTGGAAACATCCACCCCGCGAGCCATTTGCGCACGAAGGATATTCAGATAACTGGATGAGACTTCCGGCAGATACCGAAGGGCCAGAGCAACTGCATAGCTGATCCTGTACGACACACCCAGGCGGTTGAGGGAAGAGGCAAACTCCGATGGATTCGTGATACTGACAAACAACAATGCCATGGGGAATATTGAGAAATACTTGAGGCAAACCACCACCAGGTAGAACAACGTCTCCAAAGTCAATGCGTACTGAGCGCCCGGTGAGCCTATGATGATCGTCCTGGTTCCCAGGTACAGCGTCCCTTGGTCTGGAGAGAAAAGGTAGATGAACAGGGCATTCAATGCGATGACCGTACCCATTCCTATGAAGTAGGGTTTGAACTTTCGAAGCGGGATTCTTGAAACGATCAACAAAAGGAATGAACAGGCCGTCCCGAATGCAAGGAACCGCAGGTCGAAGGTGGTAAGGCTGAAAATGATCCACAAGAGGAATACTCCCAGCTTGGCAACACCATTGAGGGTATGCAAAAACGAATCAGTGTCCTCATAGGTGAGGGTGAAGCCGAACTTGCGCCCGCCCTTCTTGATTTTTTTCTTGGGCTTGCTTTTCTTGCCTGTTTCAAGCCATTCCTCTTCCCTGCGGGGAATCGAACAGACATCCGCTGCAGAGCCGCGACCCTTGGCTTCGGTCTGTACAAACGTTTCAATGAACGATGGTATATCGTCGATGCCGCACCGTTTGGCAAGCGTATAGAGACTGGTAACCTTCAGATTGGCCTGCCTGAGCACCGCTTCATCGCTGAACACCTCATTGGTAGGCTTATCACAGAGAAGCTCTCCCTCATGCAATACCAATGAACGCCGGGTATACTCCAAAGCCAGATGCATATCATGGGTGATGAACAGGATGGTGAGGCCGATGGTACGGTTGAGGTGGCTGAGAAACTCCATCAAGGTGGTATAGCGCTGATAATCCTGTGCGCTGGTGGGTTCATCAAGAATGAGCACCTTGGGTTGGGTGACCAGAATGGATGCTATGGTCACCCGCTTCTTCTGTCCATAACTCAAAGCCGAGATCGGCCAATGATGGTATGGCCGCAAGGCGCATAGTCCAAGCACATCCATCACCCGGTCCTTGATCTGTTCTTCTGCATACCCTTTCTGGCGCAGGGCAAACGCAACCTCATCGTAGACGAGGTCGCAGCTGATCATATGGTTGGGATTCTGCATGACAAACCCGATCATTGAGGAGCGCTGGCTGGCTGAACATTCGTTGATGAGGCGGTCCTCAAAGAAAATATCCCCGCCGTCCTGCTTCAATACACCCATCAACAACTGTGCAAGAGTAGATTTTCCAGCCCCGTTGCTTCCCAGTATGCTTACCATCTCTCCTTGGTATATGGTTGCATCCAGAGCCTTCAAAGCGGGCTTGATGCCGTCGTAGGAGTAGCTGAGATTCTTGACCTGCAGTTGAACGACCCGGTCAGGCGGCTGGACTTCCTCCCGGCTGCGCATATGCCAAGCCTTCAGAAGTGCAGCGCAGCGCTCCACCGGCATTGCATCAAGATTGCTGAGATCGCCAAGATCTGAGAGGTCGCAGCCGGCCAGACGCAAGGCGGCAAGATAGAGCGGGTCGCGAATTCCCAAGGAAGGAAGCAGCCTGGTGCCAAGCAGTTCGTTCGGCGTGGTATCAGAGACAATGGCGCCGTCCTGCATCACCAGAATCCGGTCAACCGGACAGGAGAGCACATCCTCGAGTCGATGCTCGATGATGATGATCGTCTTATCAGTCGTTCTTGCCAGTTCATCGATCAGTGCTATGGCGGTTCTGCCGGTTTCCGGATCAAGATTGGCCAACGGCTCATCGAAGAGCAGCACCTCTACATCGTCAACCAGCACACCCGCCAATGAGACCCGTTGCTTCTGGCCTCCGGACAAATGTTGTGGACTATGAGAGAGAAAAGCCTCCATGTCGACTACACGGGCCATGTTTGTTACCAGAGCTCGCATGTCCTGCTGATTCATGCACTGGTTTTCCAAGGAAAAGGCGATATCTTCTGCTACACTGAGGGCGACGAATTGGGCATCGGTGTCCTGCATCACCGTCCCGACCTTCTGGTTGACCGTATAGATGTCGGAATGTTCGACATCCAGACCGCATACAAAAGCGCTGCCCTCCATCGTCCCGTTGAAGGCATGGGGAATGAGGGCGTTGATGCAGTAACCAAGCGTACTTTTTCCACTGCCGGACGGACCGGCGATCAGGATTTTCTCCCCTTTGCCGATCCGTAGATTGATATGCCTCAGCGTGGCTTCCGTCTGGGCCTGATAGGTAAAACTGAAGTCATTGAACGTGATGAGATCTTCTTGCATGCATGCACTCGAGGCCGCAAGGCCTTGCCGTACTCCTTTATGCCTCGTTGTCCTTCTGTAGGTTCATCTTGCTCACATTCCGTCTCACAACGAGCATGAGAAGCAGGGTGCCAAGGATTGCGATGACGATGGTATTGGAGAAAGCGATGATCAACTGCTGGGTGATCACCTTGTCCAGGGGTTCGGTGAAGATGAAGTAATCAAGTATGGCGCTGATCATATACCCGATGAAATTCCCCAAGAATGAGAGCAGGATGAACAGACCGATTGCCGATTTCTTCAACTCCCCTTTTTCAATGGTGTGGTCGGTCATTCTCCCGAACAGGCCGATGGCCGCTCCGACGATGCCGCTGCCGAGTACCCAGGTAAGCCATACACCCCAACCTGCAAAAAGGTCGGTGAGCAAATGACCAAGAAAACCGACCAAAAATCCGATGACCGGTCCATACACTGCAGCAAAGAGTGCCAAGATGGCCATCGCCGGCTTGATGGTGGTATTGGCAAACACCGGAATGCTGATCAGACCACCAACTCCATACAGTGCAGCCCCGATGGCGATTACAACCACCGCCTTAACCGGCTGCAAACCTTTTGATGTATTCATATGCTAACCTCCTGAGCATCAAATGCTTTTGTCATCATACCACCGAAAACGTAATTTTCCAGCCTTCACCTGTGCCAATTTGATAGGTTGATGCAAAACTTCCCTGATTCACGGCAACTGCGAGCTTGAGCAGGCTGTTTACGTAAATCAGAGGCTCCCCTTTTTGCACATCGGTGAATGCCTTGCACAAGCGAAGGTGGTAGCCATATACGATTCGCCCATCCTTGGTGATCAGGACCTGCAGCTGGTCCCCCCAACCGACGCCCAATTGCTCCAGGAATTCATTGCCGATATTTGTCCACAGAGATCCATAGCGGCTGTCGTGGATATCGATCGATCCTATCAGGGTTTTACCTTCAAGCCGCGCCCGTTCAATCTTCAGCTTGACGATTTTAGGCAAAACCGGTCCAAGGTGCTCAAACTCAACCACGGCGGAAGCCAGGCGGGCACCGGTATACGAGTAGACATCACGCCCGAAGAAGGTATAGCTCTGCTGGCTGCCGGCAAGGCGGTTGTCCTCGACATTGATCGAGCGCACCTCGAGCAGCCCGATTCGATCGGCTACATGGGAGAGTGTCCCGTTGTCAGGGGTCACCACCAAGTGCCCGCTCTCGGTAAGAGCGACGATGCTTTTGCGGTCCGACCCCACCCCGGGGTCGACAACACAAACAAACACCGTACCGGGCGCCCAATACGGCAGCGCCTGCGCCAGGCGGTAGGAGGCCTCCCAAATGTTGAACTGGGGAATATCGTGGGTCAGGTCATCCAGCCTCAAATGATTGGAGACGCCGTTGGCAACCCCGTGCATCGCTGAGACCGCTCCGTCACTGGTACCGAAGTCGCTGAGAAAAACCACCGTTTGTCTCTCTTTCCATGCCTGACTTGCAATAAGCTCATTTCTGAGTCGACTTTTCATCATGCTTCTCCCGCCTCCTTATCTGGCGGTCGAATTTCACGGCATAGACAAGAAGGACTACCGACATACTGACTACCACCAATCCTAGCACGGCAGCCACCAAGAAGGAAGGCTTGTAGACTATCCACAGCAAACTGAAGCCAACAAGCATCGAGAGGATGAGCAAGAGGATGGTAGGCGTCAGCTTCTCAGTCTTCATGTTCTCAGGAATCCTTTGATTTCAGCGAGGAACTCGTCGTAGGTGTTGGTAATGCGAAGGTCCGGGCACTCGGTGAGGATGTTCTGCGGAGCACGGAATAAACATCCCCCGTCAGCTTCCCTGATCATGCTCAAATCGTTGTAGGAGTCCCCTGCTGCAAAGGTGCGGTAGTTGAGGCTCCTCAGTGCCTGCACGGCCTTGCGTTTGCCGTCGTGCAGCCGCATCCGGTGGCGGATGATCATAGCATTCTCATCAACTTCGAGGCTGTTGCACCAAATCATCGGATAATCGAGCTGACGCATCAGTGGCTGGGCGAACTCGGTGAAGGTATCACTGAGAATGACCACCTGCGTCATCGACCTGAGCGATAGAAGAAAGTCGTACGCGCCTTCAAGCGGTCCCATCCCGCCAATGACATCCTGGATGTCGGAAAGCCGCAGGTTGTGCTCTTTCAGAATCCTGATACGATTGGCCATGAGCTTGTCGTAATCAGGTTCCTCACGCGTGGTGATCTTCAGCTCCTCAATGCCGGTGCGCAAAGCAACATTGATCCAGATTTCAGGTACGAGTACCCCTTCCATATCAAGACAAACAATATCCATCACCCTACCTCTCATGTTGTGTAAGGTAGTATTACCGACACGCAGTTTTCATGCAAGGGGGAGAAGGAAGGCAAGCAAGGCAGCACTTTCACAGAGCACCTCGATCGCTCCAAGTACATCGCCGGTCGCCCCGCCCAGACGTTTTTTTGCAACCCGCATGACGGTGAGGTTCATAAGCAGAGCAAGACCAAGAGCGAGGAAAGCCTTCAGGGCAAACGTTTCATCATAGGAGAAGTAGCAAAGGGTACATGCAGCAAGCACCTGTGCAAAGGGGAGGATGCCATGTTTTTTGCTCGCCCTCCTCACAAGTTGGGAAGCCGTGCCCTCCCCACTTCTTGCATAAGGAAGTGCCGAGGCTGCCAGGACCTGCATCAACCTGCCGATGGCAGGTGCAAGGATGAGAGCCTGGGGATGAGAATCCACAAGAACGGTAAGGCAGGAGTATTGCAGAAGAAAGACCACGATGAGTGTGACAACCGCAAAGGCTCCGCTGTGGCTGTCACGCATGATCTCAAGCGCCCGTTCACGATTCCATCCCCCGCCCAAGCCATCGGCGAAATCTGCAAGACCGTCGAGATGGAAGGCGCGTGTCAAATAGGCAGAGAGGGCAAGAACCAAGGCGGCTCGAACCGAGGCTTCGAAAGGCAGCAGGGCGACAGCGTACGAGCACAATCCAAGAACAGCTCCTACCAGGGGGAACCAGAACAAGCTTTTTTCAGGCGCATCCTCCCCTTTGCCCGGCACGGGAAACCGGGTAAGGGTCCTGATGGCAAGACTCAAGCCGAGCGAAGTCACAGCACGGCGCCCTTCAACGCAAGAGGCAGGCCGGCCACCAGCAGAATGACATTCTGGGCTATCTCGGCAATATCCTGATTCATCCAACCTGCGAGGTCGCGAAACGCCCTGCTCTCTGCATCGGCCGGAATCAGGCCCAAACCTGTCTCATTGGTAACAAGCAGAATCTCACATGGGGGATGGTGAAGCACCTCATACAACGCATCCATCTGCTCAAACCGCTTGGACGGAATGCCATGGTGGTGCAGAAGGTTTCCCAACCAAACCGTCAGGCAGTCGATCACACACACCTCCACTGAAGGAGGAAGCTCCTTGATTGCCTTTGCCAAGTCAAGCGGTTCTTCTATGGTGATGAAACGGTCGCCCCGGTCTTTCTGATGGGCGGCGATTCTCTGCTTCATCTCCTCATCAATCGGCTGTGCAGTGGCGATATAGGCCCTCGACCCAGTCCCTTCACAGATACCCAGGGCATAGTCCTGGGCGTAGGAACTCTTTCCGCTTCTTCCCCCGCCTATGATCAGGCTCACCTGACTCTTGATACGGGTGCGAATTTTCATACTCCCGGTCGTTGAAACAATAGTTCCCTTTCCAGCGTGCAGCGGATATCCTTTTATCTGGTTCTTTTTCAGGTCAATGGTAGCCATGTCGCCCTCCCCGATATCAGTTCATCATAGCATGGCTTTCCTGCAAGAGGGAGAGGGAGGCATGAAACTGCGCCTCAGAAAAAACTTCCAAGGTCAAAACACGCTCCACCCCATCCTGCTCTCCCTGCAATCGCAGTCGCTTGAGAAAGTACTCAATGTTCCCGGCATTCCCTTGGTCAAGACCAAGATGGTCGGTTCCGTCCTTCACCCCATGCAGATGACAGATGCGGGTCCGGTCCAACAATGAATCCATCACCTCGCTGCTATCGTAACCCATCAACCAGACATGCCCGATATCCAAAGTGACTGACAGATCAAACCGTTCCACCAGGTCCTGTACATAACAGAAAGGATAGCTGAGGGTTTCAATGCAGAACATTTCCGAACAAACGTCGGTTCGCTCGAGCAGCGATTGCAAGGTTTCTGCACAGCAGTCGTGCCAGCGCTCAACTTCCAAGGATGGTACGTTTCCATACAGCTCCGGGGTGAGGTGGAGTACATACCCAAAAGGGTTGAGGCTGCAGGTCAGCCCGATGATGGAAAGAATTGAGGACACGCAGCCAGCGCGCAGGACGGGATCTGCACTGCCGGGTTGGATATCCAAGGGGAAATGCACCGTGTAGGAGAGATTGTGTTCTCCGGCAAGGGCGGCCAACTCCTCTATGACCTGCTTGGAGGGCAGATTGCTCATTCCTTCGCTTTCAAACAATACCAACTCGATATCATCGACCAACGGAGCAAGATAGCGGACATTCGGCAGGATATCATCGGCGAGGATATAGCTGGTGGTTCCT
>Ga0228535_1003411_pt1 | contig 11479 bp, 12 predicted proteins | sample SJ1metagenome_FD_168457 | JGI IMG/M metagenome (GOLD analysis project Ga0228535, IMG submission 168457) | Enriched culture of PCE-dechlorinating microbial communities from Ithaca, New York, USA - SJ1 | ecosystem: Engineered > Modeled > Simulated communities (microbial... > Unclassified | place... | reverse complement strand
CAATCGGTCTTTCTGCAGTTTTTGCTCGTTCTTCGTCAATTTGACGGCCATGCCAGCTCCTTAGTCGTTCAACTTCTTCGGCCAGCGGCTGAGGATAAGGTCACTCTTCAAACCGGTTTCATTCGGTTCGAAACATTGGGAGAGAATCTCCCAGCCCAGATCCAGAGCCTGCTCGAGAGGAATATTCACACTCAAATCCATCAACTTGGTTTCAAACAACCGACCGTACTTGAGCAGCTTGTCATCCCATTCGGTCATCATGAAGCCCATGGACTTCTTCTCCACCGACTCCTTGTAGGAGGCATAGAGCTTGATCATGCCGTCCATCAGGGCACGGTGGTCGTCACGGGTATCCTTGTTTACCTGTTGCTTGAGACGGCTCAAGGAACCGAATGGTTCGATGCGGCCGCCCTTGAGATAATACTGACCTTCGGTGATGTAGCCGGTATTGTCGGGAACCGGGTGCGTTACATCATCACCGGGCATCGTCGTGACAGCCAAAATGGTAACAGAGCCTGCACCTTCAAAGTCAACAGCCTTCTCATAACGGGCGGCAAGCGAGCTGTACAAATCTCCCGGATATCCTCGGTTGGAGGGAACCTGATCCATGGTAATGGCCATTTCTTTCATGGCGTCGGCAAAGTTCGTCATATCGGTAAGCAGGACCAGCACCTTCTTTCCATCAAGGGCGAACCGCTCAGCTACTGCAAGGGCCATATCAGGCACCAGCATGCACTCAACAGTCGGGTCGCTTGCCGTATGGATGAACATGATTGTTCTGCTCATGGCACCACTGGCTTCAAGCGTATCCTTGAAGAACAGGTAGTCATCGAACTTCAAACCCATGCCGCCCAGAACGATGAGGTCAACTTCAGCCTGCATGGCGATTCTTGCAAGCAACTGGTTGTACGGCTCACCGCTTACCGAGAAAATCGGAAGCTTCTGGCTCTCGACCAGCGTATTGAACACATCGATCATGGGAATACCGGTTCTGATCATGTTCCTGGGAATGATGCGCTTGGCAGGATTGACCGCAGGACCACCGATATCGATCATGTTGTCGGTCAGACTCGGTCCGTTGTCACGCGGCGTACCGGTACCGTCGAATACACGCCCCAAAAGGTTTTCGGTGTAGGAAACGCGCATCGGAACTCCCAAAAAACGCACCTGATCCCCGGTCGATATTCCCTGGGCACCACTGAAAACCTGCAGGGAAACCAGATCATTGTCGAGTTTGATAACATTAGCGTAACTCTGATCAGTACCAGTAGTTACTATTGCTAGTTCACTGTTGTGCACCCCTTTGGCACGAACGGTGATGACGTTTCCGACAATGGATTCAATCTTTGAATATACCTTTTGCATCTGCAACCCCTTAGATCAGCTTCTCGGCATCAGGATCAATGGCAACCTGCCTGCCCTTGTAGAGCGTCACAATCTCTTTCTCGATTTGCTTGAAGCGCTCGCCTTCGAAAGGAACGTTGTTCCAGTCAAGAAAGTGCTGTCTGATCGTATTGAAGAATGAACGAACTTGTTTTTTATCATCAAAGGCAAATTCACTTGCCAATACCTTGAACAACAAATCGAATAAATAACACTGTCGCTCAACAGGAACAGAGGAGTCGAGCGGGTCGAAGGAGTTCTGTTGGAGATAGCAGGCATCGAGGAGTTCACTCTTCTGATAGGTGACGTAGTCTGCAATGGAGGTACCTTCCTCACCCACCACCTTCATCATCTGGTTGATCTCACTTCCTTTAAAGAGAATGCCTCGAGCATACTCCACCTTTTTCCCCTTGATGACACCCTCATATTTCGACCATGAGGAAAGAGGATCGATGGCCGGGTATTTGCGTGCGTCGCTTCTCTCCCGACTCAAGCCGTGGAATGCACCGACTACTTTCAGGGTGGCCTGGGTGACAGGCTCCTCGAAGTTGCCTCCGGCAGGACTGACCGTTCCACCGATGGTTACCGAACCGATTCGCCCATCCTTGAGGCGTACCTTGCAGGCTCTTTCATAGAACTCGGCTATTCTGCTTTCCAAATATGCGGGGAAAGCTTCCTCACCGGGGATTTCCTCAAGCCTTCCGCTCATCTCACGCATGGCCTGGGCCCAGCGGCTGGTGGAGTCTGCAAGCAGCAGAATGTTCAGACCCATCTGCCGGTAATACTCTGCAATCGTTACTGCCGTATAGACGGAAGCCTCGCGGCTGGCTACGGGCATGGAGGAAGTATTGCAGATGATAATGGTTCGTTCCATCAACGATCTACCGGTTTTGGGGTCGGTGAGTTCAGGGAACTCTTTCAATACCTCTACAACCTCACCGGCACGTTCACCACAGGCGGCGATGATGACGATATCAACATCGGCGTTGCGGCTGGTCATGTGCTGCAAAACCGTCTTTCCCGCCCCGAAAGGACCGGGCGTACAATAGGTGCCACCCTTGGCGACAGGCAGGAAGGTATCAATGATCCTGATCTTGGTGACCAACGTCTCATCGGGTCGCAGTCTCTCTTCATACAACTTGATGGCTTTTTTTACTGGCCAGGTGAAGACCATGGAAAGTTCTTTCTTGTTGGCCTTGTCGTCTTCAATAATACAGACGATGTCGCGCACCCCATAGGTTCCTTTCTTCTTGATGGAAACCACCTTGTACGGGATATTGGCGAGATTGAACGGCACCATGATCTGGTGGGTGAACAACCCTTCAGGAACCGTTGCGAAGGTGTCGCCGGGATAGAGTGTATCGCCAACCTTGACCGTGGGGGTGAAATCCCAGCTCTTATTCGGGATGGCATCAAGATAGACACCGCGCTGCAGAAAGAATCCGCACTGCTCGGCAAGCTGGGGAAGCGGATTCTGCAGGCCGTCGTAAATCTGTTGCAGGAGGCCGGGTCCCAAGGACACACTCAACATTTCATCAGTGAATTCAACGTTGTCTCCTACACTGATGCCGTTGGTCATTTCAAAAACCTGAAGGGCGGCGGTGTTCCCATTGATGCGGATAACCTCGCCCTTGAGGCGGTCGGAACCGACCTGAATATACCCTACCTCATTCTTGGAGATGGCGCTGTCGAATTCGACCGTTACCATGTTTCCATTGACGCCCAGAACACGTCCACTTGTATTTGCCATATCAAACTCCACTAATTGTTCGCTATTTCAGTTTGAATATTGGAGAAGAGACGCTTGAACTCGGCATTTCCCTCCTCACGGGTAAAGAGACTCTTTCGTTGAAGCAGTTTCAGCTTGAGTGCAAAACCCAAGAGAGCCTCGATGTCAAAAGTATGCAAGGTCGCAAGCTCGTCCAAGAACTTCCAATGCAATGCAAGCAAGAGCATTTCCGCTTCCAATACATTATCCTGGGCAAGAGCCTGACGTACGATATCGCTGATTCTTCCTTCCTTGTCACCATCATTGCGATACACAGGATCGGAAAGCGACAATTTTCGACTTCGCTGTTCCACCAACTCCTTGTTCACCATCGATGCGAAGTGCTGATACGCCTTCAAAAAAGGATGGGAAGAAGGCTCACCGCTCAAAGCCTTGCATAGCAGGCGGTAGTGATGTTCACTGACAAGCGGCTTGCAAAGCCCAAGAAAGGTGTCGGTCGAAAATGAAAGCGGCCCATCCAAGCGCAACGTCGGCAAGGTCGCAACCAGATAATAGTAGGAAGCCACGTTGTCTCCTTACTTCGCCTGACTGAAGACGATTTTTTCAATTGCAGGAGAGAGGAATGGCTTGAGCAGCGCTGCCGTCTCCTCTGCACTGAAATCATAGAATGAAGCACCGTTCTTCTCAGCAATCCTGAAGCCGGACGCAACTGATGGAACAGCCTTGATCTCAAGACCGTCCTTTATGGCAGAACTCAATGCTCCGGCAAGATTTTTGGCAAGTGCATCAAAGTCCTTCTGATTGAGCTGTACCTCATAATCCTTCACATCACTCAGGGATGCAACAACCTTTGCTATCAGGCCGACCAAGTCACTTGATGAATAGGCCTTTTCCACCTGTGCTACAAGAAGTCTGTCCAATTGGTCGCTGATGGCTTTCTTGAGGGAGAGCTGTACATCCCGACTGGCCTGTTGCAGGCTCGATCGTGCACTCTGGTCACGGGTGTCGATTTCCCTCCGGGCATTTTCCAGCAAGGAAGCAGCTTCCTTTTTCGCCTCCCTGATTATACCTTCAGCCTGAGCCTTCGCATCAGCGATAATCTGAGCAGCCTCTTTTTGGGCAACCTCAATCCCATCCTTGCGGATGGAAGCAACCAAATCTTGAATTTGTTGAGCCATCTGATCTCCTACCTTCTACTGTGTGCATAATGATACGGGATAACGCCGACTTGTGCAATCGAACAAGAGACCCCTATCTTCTGGACAAACTCTGCCAATTATCCAGCAATGGTACAGAAAATTCAACCTATTTCTGCAGATTTTTCTGAAGTAAAGCATGGTAATATGGTAACTCACGGCGAATATCTGTTGCAAGTCACACGAATGGTTACCCGGATGCATGGATGGTTTGCATACATGAGATTCATTTGATACCATGCATGCATGCTTGTGAATGAACGATACTCCCACTTGTTTACCAATCAAAAAGTACGCGGCTTGATCCGGATCAAGAACCTTCAGAACAACCGAAGCCTGCTCGTAGGAAGCGAAGACATTGCCACCGATATCCAGCGCATCCGTTTCTCCCTCGATCTGGGGACATATGAGAACGACGCATTGCAACAGGAATATGAGTCCATCGGCCTCGAGCTTTTCAGCATCGATGCCTACATCCAGGCATCGGAAGATGAGAACCTCCAGGCACTGCTGGCTGAACACACCCAACAGATGCTTGCACAATCCATCCTGATGTATTGAAGCAAAAGAGGGCACTTTGCATCTGTCTCTTCAGGAGGAGGCGGATGTATTACTCACTCACCTATCAATCGCAACAAAGGTTGTTCACTACAGCAGATGAGGCATGGCATCAACTGCGTGCCGGTCAAGTATGGATGGAAATGCATGATTGTATACTGATCGATTACCTGCTTGTACCACACAGCATGCAATGTGTCATACAAGGCAGACTCAAGCTGGGTGCAAGCAAATTCTTGAACATATGCCCTCTTACGAACGAACAGCTGTTGACTCTCCTCGGAGAGCTCGGAAAACTCGGAAAAGAGTATCCATTCTGCGGAACCTATGAACTGTATCACGCAAGCAAGTGTTTTGCAGAATTGGGAAAGGCAGGGTATCACTATCCGCCCTATCCCCTTTCCGTTATATTGCAAGCCAAACGCGAACGATCAGAAGCCGGCCTGCCTGCGATCGGAAACGATGAGATTGCATAACGCCTGCACGGTCACCCGTATGGCATCCTCGGTGTCATGAAGCTTGGGGTTGTCCATACCCAGAATCTCACGCTCTTGGTTGCCGACAACTGAAAAGGCGCTGCCGCACCGGGCTCCCAAGCGGGCGGCGACGACAAACAGGGCGGCACTTTCCATCTCACTTGCAAGCACCCCCAGGCGTTTCCAGGCCTCCCACTTATTGATCAACTCGTAGCTGACCGGCATGACGGCCGGATCGTGTTGGCCGTAGAATGAGTCCTTGCACTGCACCACCCCCACATGGCTGCGCTTCCCCAGTTGTTTGGCAGCCTCGACCAAAGCCTGCACGACATCAAAACTTGCAACCGCAGGAAACTCAATCGGGGCATACTCCCGGCTGGTTCCTTCCATACGTACAGCTGCGGTAGCAATAACCACATCACCTCCCATTACGGGAAGCGCAATCCCGCCGCAGGTTCCCATGCGGATGAAGGTGTCGCTGCCGCATTTGAACAGCTCTTCCATTGCGATGGAAGCCGAAGGCCCCCCGATTCCGGTGGAGGTTACCGAAACTTTCTCCCCATCCAGGAATCCGGTGTAGGTCACGTACTCGCGGTTGTCAGCCACCAACACAGCCTCATCGAAGTATTTGGCAATGAGCGGAACCCGCTTGGGATCACCGGGAAGGATTACATAGCGGCCTACATCGCCTTCCTTGATATGCAGATGGTATTGAATACCCGTTCCATTCATATAATCGGACATACACGTTGACTCCTTTGCTGCTTTGTATCGTACCATTACAAAAACAGAAGTGCAAGAAAGCTCATCACCTTATGTTTGAGGCTCCCTTTCAGCGGTATTGAATCAAAGCATAACATACGTCTTGCCCATCCCCCCATCCTCAGGCATGGCGAAACGGAAGTCTTGGACCGAGCGATGCTTTTTCAGATAGCCTGCGATACCTTTGCTCAAGATGCCGTCACCGTATCCATGGATGATGGAAAACATGCTCATGCCATGAACCAATGCACTTTCAATCTGCTGGTCCAAGAGTCGCAAGGCCTCTTCGAGGATCATGCCCCTGACATCGAGCACCAACTTGGGTTCGGGTGCACTGCTCTGAAAAAGCACCGATACTTTCTGCTCCACACGTTTGGGCAAAAAAAGCTGGGAAGCAGGGAGTGTCATACGCATGGTACCGATAGCCACGACAAAGCTGTTCTTGCCCTTCTTTTCCAATATCCTGCCTTCCCGCTTTGCACTGCCGCACAGTACATCCATCCCCACTTCCAATTGCTGTGCAGCGTCAGGTTTCAAGTACTCGATCTCATCTTCGAATTGCTGCAGCTGTTCCTGCTGTTCCTCCAACTTCTGTGAAAGGCTTTCAATATAGGTTTTCACCTGCTTGGTCTTCTCTTTGGTCAGTTCCCCGGTTCGAAGCTCGGCAACAAGATTTTCCAGCTCCTTGCGCTTCTTGTACATGAACCGGGCCAGCTCGGTGGACTGCTCCTCTTTGAGTTGGGCCTCGCGCTGCTTGATTCTCAACTCCTTCAACTGCATCGCTTTCACTTCGCTTTGCAGTGCCAGATACCGCTTATGCATGGCGTTTTCCTGTTGTTCAAGATCGCGCCTCTTCGCTTCTAGGTCCTTGATTATCGTTCCAATCTGTACAGCCTCACTGCCCAGGTATTGTTCCGCCATGGACAAAACCTGTTGCGGAAGTTTCATCTTCCGGGCGGTATCGAGGGCATGGCTTTCACCAGGAAGCCCTTGGATGATCCTGAACGTGGGCACATGCGAGTTCTCGTCGAACTCCATGGAAGCATTGATCACTTCCTTTTTGGCGTAGGCGAACTGCTTGAGCACCCCATGGTGGCTGGTAACCAAAGTCAACGCTGCTTTTTGCAGGCAATACTCCAACGTTGCCCTCGCTATCGCCGAACCTTCAACCGGATCGGTTCCGCTTCCCAGCTCATCCATGATTACCAACGAACGTTCAGTCATATGGGAGAGCACATACGCGATTTGCTTCATGTGGCCGCTGAAGGTGGAGAGCTCCTGCTCAATGGACTGCTCATCGCCGATATCGGTGAACACATCATCGAAAATCGGCAGGGTGCTGCCCTCTTGTGCAGGAATATAGCCGCAAAATTGATTGAGCAATGCAAACAATCCGACCGTCTTGATGGTAACGGTCTTGCCTCCCGCATTCGGCCCGCTGATAACCACCGCCTTGATCTGTGAATCCAATTGCATGGTGATGGGAACGACCTTCTTTCCAAGCAGCGGGTGACGGGCCTTGAGCAAGGTGCAGTGGGACTTGGTCAAATCAGTACGGCAGCATTGCATCTGCAGCGCCCACTCTGCGATGGACAGCCGCGCATCAGTCCGGCCCACCCGCTGAGCAAGGTCGGCAAGTTCCTTCCGGCAGGAAGCAACTTCGTCATTGAGCTGTTTCAAGATCTTGGCAATCTCAATGAGAATCTGGTTCTGTGCCATGACTACCGAGTTATTCATCTCCACCAAGGGATAGGGTTCCATGAAGACTGTGTTGCCGGTTGCCGAACTGCTGGTGATGAAGCCCTGCACACCGGCCCTGCGGTCACTGCGCACCGGTATTACCAGCCGTCCATCCCGAAGGGCTTCCTGGTCTGTCTGCACTACTTCCTTATTGTTGTGGATGAATTGGCTGCAATATCGTGAACGTTCATTCTTGCGGACTTCAACTTCCTTTCGCAGGTGTCTCAACGCCGGATGGGACTCCTTGACCTGAGCCGACTCGTCGAGCACCTCAAGAATATGGGCGCCGACCTGCCTCAACGTTGCATCGAATGAATCTCCCATCAAGTCCTTTACGCATGCAAACGTTGTTCCATCCTCAAGAGCCTGATTGCAAAACTCCTGTAAAAGTTCTGCATTGGCAATATAGTGGGCGATATCCACCAAATCATTGCCTTCCAACGCCTTGATCGGATTGTTGATGATCTGCAGGGAAGCCTTGATCGATGGAAATGTCTGAAGCGAACCTCCCAAAGAAGCACCAAGCAGCTTGATGAAGCCTGCAATTTCTTCCTGCCGACTGCAAAGCGCTTCATGCTCGGTCAAAAACGGAAGATGGAGCAAACAATCCCGTCCTTCCTCCGAGCGCGCATGCGCCTCTATCTGTGCAACCACCTGGTGAAAACCCAGTTCTTCAATACTCTTCTGATTCATCCTTATCCATTCTTGTACGCCAGGAATTCGACCGGTCACTCTTGCCCGCCCATACGGGAGTCTTGTCGTCAAGGGAGGCAAGCATCCTCAAGTAACTCTCATACCGGTCGTAGTGGATCTCATCCGCTTCAACCGCCTCTTTCACCTTGCAACCCGGTTCATCCTGATGCAGGCACATCTCATATTCGCAGTGCTCGGCATACCGGGCAAACTCGACGAATGCCTTTTGCAAGGCAGCCTTATCCCGATGGGGCACCTGTATTTCACGAACCCCGGGAGTGTCGACCACCGTAAACGTAGGGCCGCTTATCAAGAGCGAATGGTTGGTGGTATGCCTTCCGCGGTTATACTTTTCACACACTTCGCTGGTACGCTGATCGCTGCCCAACAGCGTGTTGATCAAGGTCGACTTGCCCACCCCGCTCTGGCCGACGAAGGCAACGGTTTTCCCTTCCAGCTCCTGGTACAGCTTTTCGATGTTCTCACCTGTCTTGGCGCTCACCCCAAGTACCTTGTAGCCAAGCGTCTTGTAGAGCTTGAACCGCTCGAACTCATCCTCGGTAAGCAGAAAATCACACTTGTTCATGACAATCATGACATCGACATCCTGGCAGCAGGCGATGACACGATCAATGAACCGGGGCCTGAACGGAGGGGTGTCGGCACTGGTTACACAGACAATCAGATCCATATTGGCGACAACGGTCTGGTTGCAGCCGCCTTTTGCATTCCACCGTTGAAAACTGTTGCGCCTCGGAAGTCGGTCGAGGATCAACCCCTCATTGGCATTGGTGGGAACAAAGCTGACCATATCCCCCACGGCAAGCGGGTTGTATTCGTCGGTGATTTGGGAAAGCTGCTTGCCCTTGATGCGGCACAAATAAGAAACATCTTTCTCCTCAACCGTATAAATATTGTTGATTCCCCTGCAAACCAGGCCGGCATGTTGCTCCATATGTACTCCCCGAATGTACTGTATCCACAAAACCTTCTCTTGACAACCTAAGCATATTTGATACTGTTAAGCTATGTTCAATTTCATGACCTGCGCACACCCAGGGTGCCGCACCTATATCTGTGAGGACGGACCGTTTTGTTTTCGACACTCGCCCAATCAAGAGGAACTCCAATCACGGTGCATCCAGTTGCTGCAAAGTGAATCAAGCATGGTTGATTTCTCCCTTACAGGCAGTGAATTCGAGGACTTGAAACTCCCCAAGAAAGAGATCATTGCATCCAACCTGGCATGGTGCACCTTTCGCAACGTAGATTTTTCCCATACCACGCTGATCAATACCTTTTTTGATTTCTGCTTGTTCGATCATTGCACCTTCAACGGCATCCTGAGTCGATACACTGTCTTTTCCGGCAGCAAGATGATCGATTGCGACTTCTCGGGCTCGATCATCATCCATACCAACTTTTGCGGTGTGGATACATATCGCTGCAATTTCAACGACTGCGACCTGTATTTTTCCACCTTCAACTCAAGTTACCTCAGGGATACCTCCTTTGAGGATTGCAACCTGAAAAAAGCCGACTTCTTACACACCGACCAGAGGCGTGTCTCGCTCCGTTATTCCAACTATGAGGAGACCCGCCATTGAAATTGAACATATATCAGCACTTTTCCGTGGTCGGTTTCTGCAACACCTATCTGGTAGCGTCCAAGAAGCACGGTGAAGCGTTGCTGATCGACCCCGGTCATGTCGACCTGGAACTGATCAATCTCATCGAATCGAACAACTACAAACTCAAGCACGTTCTCTTGACCCACCGCCATCTCTCCCATAGGGAAGGGTTGGGAACCTTGCATAAGATTTATGACATCAGCGTGCATGGATCATCCTTCAGCTCATACGATTTTGCCTATCAGGCGGTTGAGGATCGGCAGATTCTGAACCTGTGCGATATGGAAATTGAAGTCATTCATGTTCCCGGCCACTCGCTTGACAGTATGGTCTATAAAATCGACCATGCACTGTTCACCGGCGACACCTTGATGTGTGGAAGAATTGGATCTACGCCCGGCTACCGGGAGCAAACACTGTTGATCAATTCAATCAACCAGCGACTGATGGGCTTGGATGAGAACTCCCTCATTTTTCCCGGTCATGGGACTGCAACAAAAATCCGCATCGAGCGGATGTTCAATCACGACTTGTTGCAGTTGGGAACGATCCAGACCGAACGCGAGCACTGGAGGGACGAGGAGTAGAAGCAAGCAGGGTCCTGAATCGCTCGGGCATCGGTGCGACAAAGCGAATGCGTTTCCCGCTTGAAGGACTGGAAACCTCAAGGATGAGTGCATGCAGCATCAGCGTCAAGCCTTCCGGCTTCCCATAGAGCGGATCGCCGAGCAGCGGGTGCCCGATGGACTTGAAATGCACTCTGATTTGATGGGTTCGTCCCGTAAACAATTCAATGCGAACCAGCGCGAAATCCCGATATTGCCTGAGTACGGTAAAGTCGGACCGAGCCTCCCTGCCCTCATCGGAGCTGCAGGTGGTGTATTTTTTCCGGTCATTGGCGTCACGCTTGAGGTTTGCCCTGATGGATCCTGTTTTCTCTTTGAAAACACCCTTGGCAAGGGCTATGTATATCTTACGTGTCGTCCGGTCCTTGAATTGCTGGCTCAAATTCCGATGGCTTTGACGATTGCGGGCAATCACCAAAACCCCGCTGGTATCCTTGTCCAGTCGATGGACGATACCCGGACGCAGGGCAAGGTCGAAATCCATTTCATCGTCTTCAAGCGATGGGGAGAAATCCTGACCGTACCGGAACAGCAGCGCATTGACCAGGGTATGCTCATGATTGCCTGCCGCTGGATGCACAACCATGCCCTGTTCCTTGTTGATGACGAGCATATCCTGGTCTTCGTAGAGCACATGCAGCAAAATATCCTCTGCAACAATGCCTCAAAGCACTCCTCGCAGTAG
>Ga0228535_1003410_pt1 | contig 11481 bp, 13 predicted proteins | sample SJ1metagenome_FD_168457 | JGI IMG/M metagenome (GOLD analysis project Ga0228535, IMG submission 168457) | Enriched culture of PCE-dechlorinating microbial communities from Ithaca, New York, USA - SJ1 | ecosystem: Engineered > Modeled > Simulated communities (microbial... > Unclassified | place... | reverse complement strand
CTGCATCTCCCGCTGCCAGCCAATATCTTCGCCCATGGCTGGTGGACGGTCGAAGGGAAGAAGATGTCGAAGTCGGTCGGCAATGTGGTGGACCCTGCGGCCACGGCGGAGAAATACGGCGTTGACGCATTCCGCTACTTCCTCTTCCGCGAAGTCACGTTCGGACTCGACGGCGATTTCTCCGAGGAAGCGCTCATCCGGCGCATCAACACCGACCTTGCGAATGATCTCGGCAATCTGGTGAGCCGCTTTGCCACCATGGCCGAAAAATACTGCGAAAACGGCACCATTCCGATGCAGGACGCCGGGGCGAACCCGCTCGCGGAGGTGTGCACGGCACAGCTACGGCCGGTGATTGACGAAAACAGTTCCCGTCTCTGGGCCCATCTCCGGTTCAATCAGATCCTCGATCACCTCTGGGCAATGGTAAGCGCTGCAAACAACTACATTGCTGCGGAAGAGCCGTGGAAGCTCGCAAAGACCGATCCGGCCCGCCTCGGTACCGTACTGTTCAGCCTCTGGAATACCCTCAGGCTGATTACACCGCTGCTGAGTCCGTTCATGCCGGCAACAGCCGACAGGATGTGGGCGCAGCTGGGATTCAGCAGCGTTCTTGCGGAAGAAGTCGCCGCCGCGGGAGCAGCCTTCTACACGTGGGACTGGCGCCCTGCCTGCGAGATTCGCATAGCCCGGGGAGAACAGCTCTTCCCTCGCATTGAGAAACCAAAAGCCACGCCGGCCGACGAAAGCAAACAAGGGCGGAATCAGGTGGCAAAGGAGACAACAGAGATGACCGATACCTCCGTACCCGGCCTCATCAAGATCGATGACTTCGCAAAGGTGGTATTGAAGGTCGGCAAGGTCCTGCAGGCTGAACGTGTTGAAAAATCGAATAAACTGATCAAACTTCAGGTTGACACCGGTGAGACCCGCCAGATTGTCGCTGGCATCGGCAAGGCCTATACGCCGGAAGAACTGGTCGGCAAAAAGATCGTGGTCGTTGCGAACCTGGAGCCTGCAAAACTGATGGGAGTGGAATCCAACGGCATGCTGCTGGCGGCCACCGACGAAGAAGGCCGGCTGTCCGTGCTGGTTCTCGACCGCGACGAGGTGAATCAGGGATCGAGAGTCAAATAAAGCCAATGAAAAGTGCAAAAAAAAGGAAGATCAGTTGTTGTGATCATATCGATTTTTTAACTTTTCTCTTTTAACTTTTAATTTGTGTTATGGCTGACCATACGAGCATAAAAAGCTGGCCTGAAGGCGAACGTCCCCGCGAACGGCTCATGAAACATGGGGCCGAAAGCCTTTCGGACGCACAATTGCTCGCGATCCTGCTCAGGACCGGAGACCGCGACAAAAGCGCTGTTACCATGGGACTTGGCCTGCTCGATACATACAAAACGCTCGGTAATATAGATGCCGCATCGTTCCGGGAACTGGCCGCGATGAAGGGGCTCGGCCCCGCAAAAATCGCCCAGATCAAAGCTGCGTTTGAGCTGGGCAGGCGTCTGCTCCGGGAGGAAAGCGGATTGCATGCCCACTTCTCGTCCGCGCATGCAGTGTACTCCTATTTTGCGTCGCGTTTCCGGCACCTGAAAAAAGAACTCTTCGTCGCCCTGCTGCTGGACGCGAAAAACCGGCTGATCCGGGAATACCGGGTTTCTGAGGGGACGCTCACCAATTCGCTGATTCATCCACGGGAGGCGTTCCGGCAGGCGGTCAAGGACTCGGCCGCAGCCGTGATCTTTGTCCACAACCATCCGAGCGGCGACCCGACCCCCAGCAGGGAGGATATTACGATAACCGCCCGGCTGAAGGAAGCGGGGGAGCTCATGGGCATTCCGGTGCTCGACCATGTGATAATCGGCGATAACGGCTATGCAAGTCTTAAGGAGAAGGGACATCTGTGATTTTAGATGTTAGATCGCAGAATGGAGATTGATGAACGCAGTCTTTGGTCGTTCATTACATAAGCCTGGAACCAGACATTTTGAAGGGAGAGAGTGCCATGATCAGACGAGCAGTTATCAGTGTATCCGACAAGACCGGCATCGTTGACTTTGCAAAAGAACTTGCGGCAATGGGGGTAGAGATTCTCTCGACCGGCGGCACGGCGAAATCGATGCGCGAAGGCGGCGTCGCCGTCGTTGAAGTGTCGGACTATACCGGATTTCCGGAGATGATGGACGGCCGGGTCAAGACCCTGCATCCGCGCATCCACGGCGGTCTCCTGTGCCGCAGATCCAATCCCAAAGACATGGAAGATTGCGCAAAACAGGGCATCGGCATGATCGACATGCTGGTCGTCAATCTCTACCCGTTTGAGGCAACGATCGCAAAACCGAATGTTTCCTTCGACGAAGCGATCGAGAACATTGACATCGGCGGCCCGGCAATGCTGCGCGCGGCATCGAAGAACTTTCAGGATGTGGTGGTCGTCACCGACCCCGCAGACTATGCGGTCGTCCTGGCCGAAATGAAAGCATCGGGCGGCTCAGTCAGCCGCGCGACAAAATTGCGCCTTGCCCAGAAGGTCTTTGCGCATACCGGCAGATACGACACCATGATTGCCGGTTACCTCGCGAAGATTGTCGAGCAGAACGCATAAGGCAATTCCATGCGCTCGTTCAAGGAGATAAAAGCCCACTACTTTTTCACTGACGAAGATGTGCGTGCGCTCGTCTCCGTTCGTCAGTTGATGATTGAACAGGCCGACCGGGCGATGAGCACAGTGGATCAGTGGATTCAGAGCCTCCCGGAATCATCAAAACTCTTCCGGGACGATGCCCGTCGCAATCACGTGGCGGCCATGCGCCGGCAGTGGTTTATCGATCTCTTCTCGGGAGTCTACGATTCGAAGTATCTTGAAAAACTGGTCCGCATCGGACAGGCGCATGTCAAGTTCGGAGTCGAAGCGCATCTCATGAACCGGACCATCAGCATGGTGCGCACGCTCTGCATCGAGATCCTCCACCACAATATCGAGGACGACGAAGAGCGCACGCGCGCCTTCATCTCGATCGAGAAGATTCTCGACATCTGCCTCGATGTCATCACTTCAAGCTATATCGAAGAAGAGCTCCGGATCTACTCGCCTGCCTATCAGGTGAAAAACATGCTGGTGACGTACACCGAAAAATTCGCCCAGGCGATGAATCTGGTCCTCGTCTTTGCGCTGGTCGGACTGACGATCGGCGTCGTCTGGCTCTTCGTCAGCGATCTGCTCAATATTTTCAGCGACAAGGATTTTTCGCACGGCATCATCACCGCGCTCGGCTCATTGCTGATCCTCTGGGTAATGATCGAACTGATGAACACCGAAATCAAGCACCTCAAGGGAGGCAAGTTCAGAATCAGCGTCTTTGTCGGCGTCGCCCTCGTCGCCTTCATCCGGGACACCATGATCAAGGCGCTGCGCCACGAAAACATGCACGAGATGTACTACCTGATCCCGCTGATCCTTACCCTCGGCGTGGTTTTCTGGCTGGTTACGAAATCGGAAGAAAGGAACGCATAACACCATGAAAGTTTTGGTCATCGGCGGAGGAGGCCGCGAGCATGCACTGGTCTGGAAGCTCGCGCAGTCGCGCCATATCGACAAGATTTACTGTACGCCGGGCAATGCCGGTATCGCCGAAATGGCTGAATGCATTGAGGTCGGTCCCGATTTTGACGCACTGATCGACTTTGTGAAATACAACTGGATCGACATCACCATCGTAGGCCCTGAAGAGCCGCTTTCCCGGGGCATAGTCGACGCGTTCGAAAAAGAGGGGCGCAAGATCCTCGGTCCGACCAAGGCTGCAGCGCAACTGGAGTGGTCGAAGGTCTTCTCCAAAGACTTCATGCGCCGCCACCGGATTCCAACGGCCGATTACAAGGTCTTCACCTCATACATTCATGCCCGGGACTATGTCCGCATGAAGGGTGCTCCCACCGTCATCAAGGCTGACGGGCTCGCCGCCGGCAAAGGGGTTGTTGTCGCCTCAACGGTCGACGAAGCCGAAGCGGCTATTGACCTTATCATGAAAGACCATGCCTTCGGAGCTGCGGGCGACAAGGTTATTGTCGAAGACTGCCTCGTCGGCGAGGAAGCCTCGTTCATGGTCTTTACCGACGGGACCACAATCGTACCCATGGCAAGCTCGCAGGACCACAAGCGGGTTTACGACAATGACAAGGGTCCGAATACCGGCGGCATGGGCGCCTACAGCCCGGCTCCGGTCATTACCGATGAACTGCAGCAGGTCGTTATCGACACCGTTATGCGGCCGACCATCGAGGGACTGAAAGCCGAGGGCATCAAATACAAAGGGGTGCTCTACGCGGGCCTCATGATCTGCAAGGGAAAGCCCTATGTCCTTGAGTTCAACTGTCGGCTCGGCGATCCCGAAACCCAGCCGGTCCTCTTCCGGCTCGATTCCGACCTGGTCGATATCGCCATGGCCATTGCCGAAGAACGGCTCGCCGAAGTCCCGGTCGTATGGAAACCGGAGTCAGCAGTCTGCGTAGTTCTGGCGTCAGAGGGATACCCCGGCAGTTATCCGAAAGGCCGGGTCATCAGCGGACTCGACACGGCAAAGGGCAGGGAGAACTCCTATGTATTTCACGCTGGTACAGCGTTTGACGACAATCACGCCTTCGTAACCAACGGCGGCAGGGTTCTCGGCGTGACCGCCCTGGGGGCAGACATCGCCCAAGCGCGGGATCGGGCATACGCTGCGGTGAAGGAAATCTCCTTTGAGGGCATGCATTACCGGAAAGATATCGCACATCGGGCACTGCGCAAGACATAAACGAAATGTAATGCCTCTATAAATTAATTAAAATTGACTCTCCGGTACCGTTGCTTTAAGATTAAGTGAAACTTTTCCGTATTTCATGCAGCTTTGGATTGATAGAGGAGGCTTCCGTGGAATCACCGAGCATTTTAGGCGCAGTCATTCCCAAGGTACCGGCGTATGTATCGTATGCATTTCTGGCATCTGGCACGCTCATCGGAACGTCGCTGATCGTCAGAAAAAAACTGAGCCTCGTGCCGTCGGGAGCTCAGAATGTCATGGAAGTATTCACGGACTTTTTCAAAAGCACGGCTGAAAGCAACATCGGACATCATTACGGCAAGACATTCTATCCGCTTCTCGGGACCATTTTCCTCTACATCATGACCTGCAACCTTTTCGGTCTGATCCCGGGATTTGAGTCGCCGACGAGCAATATCAACACCACCGCGTCGATGGCGGTCCCTGTGTTCCTGCTGTACCAGTTCTACGGCTTCAAGGTACATGGCATCAAATACCTCAAGCATTTCATGGGACCGATCCAGTCGGTTGCCGCCATTCCGTTCATGATGTTCATGTTCTTCCTTGAACTCATCAGCCATCTGGTCCGGCCGATCACCCTTTCGGTTCGACTTTTCGGCAACATGATGGCAAAGCATCTGCTCCTGATCATCCTCGGCCTGCTGGCTCCGGCGATCGTTCCGGTTGTCATCCTCGGCCTTGGCACGCTGATCAGCTTTATCCAGGCTTACGTTTTCATGCTCCTGACGACACTGTACCTCGCCGGTGCAGTGGAGGAAGGTCACTAATCCATTTTTCAGGAAAGGAGGAAAAGAAATGAAGAAGATTCTTGCAGTCACCCTGCTTCTGATCGCCTTCTCTGCAACCTTTGCTTTTGCAGCTGGCGATGCTGACGCCGGCAAGCTCGGCTACTACGGCCTGGCAACGCTCGGCTGCGCAATCGGCATCGGCCTTGCAGCACTCGGCACCGGTATCGGCATGGGCCACGGTCTCCGCGGCGCAACCGAAGGCACCGCCCGCAACCCTGGCGTGTCCGGCAAGATCATGACGACCCTCATCATCGGTCTCGCGATGATCGAGTCGCTCGCGATCTATGCACTCGTTGTTGTTCTTATCACCTTCTACGCTAATCCTTTCGTGAAGTAATCAGGACGTACAGGAAGGGGGCCGGCTCCAGAGAGCCGGCCCCCCTTCTTTTTTGCGGATCCTGCCATGAGCAAGCTTCCTACTTCCTACTTCCTACTTCTTACTTCTTACTTCTCACTTCTCACGTGTCTTTCTATACAGAGAGGATTTGAACTTGTCCGGATGATACGCCTCCAGACGCACCGTCTCGCACCACGGACAACGGTTGTGCACCGCTTCCTCTGAAATCCGCTGGTCATATCCGAGCGCCAGCACATGAGGGCGCAGTTCATCGAGAATCGCGAACATATCGCCACCCGCATGACCGATCACCACCCGGTCTGCTATGCCCGTCTCCAGGACATGCGCCTGACGAACCTCCGTTGAGTCCGTCGGCGAGAAGCCTTTGATGCGGAGCACCGTCTCATCGCGGGCAATAATCACCACCAGTTCATCGCCCAGCTTCCGGGCCTGCCGGAGAAAATCCCGGTGCCCCGGATGGAAATGATCGAACGTCCCGCCGCAAACCACAATCCTCTTCATACGATAATCCTAACATACGTCCGAATGCTTGACAATACTGGCTTCCGAATGATATTCTGATAACTCTTTATGGGGCTGTAGCTCAGTTGGGAGAGCGCTTGAATGGCATTCAAGAGGTCGTCGGTTCGATCCCGATCAGCTCCACCATACAAGAACCAAAGGCCTTGCCGATCTTCGGCAGGGCCTTCCTGTTTTTCGTAGAATCCCCATCTTCTACCGTGGTACAATTGGTGCAGTTTTTCGACCGGCTCAATCCAGCTACAGGCACATGGTAAAGAAGGAGAAGAAGTATTGAAATCGTTCAGCACGAACTATCTCGCATCGCTTGCGATTCCTCATCACCTTGTCTCCATCATCCGGCAGATCGGTGAATACAAGGGCAAGCAGGATCTCTATAAAAAACAGGCTCCCGAGATGCTCGAAAACCTGCGCCATGTTGCCATGATCCAGAGCACTGAGTCTTCAAAACGGCTCGAAGGCATTACGGCTGATATCAGACGCATAGGATAATAAAAACGAAATAGTGTAATTATATAACAGTTATTGCACTGTTCATTTTTTTCCATTGCACTATTTACCCCCAAAATTGTCATTTGATTCGACCGAAAGTGCTCAGAGCCCGGCTGGGTTGACAACAAAGCGGATTTATTCGGCGAAGCGGCACATACAGGACGGATGTGCGAGGCGAATACCTCGGAGGACGGCTGGACGCCGTTCGAGAATGAGAGGGGGTTGCCTGTCCAGCCGGCCCAATGGACAATTCTGGGTTTATCTCATGCGCCTTTTTGCAGACAGCTCAATAGTTTCTCATTAACCCTCCGATGCCCTTCCTGAGCGGCAGCGAGTGTTTCATGGTCTGGCGCAGCAGCACGCCCGTCCAGGCGAGTCAGAAAGCGTTTGAACAGGCTTTGAAACGTATACGATGAGCATTCACCGGTGACATCGAACCCCACAAGTCGTGGGTGCTGCTCTGCTGAACCCCGGGAGCACAGGCGAGCGATATCCTGAACATGCTCAAGCGTGAACACGCCCTGATCCCAGTCGGTATGCACCGTCTCAGGCGAAAGGACGTCCTTGTCGATGGATAAATAGAGGCGGTCTGCCTGACGGATGGTATGCTCAAGCTCTTTCACAAGGGCGTCAGCGCTTGCAAATGTATGTGCCTGCCCTCCCCGGCCAAGACAGGAAAGCCAGTCCGCACGCACTCCAACACTCCAATACACGAGTTTTCGTTTCCAGAGAGAAGTAAGGCGGTTTTCCCATGCATGAGCAGCGGCAATATCATTCGAAGTAATACCGACGACGTGGACCGTTCGGACAAAAGGGAGCTGTGCGGCATGGCTCACCCATGAACCGCAATGGATGCCGAACGGATAGCGCATGTTGTCGGGATGATTATCGAGCACAATCACGTCGAGCGAGCAGGGAAGAAGTTGATGCCGTCTCGCCGCTTCTTTCAGCAGAAAGAAGCTGAGATGATGGAAATCACCGCTTCCCAGAAATACACCGTGATGAGGCTCCCGCAGACGCTCCAGTAACAGGCATTCAAGCGCGGTATAAACCCGCCGGGAACAACCGAACCGGACCGCCTCCTGCCATGCGGCAAGATCACAGCGCGCCTCACCGGAGCCGAGCGGTCTCACGGAACGGTCAAAATCAAGGATGAGCGGCGCAGAATACATGCGGTCCTCAGGATCTATGTTTGGCATCAAAGGCGTTTGCATCGGCCTCGAAAAGATGCCGGAACGGACGCAATGCAGCGCGCAGAAGCGGATTCTTGATCCATACCAGATGCCGGGTAAAGGTGAACGACGCCCCGAGACTGGCCTTGACCTCAGGGTCGGTCCATCCGGCTATGTAGTATCGCAGGCCGAGGCTGCGGGCAAGGCGCATGTTTTCAAACCAGCTCACAAAATACAGATTGTGCTCGCGCGAAGCAGGATAGGAAAACCCCACATATTTATCGATAAATGCACCGTCGCGGATAAGACAGATGTTATACCCGATCAGTGTGCTGTCATGGTAATACAACACTACCATCCCCTGCACCATCCGGCTTTGCAGGAGCGCGAAAAAAAATGCCGGCGTGAGCTTGTCAAAATGGATATCGCTCTGCTCGAACACCCCTTCGTACATGGCATACAGGCGAGCACACAGATCGGGATCGTCAAAGCGCCTGTCGCCCAGCGGCACATGCTCTATGCCGAGATGGGCAAGACTTTTCAGCTTGCGCCGCATGTCCTTGCGACGGCTGGAAGAAAAACGGGCCCAGTACGCATCTTCATCGATGTCGTCCAGCGGGACATATGCAAGAGCCTGTCCCGCAATCTCCATAAAGCCGGCAGCGCGGGCAACACCGACGAGCGCGTGGGCATATGCGTTATCTTCCGGAGACAGAAAAGGCGAGGCGTTCGGCAGATCCTTGATGACGGTGATTTTTTGTGTCTGTGCATGCTCTGCACGTACATGGGCGACGAATGTTTCCGGTGCGCAGTCGTACGGAAGGGGAGCATATTCGGTGATGCAGGACCCCACAAAACAGGTTTTCCAGCGGGCAATCCCCGACCATGACGAAAAAAACGGCAATGCCTGTAAACGGGGAAGCAGCCGGTCGTCCAGCGTGGTGAACAGATCATACTCGGTAGAGAACACCGGCACTCCGAAAGCGCTTTCGCGGCAATCAAACCCGTCAGGCGGATAGGCACAAAAAAGCCTCGCAAATGCCTCCGGCTCGACCAGATTGCGCAGTGCCCCGGACGCCTTCACGCAAGCCCCGCCTGCACAGAGTCAAATACCAGCCTGAACGCGTCGTCGTCAAGCCAGGCGCTGTTGCTGATGGTAAACATCCGATCGGCAAATCCCCGTGCATTGGGATAGGAACGTAGTTCACTCTGGGGCAAAAACGGCCCCACGCAGGCATATTCGGGCACGGTGTGCACAAAAAGCTTGCTGACGCCCAAACCGCTTGTCCAGAGACGGTCAAGAATACGGTCCCGGCGAGCCTTGGACGGCATGAGCACCATCAGGAACGGAAATACGCCCCGCACCCCAGGCGTATCGTCTGCAACGCGCAGGCCGGAAATCGTGGAAAGCATGCTGATCCTGGAACGGGCACGGCTATACGCCTCGTCAAGAAACGCTGGCAGACGCTCAAACGCATTTGCCGCCACACGCTGACGGAAATCATCCATGCGATGCACCGGGAAACATGACCTGTCGAAGGTGTCGCCCACAGCCATCGCCTCGTCATGCGCCTGCAGAGCACGTCTCAGGGGTCTTCCGTAGACGTAGGGCAGCCCTGCGGGGCGGTACAAGAGCGCATAACCGAGGAGCTCCGCGCGACGACGCATGGTCCAGAACAGATTGGGGTTCAGACGCCGGGCCGCATGCTCCCGGAGACGTTCGTGCAGGGCATCGTCTTTGGCAAACAAAAGCCCTCCCTCATAGGTGCTCAAGCCCTTGCCCACCGCAAGACTGAAGAAGGCAACATCACCGGCAAGCCCCACGCTTTGGGCACCGACACGGGCGCCCATGCCCTGCGCAGCATCTTCTACAACACGGGCGCCATGCGGCCCGGCAACAGCTTTGATCGCGCTGACATCCGCAACGCGTCCGCCAAGGTGTGTTGCCAGCACGGCAAGGGTTCTCGCTGAACACACCGATGCAAGCTCCGCGGTGTCCATATTCACGCTCTCCGGCGCAAGATCACAGAGCCGGATTTTCAGCGGACGGGGGCAGTGTGCCCGGGCAATGGCGAGCACCACGATCGGGCAGGTGTATGCAGGGACAATGACTTCGTCCCGCTCCGGTTCACGGTGCGCAAGCACTTCAAGCGCCAGCATCAGCGCTGCACTGCCGGAACAGGTGATGATCGGCTCGTTCGGCAGATGCAGCCATTGCTGCACTGCCTGTGTCAGGGATTGGTGCGGACGGCCGACAAAGTCCCGCGCCTGCAGCGGCAGCCCGTTTGTAGGAGGAATTTCACGCCTAAATACGCTCATACGCAACATGGTCCGGGCGTGCCTTCCGGGCGCGTTCTTCCTCTCCTTCGCTCCTGGCAAGACACAGGACCCCCACGAGAATCAGGAGCCCTCCGGTCACTTTGTAAGCGTTGAGCGGCTCGTTGAACAAATAGATGGAAAGAATCGTGACACTGACAATTTCCAGATGTGACGCTGCAAAGGACGGCCCGACCGCCATATGCTTGAGCACGGTCATCCAGGTAACGAATGCGCACAGATAACCGAACACCGCGCCGTACACCCAGGGTTCAGCAAGCAGACGGACAAACCACGCCATACTCAGCTCCAGCGGCAAGGTGGCGATGGCAGCGTATTTGAAACTGATCTGGGTAAACGTATCGAACAGCACGAGCACCAGAAAGCCGAGTATATAGGTGCGTTTCATTGACCGAGCCCCACCAGCATTACGCCGGACGTGATACACAGGATGCCGGCAACACGCCACGCAGTCAGGCGTTCCTGAAAAAACAGACGTCCGCCAAGCATGATGACCACAATGTTGAACGATCCGAGCATCACGCCCACGGAAAGCTCCACCTGCGAAAGAAAAGCCGTCCAGACACAGAACTCCATCACGTAAAACCCGATGCCCAGCCATATCCACGGATGCGCCGCCATATGCTTCCAATGCTCAATGCCGTCTTTGGTCGTATCCTGGGTAGCAGCTTTTTTGAAAGCAAGCTGTCCGCAGGTATCAACGGTCAGGTTCAAAAGCCAAAGCAGGAACACCAGTGACATGCTCACCTCTCACGCTCATTGTGAACCCCGCCATGTTCATTCATGGCTGAAAACCCGCTTGTGTCTGTCCGCCGCACTGCAATGACCGGTTCCGGGAAACTGACCGTCTGCCGCATGCGAGCATGGCTCAAACAGGGATTTTCATAACGCGAGGAACAGATTATTATCCCATATGGGCGAATGGCATGTGCAAATTATTTAACCGAGAATAGTCATTAGCCCGGCACGGCAGTGCTCATCCGGTCACT
>Ga0228535_1003405_pt1 | contig 11512 bp, 14 predicted proteins | sample SJ1metagenome_FD_168457 | JGI IMG/M metagenome (GOLD analysis project Ga0228535, IMG submission 168457) | Enriched culture of PCE-dechlorinating microbial communities from Ithaca, New York, USA - SJ1 | ecosystem: Engineered > Modeled > Simulated communities (microbial... > Unclassified | place... | reverse complement strand
GGAGACCTCGTTCTCCTCCTGCTTGAAGGCGTGGTAGAAGGTACTTGCTGCGAAGAGAAAAAGGATGCAGAGCCCGTAGATCCATGCCGTCGCCAGGGCCTGGGCGGAGTATCGGGCTGCGTGGACCAGAAAGCCCATCCCGATTGCCGCTGCGACCACGCCGGCCAGATGCGAATAGAAATTGAACGATTCCTGCGGTTTGATGGTCATTGTTTCTCCAGATGCCCCCGGTCCGTCCCGGGGGGAGGGTTCCGATCGGCGTCGCGATCACGGCTCCTTCGAGGAGCATTGAATAATACGGAGCAGTCGGAAATGACAATAGGGGGCAGGGCGTTTTACATTTATTTTACGGGAAGGGCAGACTAAGCCCTCTCAAAGGACCATCAGGACCGCCGGGTGGCAGCGGAGGCGCTCGTAGAGGCCGGTGCGGACCGATTCGCTCTCGACGGTCAGGGCCACGTTCAGGCTGTGGTAGGCGCCGCTGCGGCTGGTGTGGGAAGGGGTCACGGTGTGAGGGGTCTGGCCGAGGGCCTCGGAGATGGCGCTGTTCAGGCCCTCCAGGTCGCGGCCGATCACCTTGTAGACCCACGGGCAGGGATAATCGATCTTCGGTTTGCAGTCGGTATCGTTCATGGCTGAACACCTCCTTTCGTCAGGGCGCCTCCAGAAAGCGACCGATCCGGTCGGACGCTTGGGCGATCAGTCGGGCCGCATCCCTATCGGCTTCCCCTGTTTCCTTCGCAAGGAAGAAAGGGAAGCCCTCCGCCGGGATACCGAAGACCTCGCCGAGGACCGCCAGGGTCTTTGCCTGCCGGGCGGTCACCTCCGGCATCAGGCCGTAGAGATCACCCGCTTCTTCGTTGAGGCCGAAATCGTCCAGGACCAGGACCTTCCGGAGCCCCTGAAGGTCGAGTTCCGCCTTCAGCCTTTCCCAGAAACAGCGGTCGGCCTTCCAGACCCCGAAGTCGGCGGAGTTGGCGACGAAAAATCCGCTTTCCCGGCGTTCTCCGGCCTCCCGGTTCGCCGGGGTTTCGCAGGGAGTCCTCTGTCCTGCGATGGGTGTCGCGTCGATGCCCAAGGCCTTCAGATGGCCGATGATCGCTCCGGTGGCCTCGGCGTAGTGGTCCGTGGCGACAACCTGGAGCGAGGCGGTCTCTTTGGCCAGGCGAGCCAAGACGGGCCGCCAGAGTGGATCGATCCGCGATTGCCCCAGATAGGCCTCGACGAAGCGTCCGGCTGCCGCCTCGACCCGCGCCCGCGGGACGCTGGCTGCCGGCTGCAGGTCGGCGAGCCGGTCGGCCATGATCTTCCTGTAACCCGACTGCGTCGTGCTTCCCTCGACCCAGGTCGGGCCCACGATCGTCTCCCAGAAGACCTCGGGAGTCGCGACGCCAAGGGCTGCAAGGCCCGTTTCCTCGAGAGCCCGGACGAGGTTTTTGGAACGGGCGAAGCGGGGGGCCTCCAGGCTGAGGGTGCCTGAATAGTCGAAGATGATCAGCCTGTCCCGTGATGCCATAGGCGAATCCATGTTTTTGCCGCTCATCCGGTGGCTTTCCTGTCCTTTTTCCGTGCCCCTCGGATGCGAAGGCCGTCCTCGTCCGGCCGTTCCCTCCCCGGCCATGATGCCCGGACGAGCAACGGTTCAGGGGGCCTGCCGCCTGGCCTGGGCCGCTCGGATGATCGTACTGAGCTCCAGCGCGCTCCGGTAAGGGTCCGGCGAGGCGCTGATCGCCGAGACCACGGCGACGCCGTCCGCCCCTGCAAGGACGGCCGCCTCGGCATTGGAGGCATTGAGGCCGCCGATCGCCACGAGGGGATGGCGGGAGAAGACCCGGATCCGGGAGAGCCCCTCCATTCCCCAGGGCCCCTTGGTGTCCGTCTTGGTGGGCGTGGCGAAGACGGGGCTCACGCCGAGGTAGTCCACGTCGAGGCCCTCGGCCCGCTCCACGTCCTCCCATTCCTCCACGGAAAGGCCGATGATGGCCTTCGGCCCCATCCATTTCCGCGCGATCTCGTAGGGCATGTCCTCCTGTCCCACGTGGATCCCCTCGGCCCCCACGGCCAGGGCGACGTCCAGCCGGTCGTTGATGATGAGCGGGACCCGGAACGGCGCCATCAGCTTTTTGATCCGGAGGGCCTCCTCGACAAAGAACCGCGTCGAGATGTCCTTCTCCCGGAGCTGGACGCAGGAGGCCCCGCCCCGGATCGCCTGGAGGACCACGTCGGCCAAGTCCCTGCCGCCGCAAAGCCCCCGGTCGGTGACGAAGTACAGTCCCTTCATCGCAGCCCCCTCAGGGTTCCGCTTTGATCCGCGCCCGGGCGTCGATATCGCCGTCGCTGAGGTTGTAGAGGGCGTCGATGAAGTGCATCTGGAGGCTCCCCGGCCCGACGGAGCGGGCAAAGGCGATCTCTCCGGCGATCCCCATGACGGCCATCGCCTCGGCGGCGGCCAAGGTCGGATCGGCGGTGACCGAAGCGAAGGCGCCGCAGAGGGCCGAGGCCGTGCACCCCAGGCCCGTCACGCGGGTCATCAGGACATGGCCGTTCTGGCCCCGGATCACCCCGCTTTTCCCGATGGTGTAGTCCGTCTGGCCGCTGATGCAGACGGCGGCGCCACAGGCCTCGTGCAGGGCCCTGCCCAGGGCGACGGCGTCGCCGGAGGAGGCGGAACTGTCCACTCCCTTCGTTTTTGCGCCGCGGTCGATCAGGGCCATGATCTCCGAGGCGTTCCCCCGGATGATCTCGGGCGGGACGGCTCGGATCAGTTTCTGCGCCGTCCGGGTCCGGTAGGAGGTTGCCCCCGCGCCGACAGGGTCCAGGACGATCGGGATCCGGCGCTTCCGGGCCGCCTCGGCCGCCCGGAACATGGCCCGGACCCAGCCCGGGCTTAGGGTGCCAATGTTGATGACGAGGGCCGAGGCGATCCCCACCATCTCCTCCATCTCCTCCTCGGCGTGGGCCATGACCGGCGAAGCCCCCAGGGCGAGCAGGGCATTGGCCGTGTTGTTCATGACGACGTAGTTCGTGATGCTGTGGACCACCGGCCCCTTCTCACGGATCGAGCGGAGGGCCGAGGCGATATCTCCTGCGGAGATTTTCATCAAAGGATCTCCTCGCTGTAGTTTGATCGATCTTACCGCCTCCGATGGCCCAATGCAAGTGGGGCGGAACGATGATCTGGCGAAAGGCCGCCGTGTGCCGCCGGCCCTTCGGGCGTTCGGAACAGAGGAAGCCCCTCTTGCACCTGGGATCGTTCCCTACCGGTCCCTTTATACCCCGGTTCCCATTGGATTGAAGGGTGAGTTAGTAGCATAGCAAAAGTCCTTTGACAACTTCCTTCTTCTGTTTATCCGGCTTTCCGCAGGACCCTCGCCCCGTCCTGCCTCCGGGCTGACGGCGGGGAGCAAAGGGCGGGCAAATCCCCGAATGTTTTTGGGGCACTGGCCGGGACGGATGCGAAAAAGGCTTGAACATTACTGGATAAAAAGATATAAGACGGACCGATATGTTCACGGAACGGGAGGGCTGGCCGTGCCGGCCGGCGTTTCAAATCCCGATTTGGGCCCTTTCATGCCCCGAGGGAAAGGGCCGCAATTTCTATTGATCCGATCCGATACCGGCTCTGCCGCCCCGGTCCCGAGGAAGGGTTCCCTCGGGCGCAGGGAGCGGGTTTTGTGGATCTTTCTTGCACAAAGGGGATTTGACCAGATGTATCTCGAATACTGGGGTCTTCAGAAGTACCCGTTCGAAAATGTGCCTGACCCGGAGTTCATGTATTATTCTCCAGAACACGAGGAAGCCCTCTTCCGATTGGTCTATGCGGCGAAGCGCAACAAGGGCGCCTTTCTTTTGACCGGCGAGATCGGGTGCGGCAAGACCACCTTGAGCCGGGTCTTCATCCAGCAATTGTCCGATGCCGAGTTCGACATCGGACTGATTACGAATCCCTCCCTCGAACCGACTGATTTCATCAAGGAGGCCCTCTACCAGGTTGGGATTACCCCCCAGTCCAACTCCAAGCAGGAACTGCTGAACCTCCTGAACAACCATATGCTCGAGAACATGAAGAACAACAAATCCACGTTGTTCATCATCGACGAGGCCCAGTTGATCCATAGGGAGACTTTTGAGGAGATCCGGCTTCTCTTGAATTTCCAGCTTAACGACCGGTACCTCCTGAACCTGGTCCTCATCGGCCAACCGGAATTGCGTGATATGATCCGGGGGTTCCAGCCGCTGGATCAGCGGATCGCCATCCGGTACCATCTGAATTCCCTGAATATGGAAGAGACGAAGAAATACATCCCTTTCCGCCTGGGGAAGGCGGGCCAGACCCGGGAGATGTTCACCCAGGCCGCTATGGATGAAATCTACGCCTACTCCGAGGGCGTTCCGCGAAAGATCAACAACATCTGCGATTTGGCGCTTCTGATCGGGTTCAGCATGAAGATCGAGAAGATCGATGCGGACGTGATCAAGAAGGTCGTCAAGGATACGCTGTAGGGCGCCCTGCCCTCTCCTGCAGCACCCCCACGGCGACGCGTTTTCTCATTTTCAGGAAGGCTCAGGAGGCCCTCGCCGGTCTGATCCGGGTTTCCGGGAAGAGCCCCTTCCTCCGCGCCTCTTCGCAGTACCAGAAGGGTGCCCAGAGGTCCCTCTGACGGTAGTAATTCTGGGCGATGCAACTGCCCATACACAGATGCTTCAAGATGCAGTCCCTGCAGATACCCTGCAATTTCTCCGGCAGTCCCTCGCGGAGCTGCTTGAGGAGCGGGGCATGGAGCCAGACCTCCCTGAGGGGGTCCCGCCCGGCCCGGCCGAAGACCATCTCCGGGACGGTTTCGCCGATGCCGCACAGGGCGTAAGAGCCGTCCGCCAAAACGCCCAGGATCCTCAGGACGCCGCAACTGTGGCAGCCGTCACCGGTCGCGGCGTTGAACATCTTCCCCAGGCTGCGGAAGGCCGGCGGCTGGTGGAAACAGAGGGTCAGCGCCGTGGTGGAGGCGAGCTCCCCGTCCACCCACCTCCCCAAGGAGATCAATTCGTTGAGATCAATTGTTTCCCCGGAGGCGTGCATCTGTCTTCCCCTGGCTGTCGGCTGCAGGACGTTGAATTTTACGGAGCCGGCCCCCAGGGACTCTGCCAGCCGGACGAGGGCCTCCATCTGATCCCGGTTACGCTGCATCAGCGTCATGATGATCTGGGGCCTCATCCCTGCAGCAACCAGGTTCCGAATGCCCCGGACTGCCGCGTCAAAACTCCCCGTCTTCCCCCGGATCCAGTCGTGGGTTTCGGCCTCGGCCGCATCCAGGCTGACGGCGGCGAAGGGCTGTTCGCAGGAGGCGATGGCCGCGGCAAGCTCTGGGGTGCAGAGGGTCCCGTTGGTCTCTACGCAGAGGCGCAGGCGGCGATTCCCGATGATCGACAGCAGCTCGCCGATCCTGGGGTGGAGGAGCGGCTCGCCGCCGGTCAGCTTGACGGCCGTCGTTCCCAGCGGCCCGGCCTCGTCCAGGATCGAGACGAACAGGTCCCGATCGAGGGCGGGCACTGCTTGGTCCGACGACAGGTAGTGGGGTTCGATCCAGCAGTGACGGCACCGGAGGTTGCAGGCGTCGGTCAGGTAAAAGTAGAGTTCGCCCAGGGGAAAGCTCAGGGGTTCCTTCGGCAAGTTCCGGGTCATGGGCTTACCCCGCAGCGAGGGGAGACCGCCCGCTCCGGAAGCCTTCCCCCCTGTTCCAGAAAGAGGCGCAGGCAGGCGTCGGGACTCGGATGGTTGACCTCCCCGGTGATCGTGTAGGCCACTGCCGGGCAGTTGCCGGTGCAGTAGCCCGCGTAGGGACAGTCGCGGCAGAAGGGGAAGGAAGACAAGGGGATCTGAGAGCGTTCCCGCAGCCGCTTGAGCTCGGGGTGATTCTGCCAGGTGTCCACCAAATTGGCCTGATTGATCTTTCCCAGGGCCATGTGGCCCAACTGGAGGCAGGGGATGATCACGCCGTCCGCCCGGACGGCCAGGGTCTGAAAGGGGCCGCTGCACCCCGTGAGAAACCCCCGTCCCTCCATCTGTTGCCGCCCTTCCCGGCCCGCCTCCATCATCTCGAGCCACATCCGACCCTCCGCGAGGGGACCTGCCGTGGCCCCGATCCGTTCGCCGTACCGGTCTGTCAGGCGCAGGAGCGTCTCCATGGCCAGGGAACGCTCGGCGGCGGTGAGTTGGGTCTGGTCCGCGTTTTTCCGGCATAGGCCCATATGAGATGCCGAGTTTGTGGAGAAGGAGGGCAGGCCGATCTCCTCAAGCAGGAGCCGGGCGATGGCCTCCAGTTCGCGGACGTTCCGCCGGTGGATGGTGACGCGGACGGTGGTGGGTACCCGGAATTCCATCAGGGTCCGGACCCCCTGAATCGCCCTGCGAAAATTGCCCTTTCCCCGGAAGGCGTCATGGGTGATGTCGATGGCCCCGTCGATGGAGACCTGGACCTGGTTGCAACGGCCCGTTGAGGCTAGGAAGCGGGCCATGTCACGGTCGATGAGGGTGCCGTTGCTGAGGATGGAAAACCGCATCCGGTTTGCGATGATCCCCTGGAGGATATCCCGAAGATCCGGGCGGCAGAAGGGCTCCCCTCCGGAAAGGGTCACGTTCATGACGGCCGCGCGACCGAGCTCCCCGAAGAAGAGGAGCCAGTCCGCCAGCGGCAGATCCTCTTCCACATCCCCGGGACCCGAGAAGTGACTGCAATAGGTGCACCGGAGGTTGCAGGAGGTCGTGATCTCAATATCCATGCCCCGGGGGGATTTCATCAGGCCTGTGGACATATCACCCCTGGGGTTCGATATTGCGGACCAATCCGAGTCTGGAAACGTTCGAGATGAATTCCGATACATGGGAGGCCACATCGGGGGAGACGTTCTCGGCCTCTTCCCGGATCTGGTCGATGATCTCTCCGATGGTGCGGCGGCCGTCGAGGTGTTTCCAGATCAGGACGCCGATCGGGTTCAGTCCGAAGGTATTGCCGGTGTCCGGATCGAAGAGGATCGCCCAGTTATCGAACTCTTCCCGAAGGACGATGGACGGATTGGCCGCCGTCCTTTTTGCACTCAGATCATCCATGATGCGTACCCTGATGGTTTCAAAAATCCGGCGGTTGAGGCGCTGGCCTCCGATCCATCCCCGTCACCTCAACTAGCCGTTTCTCCGCCGTTATGTCTGTTGAAAGCTGAATTAAATTTCACTGTTACACAGTATATCTATACCTGCTTCCCGGGAAAAGCAAGGTCAATCTCGCCGGAATTTTCTCTAAGTCAGCATTGTTTTGTTGAATGTCGGCCAGATGTGGTATAAATATAGCATAAAAATGGTGGATCATGCATATCCTGTTCATCTGTACCGCCAACATCATCCGGAGCTTTATGGCGGAGACCGTCTTGAGGGAGAAACTTCGGAGGACCGGCCGACAGGATATCACCGTTTCCTCCGCGGCCCTGATCGACATGAAGGGGGCGGCGGCGGACCCGATCGCCGCCAGGATCGTCCTGGAAAGCGGGTTTGACGGAACAAGGCACCGTTCCCGGTTGCTGACGGCAGAGGCCGTGTCCGGGGCGGATTGGATCGTGGTCATGGAGAAGAGGCACAGGGACCTCATTGTCAGGGATTATCCGGAAGGGGAATCCAAGATCCGGCTTCTAAAATCCTACGTGAGAGGATATAATGAGGCCGACAGCGATATCCGGGACCCGCGCGGGATGTCGGTCTATCATTACCGGCTCTGCTTCTCCGAGATCTATCTGGCCGTCGAGGCGATGCTGGGTGCTTTCTGACATGCGCGGGACGATCCGCCATTCCGGAAAGCCCTGGTTATTAAAGGAAGGTTTTTTTATGATTCCATCGAGAAGAAGTTTTATGGCCGCCCTCTTCGGGACCGCCGCAATCCTGCCGACATCCATGATCCCGACACCGGCGAACCTTTACGAGCACCTGAAGAGCTGCTGGACATGGTACGAGGCGAAGGATATTCAAAGCGCCCTGCCGGCCAGAAGAGGCGATATCGTATCGAGGGAAGAGGATTCCTGCACCGTCCTGTCCGACAGCCACCGGGACCTCCTTCGGCTGAATCCGGCGGCGGCCCGCATCTGGGAGCTCTGCGACGGCCGCCGTAGCGTGGAGGGCATCGCTCTGGGGCTGATGGAACGCTACGACGTGGCCCCCCGGACCTGCGTCAACGACGTCGTGCTCACCCTCATGGAGTTCAGACGAAAAGGCCTGATTTCCTGCTGAAACCGGCCACTGCCCCATGGGCAAGCAGGAGAGTGACGCTGCATGCGGCTTTGGAGAACCGGCGGGTGTCGAAGGGATGTAAAAAAGACGGGAGAGCGCACCCGCGGGTGGATAAAGAGGAAAACCCATGGCAATCAAGTTGCCTTATGAACCGCCGACGATCATCGATCTGAGCGGCGGGAAGGCCTATGCCCAGACGGCCGCCAGTGCCAGTTGTACGAAGGGAAATTCGTACAAACCTACGCCGAGTTCGCAATGTTCCACCGGTGGATCGCCGGCGCAGCAGTGCGTTTCAGGGGCCACGGCCCTGGGCGGGAACTGCCAGAGCGGTAGCGTGGCCTCGGCCCGGTGTCTGATGGGGAGCTCCGCGCAGACGAACGAATGCAAGGCGGGTTCAGCGGCTGCGTCAAAGTGCGCTCCCGGTTCCGCCGCCGGATCATGCAGAGCCGGTAGCGCCCCCTGACCGGATGCATCCCGAGATCCCGACGGGAGACGGAACCAAAACCCTTCCTGGCCCGATCAGGAAGCCTTGATATGGATCACAGGAGGCGCCCCTGTGGATCATCAAAGGGAGGAATGATGGCGATCAAACTGCCCTACGAGCCACCCCTGATCATCGATCTGAGCGGCAGAACAGCCCATGCCGATGCGCAGGACCTTTTCAGCCCCCAATCGTCTGATCAGTGCATGAACGGAGGCTCGGCATCGCAGAATCAGTGCATGAACGGTTCCGTGGCCCAAAAGCAGCACTGCAAGACAGGCGGTTCACCGGGTCATCAGTGCCAGTCCGGTTCCGTCGCCTTGGGCGGGAAATGCCAGAGCGGAAGCGTCGCCTCGGACAAGTGCCAGATGGGCAGCGCCGCCCAGTCGAACGACTGTAAATCCGGTTCAGCGGCCGTTTCCGCATGCCAATCCGGTTCGGCCGCCGCCGGGGGCTGCAGCAGCGGGGCCGCTGTCGCCAGCAACCAGCCCTGCAACAGCGGGAGCTCCGCCAGGGGGAGCTGCAACAACGGTGCATCGGCCACGGGGCAGTGCTTCGCCGGCGGCTCGGCGACCTACTAAGGGGTTTGCCGTCCGGAAGAAGGGCCGGGACCTCCGAAGAGGGAGAGGAACCGGCCGTTCTTTTGAAAAAAGAGATCGAAGGCAGGGACGGATTCACACAGATCGCAGCAGAAGTGGAAGACCTGGCGTTTCAGGTCCTCGTTCATGATGTCCATGCCGTGGACATGGTTTTGCAGCAGTTCGGCCAGGGCGGTCCTCTTGTCCCGCGGGTTCAGCTTGAGATGACGGGCTTGGTGCAGAAAGACCAGACGCGTCAGGGGCGTCTCCATCCGGTGATGGTCATCCGGTTTTTCCCTGAAGAGATCGATCTGGCTGAAGGGTGAGGCGTGGATCTTGAACAACCCGTGATCCCTGGTGACGATGGGGGCGTCATCGGAAAGGACTCCCTCCAATCCGGCATATCCGGCCACCGTGCTCTTGCCGGCCCCCGATGCCCCCAGAAAGAGGTGCCCCTTGGCGCCGATCCTCAACCCTGCTCCATGAACCATAAGTTTGCTCTCCTCCGCCAGCACCACAGCCATCAGGCAGAACAGCAACTTGTACAGACTTCCCAGGATATAATTCTTTCCCGGCGACCGGAACAGATGGATGTGGCCCTTCCGGGAGAAGGGGGTGTAGGCCAGGACTCCGTTGAGAAATCCGACCAGGAGGGATGAGTCAGAAAGGGGATAATGGCCATCGATGACCGGAAGGATTCTACGGGAATTTCCCCCGTGGTCCGGGAGGATGCGGCAGGGAACGGCCTTGAATCCCGGGATCGCCGCCTCGGGGCTGTAGGTGACGGTGACCTGATGGGTGGCCGGCCCCCTGGCTCTGATAAATCCGCGATAGAGATCCCTCAATGGGTCGCGAAAAAGTTCAAGGGGCTTCTCTTCGACCGCAACGGATGTCCCGGCCACGACCAGGATCGTCTTGCCCATCGCTGCTCCATTCCTCCGTAGAGGCCCCATCGGGGGCTTCCATGCTCCGTGCTTTCCGCTCAGGCGACCCTGATGTAGTCCATCCTGAGCAGGGCTTCGAGGAAGCGGTCCACGTCTCCCCTCACCCGGTCTGCGGGGACATCCCGAAACTCGCCGGAGATCCGACCGATCATCTGCTCCAGGGGGTGGCAACCGTCGCAGAGTTCATAGACCGAGACTCCCACCTGGTTGAGATATTGGAGCTTTTCGGTATGGGGATCGTAGAGGTATCCCCCCTGACCCTCCGGGCGAAAGACAATCCGCCCGTTGCGGATGAATCTGGATTCCTTCTTCAACATGCAGACCCGCACCGTTTTCGTAGTTTGACTGCGAGAAAATTACCGATATACTCTCACAAATTCAAGTGGAGAAATGGATGGTCCAGGGTGTCGTGAAATCGCGGTCCGAGAAAAGATTCATTCTGAGCGTGGTGCGTGAGTTGTCCGATCCCGGCGAGGGCGCCGGCCTCGCACGCGCCACCGCCGAACAGGCCGAGCCCCTCGACTGGAATGGGGTGATCCGCAAGATGTCCGAAGAGGGCATCGCTTCCCTTTTCTACCACTTTATTGATCGGTTCCATCTCCAAGCGCTTCTGCCGCCAGAGGCCGTGAAGGCCCTGTCCGATCAGTACTTCGCCGATCTGAAGAGGAATATGGCGGCCTGTGCCCCGCTCAGGCGGGTCTTCGACCGGCTGAATGAAAGGCATCTGCCCTTTATCGTCCTGAAGGGAATTGCCCTGGCCGGACTGATCTATCCAGGATTTGCCACCCGGGGGATGTCCGACGCCGACATCCTGGTGAGGAAGGCGGACATGGAGGCGGTGGATGCCTGCCTGGCGGACCTGGGGTATTCCCCGGTGGACAGCACTGTCGGACTTGCCATGGCCAACCCGCTGGGATACCTGGCCAGTCTGGATTACCGGCTCAGGGACGGATCCCTTCCGAACCTCCATATCCACTGGCATCCCGTCAACACATCCGTCCCGGCCTTCATGTTCGCCGGAAAAGTCGATCTGGACCGGATTTGGGAAAGGGCTGTCCCTGTGAGGCTCGCCGATGCCGACGCCCGGGTCCTTGGTCCGGAACATCAGGTGATCTACCTGTGCGAACACGCCCTGAGAGTCAACCACTCTTTCGACAGGCTCATCCTGATCTGCGACATCCTCTACGCCCTTCGCGCCTACGGGGATGAGATTCAATGGGAGTTTCTCGTCTCGGAGGCC
>Ga0228535_1003403_pt1 | contig 11526 bp, 10 predicted proteins | sample SJ1metagenome_FD_168457 | JGI IMG/M metagenome (GOLD analysis project Ga0228535, IMG submission 168457) | Enriched culture of PCE-dechlorinating microbial communities from Ithaca, New York, USA - SJ1 | ecosystem: Engineered > Modeled > Simulated communities (microbial... > Unclassified | place... | reverse complement strand
ACGACAATACACGCGCCTGAACAGCGTCATCAACCTCAAGCTCTCCATGTGCCCCCAGGTTATTAAAAGCGTGCCCGCAGAAGTCGCTGATGCGTTCGTAGCCCTTCCTGTTCATATAATCGCGCAGGCCGCTCCGCAGGCCGTCGATCATATGGAAACCATTAAACATGACTGCAGTTCCCAGTTGCAGTGTCGAAGCCCCCATCAGCAGGAATTCGACAGCGGACCTCCAGTCAGTGATCCCTCCGATTCCTGAAACCGGCAGGCCGGTCGCTTTCCGTATATCGGCGACACAGCGTAAAGCTATCGGCCTTATTGCCGCCCCGGAAAGTCCTCCGGGCGCGGAACGGCCACATACATCCGGCAATGGGACCTCTCTCTCAATATCAACGGCTGGTATTGAGGCGACGGTGTTGATGCCTGCAATAGCGTCGGCTCCTCCGGCCTCGGCCGCTGCAGCGATTGAGCCAATGTCAGTAACATTCGGCGTCAGCTTGACGATAACGGGAAGCTTTGTGCCCATCTTCGCGCCCCTTGTCACAGCTTCCACCATAGCCGCATCCTGGCCGATAAACATGCCCATCTTCTTTTCCGGCATGCCGTGAGGGCAGGAAACATTCAATTCGATCATATCGGCTCCGGCTGCTTCAACTTTGCCAGCCAGTTCCGACCAGTCATCCGGATCGGCTCCGGCCATGATCGAAGCAATCAGCACAAATTCTTTCGGACATTGTTCCTTTATGGCGGGGATTTCGACAGTCAGCCACTGCTGAAGATCTATTGTCGAGATCAGTTCGATATTGGTCATTCCGATAACATTCTTTTCCCTGACCGCAGCGAGACGGGGCCTGACATCCCTGAGCCTGGCAGAGGAAATAGTCTTGGTAACAGCTCCGCCCCAGCCGGCTGACGCAGCGCTTATAATATGCTTCGCATCCATAGCCGGCGGCGCAGAAGCGATAATGAAGGGATTCCTGAACCGCACACCGGCGAATGATACATCCAGACAGGCCATCAACCCTCCAATATTCTATGATTAGGATTTTTCATATTGTAATTAATCGCTTCCGGATCAGCATAACCATTTTCTGTTTCGATCATAATATATTGCATCTCTCATGACAGCCCTGAGCGGTATGCTCTCTGACAAATATCTATTTTATTATCACATTCGACAGCGTTATCGTCCCCTGGCTTATTGACACCTTGCCCGCCACTACTGTGAAACCCGAAGGCGAAGTGAAGCCGCTGTCGTACCCTCCCAGAAGAGACACCGAAATAGCATTGTTCAACGCAAGATCTTCAGAGAAATCCACTGCCTGCATGAGCAGAGACTGTCCGCCGTCCGCGGCATTATATGCAGTCTGGATGGATGAATAATAGGAAGACGTAACGCTGTTCTTTACCAGATTGGCGCCGCTACCACCCGAAGTCGCATATCCGATCGATCCTTCCACAAAGGAGGCGCTGTTAAGAGAACTGGTATATGGCCGGTGTATTCTTCCGCCGGTATACCACATTTTATATACACTTCCATCCTTAATGACCGAAGGTTGCCCCACTCCGGGACGGTCCCATGAACCTGCCGCGCCGTGCGTCAAACTGGCAACAATATTGTCCGATGTTACACAGAAGTCGCAAGACGCGGCCGAATTGGTAAACTGTGTCCATGTTATCCCATCCGGCGAGGAAGCGTACCCTATGTCTATTCTTGCTTCATTGCTGACTGTTCCAGCAAGTCCGCCGTTGTCGCCGGTGTCCCATTTGCCGAACCATGCGCGATAAACCCCGTCATCGAGAATAACCGACGGAGCAGACCTAAGGATTTGATCCAGGATTACAGTTTGGGGAGTGTCCCACGAAATGCCGTTGCTCGATGTAGTCCGGATCATCTCTCCATACTGCGTCTTTAGCCACATTACATATGCGCTTCCTGAGTTTATAACACTGCCCGGAATATATCCGCTGTAGCCGTCAGTTCCTAGAACCGGGCTTGCGTATTTAGTCCATGTTACACCGTTGCTTGAGGTGGCCAGGCCTATCTTTGCGATATCGTCAATACCCGAGCGTCCCCAGTACCACATGCGATATGTCGATCCATCGTAATGCACGGAAGGGTAGCGCACTTCAAAAGAATCCCAATTGCCGGACGTTCCAGTAGATAAAACAGGGTTGCCGGCATACCTGGTCCATATAACTCCATCGGTTGAGGTCGCCAGACCTATATGCCAGGTATAATTTGTTTTGTCCTGCCCCTCGTAATACATCATAAATGTGTCTCCGACCTTGATTACCGATGGCGATGCGATGAGACCATTGTCCCAACCCGACGTCGAAGGAGTCAGCACAGGATTAGAGCCGCTCCTGCTCCAGTTTGCCGCTCCGGCAGGCGCAGTTGATGAACCCGATGACGCAATATTGATCGTGAAAGTCTTCGCATTCGTATAAGTCGGTTCCGCAATACAATAGATGTTAGATGCCGCCGATATTGTAAAAGTATAGGTTCCTGCGGCCAGGGGTGTGCCGGATGCGGCCGGAGGAGCTCCAAGATCACCGCTTACAAGGTTAAGACTTAAGCCTGGTGGCAGGGAACCGTCAATAAAATACAGGCCCGGATCGCATCCGAGTTGCGAACTCCATGTTGTAGCAAATTTGAAACTGTAAGAGCTGCCCTCTATGCCGGAGGATGGTGTGTTTGTAATATCCCTGGCGACCCCGGCTCCATTGACACTAAAATCATAGGCCAGGGTCTGCCTCCTGGAAGAAGAGTCAGTGACCTGCACCCTGAAGGGCAAGGCGCCTGTGAATACCGGAGTCCCTGACAATACAGCCGTTGAACTATCAAAATACATGCCATTTATGGCGGAACCGGAACTGAGCTCAGCATAATCAATGCTCTGGTCAACTTCCGGAGAGATCAGCCATGCCCTCCAGGTATATGGCGGTGTCCCGCCCGTAGCAGTAAAAGCAAATGAATATGATGAGCCTGATATTGCCGCCGGCGGAGCTGTCGATGTGATGGTCAGTTCCGCGGCATCCGCGGCCCCGCCGGAAAATGCAATAAAACCCGCTAAAACGAAGGGAACTAATATATCACGGCAAGTTGACGCAACTCTCCCCTTACTTACGAATGCCCAAATCATTGTGAATACCTCCCTTTGTTTCTTGTCCCCCAACTTTATGGTATCACAATTTTTTCATTTATTGCCCTTTAATTTGAAATAGCTCCCAAAGCCGTTTTTTTCAGTTCGGACAACGTTAATTTTTAATATCGTCAGGAATTGAACCAGATATGATTTATCAGGTAGCAGGCCGGCATGGTCGTTTCATCAAACATCTATACTATTCAGCGCTGGATTGACGCTTTGGCAAAACCTTATGCCCTGATGTAAGTTCATTGGCCTTGCCGCTCATGGACTCAATCACTATCTTTATAACAGCCGTCTTCCCGATGTTCTGATCATTCATCGGCGGGATGGTCGCATCCGGCGGCGCATATTTATTGATCATTTTGCCGAGGACGAACCTTTTTTCATCAGGATCTTCAACAAGCTCCGCCCTGCCGGAACAGATGACGCTTTTGTAGATCTGGCTGATACCGCATCCCCTGGCCCACGTGACCTGCGGCCCGTCCTCATAGACAAGAAAACAGACCCTCGAATCCTGGCCAAGCGCCTCTATTTTCCGCCCGGCAGGAGCGCTGTGCAAATATATGCAACCATCATGGAAAAGATAGTTCATGGCAACAGCATACGGTCCGTCTTCCGTCGTGACAGACAGGCAGCCAACAGGCATAAATTCAAGAAGCCGCTCCATTTCTTCATTTGTCTTCATTGAACGTTCTTTGCGCCTGGGTTCTGTTTTCATGAGAGTCTCCTTTCAGCGAGGGCCAATGGAGTGAACCCGGGAAGAAACATTCCGGGACCATCATTTGACTCATATTCTTTTCCTCATTAAAGCGACGGGGGCGCGTTCTCAAGCCCTTTAACAACAGCGCCCGGACTTATGCCATGTCTGCCAAACCAGCCCTTGTTCATTTCGAGCACATAACGGACAGGCCTGTCAGCGCAATGAAAGGTTTCCGAGCCCGGCGTCATATCGGCAATATTGACTATCTTCCCTTCGTTATCGATAAAAGCGGCGCTCAAGGGAACTTTAGTGTTCTTCATCCACATGCAATGCCAGCCAAGAGCCGGAAAGACAAACAGCATTCCGGAATTCAGTCGCAATGAATGTCTGTGCATGAGCCCCCTGACACGCTCTTCATGGGTCACTGCGAGTTCGGCGCTGATCTTTTTCCCGCCGGCTTCAAGACTGATCAGCCGTTTCTTTGTCTGTGCCTCTGCAAAACAAACAGATACCGTGAGGACCAGCCATAATAACGTAATGACATAAACGGTCGCGCATCCGGCAAATTCTTTCAGGCGCAATAGTCTCCAGGCGCCCGGAAGCGCACGCCGGCAATCTCCGGAATTATTCATATCAACTCCTCCCTCATTCCCACCGGTCGCCGGTCATTCCAGATTCCCGGCCCTGACACCGACAAGTCTTACCTTCCTGTTCTTGAGTTCGACCCTGCCAAGGCATTCAAAGGCCGCTTTCCTAATCTCCTCCAGACCGCTCGTGGCGTGATCGAGTGTCCTGGCCCGGGTGACCGTTTTGAAATCGCTGTACCTTATTTTAACTGTAATGGTCCTGCCTTTATGACCCGATTTTTTCAGGTCTTCTGAAACTTCGCGGCAAAGATCGGCCAGGTTTTTTGCGATCTCCTGCCATTTATCAATATCGACCTGAAAAGTGGTCTCCCGGCTCGATGACTTGGGTTCCCAGTGAGTCACAATTTCGCTGTCATCCATTCCCCTTGACGCATTGTACAGAAAAGTCCCGTAGGAGTTCCCGAATTCGCTGATAAGAGTCTCAATGGAAAGCGCGGCGATCTCTCCGATAGTGTTTATATTCAGCCCACTCAGATGCGCCTCTGTTTTTGGCCCCACACCCCAGAGCTTTCTTGCAGGCAGAGGCCATATGCGGCTTTCGACGTCCGCCTCAGTGATGATCGTAAGACCATTCGGTTTCAGCATGTCGGAGGCGATCTTGGCCAAAAGCTTGTTTGGAGCTATGCCGATGGAACAGGTCAGTCCCGAGACATCAAACACAGCTCCGCTTATCTGTCTGGCAATCTCCTCCGGGGTCCCGGAAAGCTGGGATATATCCAGAAAAACCTCGTCAATGCCGACATCCTCAAGCATTGGCGTGATCTCCCTCAGACGGGATTTAATTATGGCTGAAACCCTTGAATACTCCTTATAATCAACCGGCAAAAAGACAGCGTGCGGGCATAGCTTATGAGCTGTTTTCAATGGCATGGCGGAACGGATGCCGTATTTTCTGGCTTCATATGACGCCGTTGAAACGACCCCTCGCCTGGTCGGATCGGCCGAGCCACCGATAACCACCGGTTTGCCGACTATTTCAGGACGTCTCTTTTCTTCGACAGCGGCAAAGAAAGCGTCCATGTCCATATGAAGTATCTTCAGCATCGTATATTATGTCTGCGTCCGCCATCATGCGACAAGTTGCAGACAATCCCTTCGTTCATTATGATAAAATGAATGTCGCATAGGCTGAAAAGAAGACCGCGGCTCTGGGGGGCCATATTCGTATATTCAGCCTGATTGCGCCGCTTTATTGTTTCAGTTTATCTATCTCTGCTTGACAGGATTAAAATATGTACATGTGGCGCGCTTATGCTGCACATAACTGAGCACATCCGTTCCCTGGAAGAGCTGCACGCCTTCCTTGAACAAAACCATACCAGAGCGCCTTTTACCAAAAGCATTCTGGCGCAGGTCTTTTCAGGCCCCTGCGATCAAAGCTGGATATCGGAGGTCTGCGCTTCAATCAGGGCTTTCTATCCCGGGGCTGTCATAATCGGAGCCACCACAAGCGGAGAGATCTGCAAAGGCCGCGCCCTGAACAATACAACTGTTGTTTCACTCTCTTTTTTCAGTTATTCGGCCGTTGAACTGTGCCATCAAACGCTTCGGCCCGGAGATGAAAAGCTCGCTGGAGAATTCCTCCAGAAAAAGATACTTGACAGTCCCGGACCTGTCAGGGGCCTGCTTCTCTTTTCGACCCCAAGACCTCTCAACTGCAATGAGCTGATCAAATCAATCCTTGACCGGATGCCGGACCTTCCGCTTTTCGGGGCCATCGCCTCGGGTTTCGAGAAAGGGATGCGTCCTCTGGTTTTCTGCGATGGGCTTGTGCTTGATTCGGGTATTGCCGCCGTTCTGTTCACCGGCGCTGATCTGCGCATATCCAGGGACGCCTTCCTCGGCTGGACCCCGATAGGAAATACAATGACGGCAACAAAAACAGAAGGCCCAAAGGTCCTTGAGATAGACGGGGTGCCGGCCTTAGACATCTACAGAAAATATCTCGGCATTTCGGACCATTCAACCTTTCTTTATGACGCCATGGAATTCCCCCTCTTATACAGAAAGGGAAATCATCTGCTTGCCACTACTGCGGTATATGCCCATGAGGATGGCAGCATAACATATTCCGTGGAAATCGCTGAAGGCGAAAAAATCCAGTTCAGCTACGCGCATATTGACACTATTACTGAAGGAATGGGCGGCATGCTCGACAAAATAAGCCGGTTTTCTCCAGAGGCCATTTATCTGTATTCATGTTTCACCCGCCGTTTCCTGTTGCAGGAAGACATCGATATCGAGATAAGCGAATTTGATGACATGGCCCCGTCTTCAGGCTTTTTTACGGGCGGAGAGTTTTGCAATATCGGTGTCGTCAACTCATATCTGAACACAACAATCGTTATGGTCTCGGTGGCCGAAGGTGAAGGCCGGCCGCTCACGCGCAAACAGATGAAACAGGCCACCTGCGGCGACCCTATTCATCTGAGACATTCCCGTATTCTCAGGAAGTTCAGCCATTTCCTGAAGGCTGTAACCGACGACCTTGTAAACGCCAACGGGGAACTGAAAAAACAGATGGAAGAGATAAGGGAGCTGCGCCAGATTATCCCGATCTGTTCGGGCTGCAAGAAGATAAGGGACGACAAGGGTTACTGGAACCAGCTTGAAACATACCTCAAAACCCATTCCAATATTGATTTCACTCACGGGATTTGCCCCGAATGCGCGCGAAAACTTTATCCCCAGCTGTACGAAAAAGATTTTCCTGAATAGCCTCTATTGTAGCCGGTCTTATCAAGGTGACATATGATCCGTTTGGAAATATAATATCCAGAACCAGGATCCCGTGACTTGCATCGGATACTAATAATTGATATTGTAAAATTACTGACTTATGAAACGTCTCATATGGGCTCTGTTTATCATCTTATTATTCGTAACCATTGCCTTGTGCGATGAAAGCTGGGTATTTTTCCACAGCGACAAGGAATATTTCTTCGAACCTCCGCACAAAGGAATCCCCCTGAAACCACTTTATCAGCGCGAAATATATTATTTCGATGAAAACAGCGTTAAGAGTTCAGGTTTTCTCCTCTGGAAAAAGCTCCGCGCAAGGATAAAAATCGAGTCCTGGGGTATATACAGAAACAACGAAAGCATCGTATCCTGGGAAGCGGATTGCAGAAAGAGAATCATCACCAGGTACAACCAGCATGACCGCATAGAATCAGTCCGGGCGATCAATACAGGAGATGAGGCAGCGGATTCATTTTACCGGGCCTTGTGTCATTAGACGGCCCGGACAACTTCCGAAGCGAAATCCCGGACCGATAAACTGTTCTGACTCTGCGTGTTCAGGAGCTTACCGCATATGAACATTCCGGCTCCGTCATATTTACAACCAACCGTCAATGTGCTAAACTTTGAAGAGCATTAATTGAAATCACTCTCATCCCGGGTCCATTCCGAAGGAGGTCTTTCATGAAAGATTCGATAAATCTGGCTCCGACGCTTCAAAAATGGATAAACCCTTCAAAAGAAAGTTTGTGGTCGAAATACGCCTACCTTGAAGAAACCCTGCAGATAATCGAAAATTCAGGACATACCCATAACGCCAGGAAAGAAGCGATAATAGCCATCTGCAGGGATAATCTCGCATTTGCGCGCGCATGTTTCGGGAAAAAATGGTATGAGGCGTACCATCCCCATCTGGCGTGGGAATTCATGCACAGGGTGGACGAAGACCTGATTCAGCTCATACCGGACGATGAAGTCCTTGCAAAGGCAATCGAGACAAAAACATATTTTGACATGAACATTGCCGAAAACAAATTCAGACAGGAATGGCTCGGCAGGGAGGGCGGCGAGAAAGGCCGACTCGTCGTCATTATTGACAACATCACCAGAACCGGCAAAGCAGCCGAACAGGACAGGATCAATATCCAGCATGCCCTGAATCTGGTCAACAAACAGGTCGATCGTACATTCTGGACTCTGTCGCAGAACACAATGACAAGTGTGATAAGCGGCTTTTTCCTTATTCTGGCCATTGCAATCTCATGGTTCCTGTCCATCACAGCCAATTTCCAGACACTCGGAACCGGCTGCTCCGGAAACGCCTGTGACAATGAAATCCTGGCCGTAATAATGCTTGGCCTGATAGGGACATATATAAGCAATGTGATTACGAAGGAGGGATATCTTTATGTCAGGGGCGGTCCCTACTGGCGATATTTCATATATCATATCATCATCAAGCCGGCGCTCGGCGCGATTGCGGCGCTCTTCATATATTTCATAGCCCAGTCGAAGCTGCTCTTTGTGATTACGTCGGCAGCCGCGGCTGACAAGGCTTCCGCTATCCTTACACTGAAGGTCCCCGAAGGTTCGGTTGGCTATGCCTATTGCGTATTGGCGATCGCTGCCGGGTTTGCTTCGGACAAGATAATCAGGGAGATGATGGACAAGGTACTGAAAAAGCTGGCTCAAAGCGCTGAAAAGACGAAAGAGAGCCCGATAAAGAGTTGACTTGCTGAAACTCCTGTATCGCGGCCAATAAGAAACGCTATTTTATAATAATGTCCTGTGGTTTGAGACTGCCTGAACGAATCCTTACGGTCCCTGCAATCGAAGTATAGCCGTTTGTCCGGGTGAAATTATCCTCATAACCTCCCCTGAGCGTAACAGAAATGTCACGGTCCAGTGTAAAGTCCGAATCGCTGAATATTATATTTCTGGCCATGAGTTCGTCATTATCAGCCGCAGCGCTGTAAGCCCCCTGCAGTGTTCTGTAAGTCGCTCCGGGATTACTTTCAAGCTTTACCAACACTCCCTGGTATGTTGACGGATCGAACAATTCCGCGTCGCTCGTATAGCCTCCGGTCGATCCTCCTCCGGTGATCAGCACCATTCCGTCCGCAAGCATCGAAGCCGTCTGCTGGTAGCGAACAATTGTCATATTATCAGTAGTAGGGCTAAATCTGTCCGAAGCCGGGTCATAAAGCTCTGCGGCCGATAAAATATCGGAGCTGCTTCTCCCTCCTGTAATCAGCACTTTCCCGTCAGACAGAAGCGTAGCCACGTGCTGCGCGCGGGGCATTGTCATGTTGCCTGATGTATATGAAAAGGTGTCGCTATCAGGATCATATAATTCGGAGCTATCCAGATAATTATCTCCATCAGTGCCGCCTGTTATCAGAACTTTGCCGCTCGGCAGCAGAGTGGCGGTGTGATAATACCTGCCGGCGTTCATATGATTCGGCGAAGATTCGAAAGAATTGCTGTCCGGATTGAACAAATCATGAATGTTTGTAGCGGCCCAGTCATGCCATCCTCCGGTTATCAGGGCTTTGCCGTTGGGCAAAGAGGTGGCAGTGTGCCACCTGCGTCTTACAGCCATGCTTGCAGTCACAAGAGAGAACGACTTTGTTACCGGATCGTAAATTTCGTCAACGGTATTCAGCATCGCCCCAAAAGTCGCGGAAGAGCCTCCTGCCAGCAAGACCATGCCGTTTGAAAGCAGGGTGGCCGTGTGAAAGCGCCGTTTTGCCGACATGACCATCGAGTCAGTATGGGAAAAAAAACCCGAAACCGGATCATACAATTCGGCGTTGTCCAGAAAAGTAGAGCTGTCAGCATGATAACCGCCTGCAATCAGCACGTTACCATCCGGAAGCAATGTGGCGGTATGACCATCACGACCGATAAACATACTTCCGGTCGGGAAAAACAGACCCTGTGACGGATCATACAGTTCCGCGCTGGCATATGATGTATACACGGGAACTGAATTGAATCCGCCTGTAATCAATATTCTGCCGTCCGCCAATCGCGTTGAAGTTTGACAATAACGCGCCACTGACATGCTGCCTGTCCCGGAAAAATCGGCGGCGTGCGCCTTTTCATGTCCGGAAAATGCGCAGCAGAGAGCCCCCAACACAATGACGCAGTATTTGCTCATTACCGACCCAAGTCTGCGATTACGCCAAATTCTCAAACAAACTCCCCAAAAAACAGATAAAAATAATACCGGCGATAAGCCTCCTGCTGCTTTTTTATACTAACCAAAGTGGCGATAATATAACAAGGCTGACATTCTTCTTCCGTGCGCAGGCGTCCATGCCGTACTGTTCGCTGAAATGATTGTTTCGCTTGACAGCAGATATGCATTGTGTTAGGTTAATGCGGTTATACGACCGCTCAATAATTTCCTTGTTTCACGGAGACATTAATGAGCTGGATTTATCTCGTTGTTGCAGGAATATTCGAAATAGGCTGGCCCGTGGGACTCAAGCTTGCCCAGGAGTATGACAGACGCTTGACCGGGATATGCATTGCCATTATCTGCATGACTCTGAGCGGCGCCTTTCTCTGGCTGGCCCAGAAAGAAATACCCATCGGAACCGCCTATGCGGTATGGACAGGCATAGGAGCCGCGGGAACCTTTATTGTCGGGATTTGGTTCTTCGGCGATACGGGAAGTCTCGGGAGATATCTGGGAGTATTGCTCATCATTGCCGGGGTCATTGCCCTGAAAATATCGAATTGACAAGCAGAATCAAAATTAACATGTCCCTTCGGGCGCCATGCCCAACCGGCCGGTAAAGAAATCAACACGGCAGGATGCAGTCGCGCAAATATTTCTGATCATTCATTTCAAAAACACACCTTTGACGTCTGTCATTAGATTTATGGCAAATCATAATGACGCAAAAAGACTGACCAAAAATGTTTTGGAAAAAAGCTAAACTAATTACAGGCATAAATAATCGTTCGGGTTGCCGGTATTCCTGATCTGAAAACGCGCTAAAAACCGGCCGGCAGTTGAATTCGGAAGAGCTTTTCCGGAAAAGCTTTAGCAAAGATATGAAATGGGGTGATCAATAGTCTTAAGTATTGGAGGAATATAAAGGAGTCGCCGGAGTCGCGCAGCCAAATATGTTTTCAAACCCATTATGTGTACAAACAGACATTAACCAAAGAAAGGGATGAGCTATGGTCACTATGGATATTCTGGACGAAACAAACAGTCAGGTAATGGATCAGGAAAAGAGAAATCTTCACCGGACCGAATATAATGTTACTA
>Ga0228535_1003400_pt1 | contig 11539 bp, 10 predicted proteins | sample SJ1metagenome_FD_168457 | JGI IMG/M metagenome (GOLD analysis project Ga0228535, IMG submission 168457) | Enriched culture of PCE-dechlorinating microbial communities from Ithaca, New York, USA - SJ1 | ecosystem: Engineered > Modeled > Simulated communities (microbial... > Unclassified | place... | reverse complement strand
CTCTGGGATTTCTACGAGGCGGGAGGCGTGGGGGCTGTCCTCGGAGAACTGGCGGGTCTGATCGAGAAGGACGCCCCGACGGTCACGGGCGGTCCGATCGCCGATTACTTCACCGCCGTCAAGGACCGCGAGGTGATCCGCCCCCTGGAGGACCCGCTCCAACCCCAGGGAGGAATCGTCATCCTCCGCGGAAGCCTCGCCCCGGACGGAGCCCTTGTCAAGGTCAGCGGCATCCGGGGGGCCAAGCCCCGCCACGTGGGAACGGCCAAGACCTTCGATTCCGAGGAAGAGGTCCTGGAGCAGATCATGACCAAGACCGTCCGTCCCGGCGATATCCTGGTCATCCGCTACGAGGGGCCGAGAGGCGGCCCCGGCATGCGGGAGATGTCGATCCCCGCGGGGATCCTGACCGGCATGGGGCTCGGGGACAGCGTCGCCATGATCACCGACGGCCGGTACTCCGGCGCCACCCGCGGCTTCTGCATCGGCCACGTGACGCCGGAGGCCCAGGCGGGCGGACCCATCGCGGCGGTCCGCGACGGCGATTCGATCGAGATCGACATCGTGAACAAGAAGTTGAACCTCCTCGTCCCGGCAGAGGAGATCGCCGCGCGCCTCAAGGCCCTGCCCAGGCGCCCGGCCCCGATCGACAGAGGATTCCTGGGTCTCTACTGCCGCCACGTCTCCCAGGCGGATCGGGGAGCCCTCTTGGAAGGATGAAGATGAAATTGCCGGAGATGACCCTCTGCCGCCAGAGCTTCCCCCGCGAGGCCATCCCGTCGCCCGAGGAAACATTGGCCACGCTCATGAAGGCCAGTTGGATCCCAGGGAAGGTGCGGCCGGGGCAGAGTGTCGCCATCACCGGAGGGAGCCGGGGCATCGCCGCCATCGTCCCCCTGACGGCTGCCATCGTCTCGGTCATCAGGGGCCTGGGTGCCGAGCCTTTTGTCGTCAACGCCATGGGAAGTCACGGCGGCGCCACGGCCGAAGGGCAAAAGGACCTCCTGGCCTCCCTGGGACTGACCGAGGAAAACCTTGGCTGCCCCGTCAGGATCACCATGGAGGTCGACCAGGTCGGCGAACTGCCAGACGGCTTTCCGGTCCTCTGCGACCGCAACGCAACGGCGGCCGACCACATCATCGTCATCAACCGGATCAAGGCCCACACGGCGGTGACCGGTCCCATCCAGAGCGGCCTGTCCAAGATGTGCACGATAGGGTTGGGCAAGGTGGAGCAAGCCTCGCGAATCCACCGCTATGGCCCTTCCCGCATGGGGCAGATCATCCGGGAGGCCGCCGCCGTCTTCATCGCCAAGACGCCGGTCCTGGCCGGGGTCGGCATCGTCGAGAACGCCTACGGCAGGGTGGCTCGGCTCGAGCTGGTCAGGCCGGAGGAGATCCCCTCCGCGGACGAGAGACTCCTGGTCGAGATGCACCGCCTGATGGCCAAGCTCCCCTGCCCCGAACTCGATCTCCTGGTCATCGAAGAGATGGGGAAGCGCTACAGCGGAACAGGCATGGACACCCACGTGATCGGGCGCTGGCGGATCTTCGGGGAACCTGAGCCGGAATCCCCCAGGATCCAGAGGATCGCCGTGCTGGGGTTGGATCCCTCTTCTCACGGAAACGCGCAGGGAGTGGGATTGGCCGACCTGATCACCGAACGGCTCTTCAAAAGCATCGACTTGCAGAAGACTTACATGAACACCCTGACCTCAACCTACGTTCAGCGGGGGATGATCCCGATCATCGGCGGCAGCGACCGTGAGACGATCGAGAAAGCGCTCAATTCGCTTCCCCTCGGCCAGAAGGATGAGACCAAGGTGGCGTGGATTCGCAACACGAACGAGATCGAGCATGTCGCCCTGAGCGCGGCGGCGCTGACCCAAAGCGCAGCGGAAACCCGGATCGAGAAGCTCGGAGAGGTCACCTGGGCGTTCGATGAAAAGGGCCTGCTCATCCCCTGGCGGGTGACGTAGGGTGAGGCCTCACCACCATGGCGATCATCGCCCGTAACGTCGCAAAGTTCGGGGGGGGGAAGACAGCGATGGATCATTCCTCACGGCGGGGGCGTGAAAGGGGTTCCTGGAATTCTAGGGCCGAGACCCGGATTCCATGAGGGTTCTCGGAAAGACAACAAACGCATGACGAACCTGGATTTCTCCTATAGGAGGAATGTCGATGTCTGCAAATGCTGAGACACGCGTCTACATCTCCTGCGCCGACGACGGGGACATCGTCGCCCTGGAGCTGAACGGCCAGACCGGCGGGTTGAAGATGTTGGGAAAGACCAAGGCCGGGAAGGTCGTCATGCCGATGGCGGTAAGCCCTGATCGCCGTTACCTCTACGCGGGCATCCGTTCGGTCCCCTATGGGTACGCCTCCTATGCCATTGACCCCGATAAGGGTCTGCTGACCCATCTGTCCACTGTTCCGGCGCCCGACAACATGACCTACATCGCCACGGACAGGACCGGCCGCTTTCTCCTTGGCGCCTCCTACGCCGCCCACAGGGTCAGCGTCAATCCGATTGGCAAGACGGGGGCCGTCCAGGCGGAAGCGACCCAGATCATGGAGACCGAACGCCATGCCCATGCCATCCTGACGGATTCGTCCAACCGCTTCGTGTTCGTGCCGCTTCTGGGGGCCGACTTGATCCTGCAGATGACCTTCGATGAAAAAAAGGGAATCATGAGCCCCAACCATCCGGCGGAGATCAAGACCGGAGCCAACGCGGGACCGCGACACATCGTCTTCTCGCCCGGCAACCGGTTCGTCTACGTGGTCACCGAATTGACTGGAATGGTTTACGCTTACGCCCTCGACGGCAAGACGGGCCTGCTGAAAGAGATCCAGTCCATCTCCGCGCTTCCGGCCCATTCAAACCTGCTGCCCGGGAAGGTCGGCACCCCGATTGGAGGCCCTCATCCCCATCCGACACCGGAACCGGTCTCGGATGATAAAGAACCGAGGATTCAGGCTGCGGACATCCACATCACGCCCGACGGCAGATTTTTATATGCCTCCGAAAGGACTTCCAGCACGCTGGCGGCCTTTGCCGTGGACGGCACAACGGGTCTTTTGCATTACCTTGATCAGTATGACACCGAGACAGAGCCGCGGGGCTTCGCCATCGCCCCGGGGGGCCGTTTCCTGATCGCCGCCGGCCAGAAGAGCGGTCATTGCCAGGTTTACAGGATCGACCCGGGGACAGGAGGGCTCAAGCGGCTCAACCGGGTCCCCGTGGGGGGAAACCCCACATGGATGGAGGTCGTCGATCTTCCGCAATCCGGGAGGGCGGCGGGATGAAGCGGCGGTGAACGCCTCGCCATAAGGATCCGGAAAACGTCCCGGTCTCCGGGACGACTTGATTAGATCATGCGAAGGGGAGGTAAGAAACGTGGCTAAGGCATTGAAAATCAATCCCCGTGACAACTGCGCGGTCCTTCTGGCCGACGCCAAAGCAGGGGAGACGGTGGAGGTGAGAACCGAGACCGGGCCGCTGAGCATCGTGGCCCGCGAGGCGATCGCCATGGGGCACAAGATCGCCCTGATCCGCTTTGAGGCCGACCAAGCCATCATCAAGTACGGCGAGGAGATCGGCCAGGCCCTCAAGAGGATCGAGTCGGGCGAATGGATCCACCTGCACAACGTCACCTGCCGACGGGGACACGAAAATCAGGAGCAATAGACTATGACGAAAACTTTTTACGGATACCGCAGATCGCAGGGATTGCCGGGGACCCGGAACCTGGTCGCCGTCATCCCCTCTGTCTTCTGCGCCAACACCGTTGCCCGGCGGATCGCCGAACAGGTCGCCGGAGCCGTGGCCTTCTGTCATCCCGTGGGCTGCAGCCAGGTCGGCCTGGATCTGGAACTGACCACCAGAGGTCTCAAGGGGCTGGGGCGCCACCCCAATTTCTACGGGGTCGTGGTCGTGGGCCTGGGCTGCGAACGCTTCCGGCCCGGAGAGCTCAAGGCGAGCATCGCCGAAACCGGCAAGCCCGTTGAGATGCTGGTGATTCAGGAAGAGGGGGACACCCTCCGGGCGATCGAAAAGGGAATCCAGCATGCCGGACGTCTCGTTGCGGAGGCATCCAGGCAGAGGCGGGAGGCCTTCCCCCTTTCGGAATTCTGCCTCGGCCTGAAGTGCGGCGGCACGGACGCCACCTCGGGGCTTGCGGCCAACCCGGCCCTCGGTTGGGTGACCGACCAGGTAGTCGCATCAGGCGGCCGGGCGATCTTCACAGAGGTGACGGAACTGATCGGCGCAGAGCAGTTGCTTTCCGCCCGGGGCAAGACCCCCGACGTCGCCGGAAAGATCCTGACCACGATCGGCAACATGGAAAAGCGGCTCTCGGCCGCCACGGCCAGCCGTGAGGTCCGGCACCGCTCCGCCCTGATCTCCCCGGGCAACGAGGACGGGGGGGTCACCACGGTTGCCGAGAAGGCCTTGGGCGGGATCTACAAGGCGGGGACCGGACCGATCAGCGGCGTCGTCGGTTACGGCGAGCCCCCCGCGGGCCCCGGCCTGTACCTTTTGGACTGCGTCGGCCACGACGGTGAGGCCGTTACCGGCCTGGTGGCCTCGGGCTGCCAGGCAGTCGTCTTCACCACGGGACGCGGGACCCCCACGGGATTCCCCGGCGTCCCGGTGATCAAGATCACGGGAAACGGCGCTACCTACGAGAGGATGAAGTTCAATCTCGATTTCAACGCCGGCCCGATCATGGAGGGGGCGTCGATCGCCGAGGTGGGAGTGGGACTGCTCGGAAAGGTCCTGGACATCGCTTCGGGGGAACCATCCCGGGCGGAGATCCTGGGTCATGACGAACTGTTCTGCATCACCCGGATATAAACGGTTTCGGGCTTTCCTTCTCCAAGACTAGAGAGGGGCCTTTAAACGGGGATGGCAAAGATAAAAATTGAAAAAAGGGAGGTTGACCAATGTTCAAGCTGCACGGTGTCTACGCGCCGATCGCGACCCCCTTCACCGGGGGGAAGATCGCCTACGACAAACTGGAGCAAAACCTGAAATTCTGGCTGGGATCCGACCTGGAAGGCATCGTGGTCATGGGTTCCAACGGCGAATTCGTCCTGCTCAGCCCCGAGGAGAAGGAGGAACTGACGCGCTTCGTCTGCGCCCGGGCCAAAGGGAAGAAGCCCGTGATCGCCGGAACCGGCGCCGAGTCCACGGCTGAAACGATCCGCCTGGGCCGGAAGGCGGCCGAGGCCGGGGCCGACGCGGTCCTGGTCGTCACCCCGAACTACTACAAGGGGGACATGACCGATCCGGTCCTGGCCCGCTTCTACACCGACGTGGCCGACAACTCCCCGCTGCCGGTGATCCTCTACAACATGCCGCGCAACGCGGGGATCAACATCTCCGCCAAGCTCGCGGTGGAGCTGGCCCGGCACCCGAACATCATCGGGATCAAGGACAGCGGCGGCAACATCGTCCAGATCGCCGACATGATCCGAAACGCCCCGGAGACGTTCTCAGTCTTCGCCGGTTCGGCGAGCTTCCTCTACGCGAGCCTGGCCCTGGGCGCCACGGGGGGGACCCTGGCCCTGGCCAACGTCTTCCCGAACGAGTGCGCCCGCCTGCAGAAGCTCTTCGAGACCGGCAAACTGAAGGAAGCCCGGGAACTGCAGATGACCCTCATCGACAGCAACAACGCAGTAACGGGGCGGTGGGGCATCCCGGGGCTCAAGGCCGCCATGGATATGATCGGCCTTTACGGAGGGGACCCCCGGCCGCCCCTGATGCCCCTGGCGGAGGCAAACCGCGAGGAGCTCCGGCAGATCCTGGGCAAGACGGGGTTTCTCCCGAAGCGTTGAAGGGAGAATGAACACCTTTATTTAAGGAGGAGTTATTATTTAAAAGAAGGGCCGTGCAGCTTTCATCCGGAGGATGGGCAGCACGGCCCTCGTTTCAACCTGCTGGAACCGGCAACGTCTTAGAAGTTGGCCGTTGCAACCGCCTTGCCGTCCTTGAACAGGAACATCCGGCTGCCGATGCTCATCGTGTTGTTGTTCTTGTAGTAACGCTCCTCAGACCCGTTGGCCAGTTTCTTCACGCTCAGGGCCTTGCCCCACACACTCTCCACCTCGGAAACCGTGGCGCCATTCGCATCCGCCAGGAAGCCGACCGGAATCCCCTTCAGCTCGGCCTTCTTCGCGGGAATGCTGGGAAGCGCCGCAATTCCGCTGGCGACAACCTGGCCACCCTTCACCTGGAAAACCCGATAGTTGACGTCCAGCGTATTCTGGACCTTGTAGTAACGCTCTTCCGTGCCGTTCTCCAGCGTCCGGACCGCAGCCGGCTTGCCCCAGATCTTATCAAGGTCCTGGGCACTGGCGCTCTGGAAGGATCCGCTCAACACGCCGTCGGGCAAACCGGCCTTCACAGCCTTCTCGGCAACCGGGGCGACCCGCTCGAGCCCCTCGGCGACCACAGCGCCGTTCTGGTAAGAGAAGACGCGGAATCCCAGATCCATCGTATTGTTGTTCTTGTAGTACCGCTTCTCAACCCCGTTGGCTAACTTCTGCACCGCAACCGGGCTTCCCCACACTGCCTCGGTCTCCTGCATGGTCGCTGCAAGGACCGTCCCCGCACCCAGCGTCACGATCAGGGAAACTCCCGTCGCAACCGCCATCGCCTTCCTCGTCCAACTAATCTTTTTCATATCTGCCTCCATCTTCCTTATTTACTTTTCTTTCTTCCCTCTTGGGAAGTTGCTAGCTTTGCCTTTTGTTAGAGCAAGCCCCGTGCCAGAAGGAAAACAAAAAATAATAAAACAAATTTAGCTTGTTATAAATGTACGCCTTCTTGCGACGCATCACAGCTTCTTTCATATTGAATGATTGTCTTTCACAATGAAATACTTCTGTCATCTCTCCAGAGGATCGTCCTCGGGATTCCCACCCCCGCATCCCAGAGTCTTCCTTCGCCAGGCGGGTGGTTAAAAAACCATTTTTTCACAATTGGTTGCGACATGTTTGCCATGGCATCAGGACACTTTCTCCCTATAGAAGCCCTCAAAAGCAAGTACCTGCCGTAAAGGCGGCAAGCCAAATTCTGCCTGGTTGGGTGGTGGGCATCATCGTGACCGCCTGCACCGATCCGCAGTCTATGAACTCCAGGTCACCCGGAAATACCGAGATGTCCACATGGACAGGATGGAACTCCAGGGGCATTGCATGATCGCCGAGAGGCTGGGGTTACGGTTACATGCATGAATCGGTTAAAAACCTTCAGGAAACCTGTCCCAAAGGTCCTGGGGGTGGATTTATGGACCACGGCGAGTAAAGCCACGTGAGGAAAGGGGCGCTCCCGCGCCGGCCATCGGATTTCGCCACCAAGGTTTTCCCCAGGCTGCGCGGATAGGTGGGCTCCAGGAGGGACCAGCTTACGAGGACCAACGGCGGGGTGGTTTGATGATTATGGGGCGTTCTGGATATCGGCTATACGGTCATCCCACGAAGGATGCTTCTCCCAAAAGCCGCCCCCTTGGGATTGGACGTTCGTCTGAAGGGTGCGAAGGGCAGAAATGATGTCTTCCTTCGTCATGCCCATGCAGAGACAGGCGTTATATGCAGCAAGATCTGCTTCGGTTTCCTGAGTTTTGGAATAGTTGTTCGTGACGGCAGGATTGACAAGATGATTCAGATACCCGGTACCGGGAACAAAAGCATTCAAAACGAACATAGCCCCCGTGGTTGCGTAACTGACGGCAGCGCGGCTATTCGCATGACCAAGTTTTCCATGGGCGATTTCATGGGCAAGGACGAACTTCAAAATATTATCATCAAGATCAAACATTCCGGCAGCAATGACGATTCTATCGTTGCTGGGATCATAAAAGGCATTTTTCACAGGGATATCACTTACGGATATTCTAATTGGAGTTTCCGTTTGAATGCAGTTTGAATGCACTTCGTTGCCTGGTTGTTGATGTCCTGAAGCCTTACTTTGATATCAAGAGGGATAACATAGTTTTTTTCGGTGCTGTCGCGCACCCGGCGAGGCATAGAATGACAAGAACCATGAGAAATTTTCTCATGAAACGAACATACCACAATTATTTTTTAATTTCAATGAGTTTAGAGAATGTCCTCTAATGTTGTCCTGATCGGTTGGGAAATGGGGGGTGGGGCGTAAAAGAGGGGCCGTGCGGCCTTCATCCAGAGGATAGGCGGCACGGCCCTAGGTTCAAAATCTGGAAACGTTATGGTTCTAGAGATTCGCGACGGCCGTTGCAACCGCCTTGCCGTCCTTGAACAGGAACATCCGGCTGCCGATGCTCATCGTGTTGTCGTTCTTGTAGTAACGCTCCTCAGCCCCGTTGGCCAGTTTCTTCACGCTCAGGGCCTTGCCCCACACCTTCTCGACATCGGCCACTGTTCCGGCATTCGTACTCGCCAGCAAGCCGATCCGAACACCCGTCAACGCGGCCTTCTTCGCGGGAATGCCGGGAAGCGCCGCAATCCCGCTGGCGACAACTTGGCCACCCTTCATCTGGAAAACCCGATAGTCGAGGTCCTGAGTGTTCTGGATCTTGTAGTAACGCTCCTCTGTGCCGTTCTCCAGCGTCCGGACCGCAGCGGGCTTGCCCCAGACCTTGTCAATGTCCTGGACACTTGCGCCCTGATAGGACCCGTTCAACACGCGGTCGGGCAGCCCGGCCTTCGCCGCCTTCTCGGCAACCGGAGCGACCCGTTCGAACCCCTCAGCGACCACAGCGCCGTTCTGGTAAGAGAAGACGCGGAATCCAAGATCCATCGTATTGTTGCTCTTGTAGTACCGCTTCTCAATCCCGTTGTCCAACTTCTGCACCGCAACCGGGCTTCCCCACACTGCCTCGGTCTCCTGCATGGTCGCTGCAAGGACCGTCCCCGCACCCAGCGTCACGATTAGGGAAACTCCCGTCGCAACCGCCATGGCCTTTCTTGTCCAGCCTCTCTTTTTCATATCTGCCTCCCTTTTTTCTATTCTTCCCTTTTGGGAAGTCATTCGTTTTGTCTCTTATTAGAGCAAGCCCTATGCCATGAGAGATGAATAACATTTTCATAAATAATAACAAACTGTTATTTACTACACGCTTCTTCATTGCCGATGGACGGCTTTTCATATTGGACATTGCTTTTTCATATTGAAAACCACGTCTGTCACCGGGGAGGAACTCCCTCTGAAACCCTCTACGGCTGATCGGCGCCAGGGCTCCCGTGCGATTCCCTGGCTGTGGGCCCGAGGCGGTTTTCGGCTGGGCAGCCAGCCTTCCAGGCAGAGACCGGCCTGCGCATGGAGATGCAGGCCGTCAGAAAATAGAGGAAGCACAGCCCCCAGAGGATGAGCCACTCCACTCGAACCTCCCGGAGCGTCGCCCCCATTTCTTGGATCATGAGAAACCCTTCAATCCCCGCCGTGCTGGGAAGGAGGAAGGATATCCATCGGAGCCATTGGGGAATTCCCTCGACGGGCCAGGAGAAACCAGCCAGAAACACGGCGGGCAAAGAGACGATCAAAAGGCCATGGATGGCGTCTTCACGGCGACGAAAGAGGCCCGCCAGCGTCAGACCGAGCAGGATGATCGACAGCAGGAAGGGCAGGAGAAAGGCCAGAACGGCAAGGGCCTCTCCGCGCCTCGAAAAGCCGTAGATGCCGAAGACGACGAAAAGATAATAGAGGGCGTTCACCGCATAGAGTCCCAGGTAGGCGGCTGTCTTACCGAGGATGGCGGCTAAAAGGCCGCCATCGGCCCCCTCTATCGTCGTCCGGGTTTCATAGGCCGTTCCCCCGAGCATCCCGATACCGATCAGGAGCGTCTGCTGGAGGATCAAGACAAGGATGGCCGGGACGATGTAGCTGGCATACCCCTCGGCGGGATTGAAAAGCGGCGTCGTGATCAACTGGAGGGGGCGCTGGGCTGCCATGGCCTGATGTGCCATCCGGCCCCCTGCCTGGAGTCGCCGGACCTCCACCCCTGCCGACAGGGTCCGGACCACCGTCACCATCCCCGTCATCGCCTGGCGATAGACGAGGAAATAGCCTGCATCGGCATAGACGCCGACTTTGGCCTGCATGCCCCTGGCGACATCCCGTTCAAAACCTTTCGGGATGACCATCAGACCGCCGATCCTGCCCGCCTTGACCAGGTCCTCCGCCTCCAGGACCGTCGGCGCCAGGCATTCGACACGGAGCAGTTCGCTCGCATCGCTCATCCGGATCAGTTTCCGGCTCAGGGCACTTTGGTCCTGATCCACCACGGCAATGGGGACATCCCTGAGGACCTGGGGAAGATATGGGATGGGGTAGAAAAAGGAGTAGATGACGACGGCCCCCAGAAAGACGAGGAGGACCCCCCGATCCGCGAAGATCGTCCGGAGTTCGCTCTTGAAGACCCGATAGAAAGCTCTCATGACCGCCCCCAGAATCGACTGTCACGCATCACACGACCCATGCGCCGCATGGAAACCAGGGGCAGCACCGCGGCGAACAGGAGCAGGGCAAGGCAATCCGGGATCGACACCTGCACGGACGCCCCCCGGATCGCCTGTCCGACCAGGAGGCGCAGATAGTGGGTCAAGGGCAGGATCTCCCCCCAAAGACGCCCCAGAAGCGGCATGGCCATTGAGGGAAAGGTCACCCCGGTGAAGGCAAAGGCCGGGCCGGAATAGAAAGACGCCGCACTGATCGCCATCCGGAGATTGGCGAAAGCGGCGACGAGAAAGAGTCCCACCGCCTGAACAGCCAGGACGAAGAGGAAGGTCCCCGCCACGATCATTCCGATACTGCCCCTCACCGGAACATCCAGACAGCGGAACAGAAAGAGGACCATGAACAGTCCCACGAGGAGATAAACCACCATCTGGGGGATAAGCTTTCCCAGAACGGCCCGCCAGGGACTCAAGCCGGCACTCTCCAGCCACGCCTCCACGGTCCTCTCCTTCAACTCGCTGCCCAGAGCCTGGACGGTCGTAAGCAGAATGAAAATCTGGAGCATGGTCGGCAGGAGGGTCGTGAGCAGGAAGGTGATATAGTTCAGATGCGGGTTGAACAGGATGTGCCGGTCAATCCGGATCGGTTCGGCATGGGCCAGGGCGGCGGCGGCCGGCTCCCCCTGGCCCTGCCTCCGCCTCACGTCGATCCCCGTCGCGAGGGAGGCCAGCACTTGGGAGAGGTCGCGGGTGATCAGACTTCCCGGGAGTATGAATTGGGCATTGTAGGAACAGTCGATCCGAGCGGTCATCCCCCGCTCCACGTCCCGCTGCGTCCCGGACGGGATCCGGATCAGGGCATAGGCCCGACGCTCCATGACGAGGCGTTGCCCCTCGGCAAAATCGGCATTCCCCGGGATGATCCTCACGGAGGGGCTCGCATCGATCATCCGCCTCATCTGCCGGGACAAGGAAGAATGGTCCTCGTCGCAGACCACGATCGGCAGTTCCCTGGGAACCTGCTGCTGGAAGATCGCCCAGAGAACGGCAAAGGAGAGCAGGGGAAGCAGGATCATGAAAAGCCAATAGAAGCGGTCGG
>Ga0228535_1003398_pt1 | contig 11540 bp, 9 predicted proteins | sample SJ1metagenome_FD_168457 | JGI IMG/M metagenome (GOLD analysis project Ga0228535, IMG submission 168457) | Enriched culture of PCE-dechlorinating microbial communities from Ithaca, New York, USA - SJ1 | ecosystem: Engineered > Modeled > Simulated communities (microbial... > Unclassified | place... | reverse complement strand
TCGATTACATGAGCTGTTCCGAGCTCGTGCTCCAGCACGGCGGACCGAAGTCGCGCAAACGCAGCCGGTAAAGTGCAAAGCGACGCGACATGCCAAAGCTAAACCATTAGGGCAAAAAATTATCGCTCTTTAAGAGGATTTGCTCGGGTCAGCACCTGGCGTATAGCCTCATGCTCAGGCCCAGCCAGGAGAGGGTCCTTTTCAATCATCGCAAATGCGTCTTTGCGCGCTTCTTTAAGCAAGTCGAAATCCGTTCGCATATCGGCAATTCGTAAATTAAGCTCGCCTGCCTGCTCGATTCCCAGAAGATCCCCGGGCCCCCGGATTTTGAGGTCTTCTTCCGCTATCGCAAAACCGTCGTTGGTGTCGTAGAGCGCTTTGAGCCGCATTCGGCCTTCTTCGGTGAGTTCTTTTGAATAGATCAGGAAACAATACCCTTGATATGTGCCTCTCCCGATACGCCCGCGCAGCTGATGCAGCGCTGAAAGCCCGAAACGCTCTGCATGTTCGATCACCATTATTGTCGCGTTGGGAACATCGACGCCGACCTCAACCACCGTTGTCGCCACGAGCACCTGGATATGGCCTGCCGCGAACTGGTTCATCGCCTCCATTTTTGCATCATCGCCCAGGCGCGAATGCAAAAGTCCCACTTTGAATTCGGGGAAAACCTCTTTTGCAAGATGTGCAGCCATGGACTCGGCATCGCGAAGGCCGAGCCTGTCAGATTCGCTGATCACGGGGTAGACAAAATACGCCTGGCGCCCTTCCTTGAGCTTTTTGCGCGCAAATTCGTATACCCTGTCGCACCTGTCTTCTCGTGCAAGATGCGTTACAACCGGCTTACGCCCAGGCGGAAGGTTCTTGATGGTGGAAACCTGCAAATCCCCAAAAAACGTGAGCGCAAGGCTCCGTGGAATCGGCGTGGCAGTCATCATGAGCAAATCGGGGACATGCCCTTTTTTGTAAAGCGCGATGCGCTGGAGCACGCCGAAGCGCTGCTGTTCATCGATAATCACAAGCTCGAGATTCTTGAATGCCACATCTTCCGAAAAGAGCGCGTGCGTGCCGATAGCTATATCGATATCGCCATTCTTGAGCGCAGAAAGAAGAGGCGGCCGGGCAGCATTCGAAACAGAGCCAGTGACAAATGCGAGCCGCACGCCAAGCGGCTCCACAAGGTGCGCTGCAATGGTTGCATGCTGGCGGGCAAGCAGCTCGGTAGGCGCCATAATTGCCACCTGGCCCCCACGTTCTACGGCATAGAGCGCCGCAAGCAGCGCGACAATTGTTTTGCCGCATCCCACATCGCCTTGAAGAAGCCGCGCCATAGGGTAGGGCTTGTGCATGTCATCGACAATCTCTTGGAGAACCGCCTGCTGATCATCCGTGAGCGCATAGGAAAGGCGCTCGCGCAGCCGGCGCGCGAGAACTCCCGGCGACTGCTTTCGCTCGATGGTTTTTGCGCGCCTTGCGCGAATGCGTAGGGCTATGCCAAGCTGAAAATAAAAAAGCTCTTCATAGGCGAGTGTATCATGGGCGCGTTTGGCATCTTCCCAGGATGAGGGAAAGTGGATTGCGCGAATTGCATCGGTTTTTCTCAAGAATTGACGGCGATCGAGCAGATAGGCGGGGAGCTCGTTTTCGATGTGCGAGGCGAATTTATTGAGCGCAAGCGTCACCATTTTCCGCATTGCCATCTGGTTGAGATGTTCGGTGAGCGGATAGACAGGCGAGAGAGCCTTTTCCGCGGCAAGCTCGCCATCGATGCGCTTGATTTCGAATGAAGAAGACTGAATCTCGCCGTACTTGAACTGGAATTTGCCGTACACCTGAATCATCGAGCCGACCGGTGCCATCTGCTCCAGAAAAGGCCTGTTGAAACAAAGGAGCGCTGCCTCGCTCGACTCATCCTCGATGAGAATCTTGAGCGTGCGCATCCTGCCGAAACCGAACCACTCGTGGCGGATTACGCGCGCTGTCGTGAACACCTTTGCATCGGCAAACTTTGAAAGCGGGACAATTTTTGTCTTATCTTCGTAATCCCGAGGCAAGTGCAGCAACAGATCGGCGACCGTATGGATGCCGAGATTCGCCAGAGCCCGCATGGTCGCCGGGCCTGCACCTTTCAGAATACGCACATCCTGAGTCAGTTCACGCAAAAACACCGTTTCAGTATACAAAGAGTGGCGTTCTGGTGCTACTATAGGTCAAAGCTATGCACCAAAGGGAGGAAATCGATGCATAAAGAAACCGCCAGGCTCCTCGAGCTTGACCGCGAACACAGCCTTGTGATGCACATAGGCGCGATCCTTGGATGGGACCAGGAAACCTACATGCCGCCCAAGGCAATCGAAGAGCGTTCTTCGCAGCTTGCGCTGCTCGAAGGGCTGGCTCATCAAAAAGCAGTCAATCCCGAAATCGGAGAACTGCTTGCCGCGCTGGAAGCAAAATCCGATCTCTCGGAGGACGAAAAAGCCTACGTGCGCGTCGTGCGCCGCGATTACGACCGCGAAACGAAATTGCCCGAGGCCTTTGTCACCGAATATGCCAAAGAAGCAAGCCTTTCGCAGGCCGCATGGGCAGACGCCAAAAAGAACAACGACTTTGCGGCATTCAAGCCCCATCTTTCGCGCATGGTGGAGCTCAACAAAAAGCGGGCACACTATCTCAATCCGAACGCAAAGCCCTACGATGTGCTCCTTGACCTCTTTGAGCCGGGCAGCACGCAAGAATCCGTAGCAGCGGTATTCGCGAAGATGAAATCGTACCTCGTCGAAATACTCACGCGCATACGCGAGCGCCCTCAGATCGAGGACAAATGCTCTGGCCGCCGGGTCGACAAGCATACGCAGGAGCGCATCAGCCAGTACTTCATGAAAGTGCTGGGTTACGAGCGTGATCGCGGAAGGCTCGATGTCTCCGCTCACCCCTTTACGACAACGCTCGGCGCCGATGATGTGCGCATAACGACTCGATATGTTGAAGACTATTTCCCGTCGAGCCTTTTCAGCACCATCCACGAATCGGGACATGCGCTGTATGAAATGGGCATTGACCCGAATCCGGATTATCGTGGGACGAAGCTGGCCGAAGCTGTATCGATGGCTGTGCATGAATCGCAGTCCAGGCTCTGGGAGAATATCGTTGGACGCTCGCCCGCATTCTGGGAGCGACATTTCCCGGCATTGAGCGCCCTGCTCGGCGAGGTTGGCGAAGGGCTCGATCTGGAAAGCTTTGTGAAGTCGATCAACAGGGTGAGCCCATCCCTTATAAGAACCGAAGCGGATGAAGTGACCTATGGTCTGCATGTCATCGCGCGATTCGAGCTTGAATCCGCGCTGTTCGATGGTTCTCTGAACGTGGAAGAAGTACCTGAAGCCTGGCGGGCGAAGTATCGCGAGCTCTTGGGCATCGAAGCGCCGGATGACCGGCAGGGGTGCCTTCAGGATGTGCACTGGTCGATGGGCGCTTTCGGATACTTCCCGAGTTATGCGCTGGGAAATCTCTATGGAGCGCAGTTCTGGGCAGCTCTCAAGAAAGAAATTCCGGATGTCGAGGCTCGGATTTCAGGCGGCGACACGAGCGCAGTGCTTGCATGGCTGCGCAAGAATGTCCATGTCCAAGGGTCGCGCTATACGCCGGGCGAGCTCGTGAAAAAGGTTACCGGGCAGGCGCTGGACCCGGTCTGGTTCGAGAAGTACCTGCGAGAGAAGTACTCGAAGATCTACGGGTTCTGATAAGCGCGGCGCGAGCATGCGCTTCGAGGCCTTCAAGGCGGGCGAATGCTGCGGTGTCATCGGCGAGTCCGGCCGGATCATCGATAGCGAGCCATGTGCGCGCCCTCAGAAAGTGCAAAACTGAAAGCCCTGCAGCAAAGCGCGATGCTCCCCCTGTGGGGAGGGTGTGGTTGGGGCCTGCGCCGTAATCGCCGAAGACCTCGGCAGAGCCTGAGCCCAGAAAGACTGCGCCTGCGTTCTTGATGCGTTTTGCAAGGGCGCGCGGCTCTGAGGTCGCAATTTCGAGGTGCTCGGGAGCGCAGCGGTTCGCGCCATCGGCGATGCGCGCGGGATCAGGCTCGATGCAGCAGAAGCCGTTTTGCAGCGAGCGCTGTGCGATGCTGCGGTTGGGCTCGGGGAGGGCGGCAAGCTGTGCGCGCAGGGCGCGGTCGATTTGATCGGCGATATGGCTATGTGTCGCAATGAGGGCAGGCATTGCGTCGGGCGAATGTTCCGCCTGGGCAAGCAGGTCAGCCGCGACAATGTCCGGGTCAGCGCTTTCATCAGCAATGACAAGGAGCTCGGAAGGGCCTGCAGGGGCTTCGGTGCCCACAATGCCATACAAAAGGCGCTTTGCGGCTGCAACATATTTGCCGCCGGGGCCGACAATGACATCGCAGCGCGGAACAGCGATGCCGAAAGCGAGGGCAGCGATTGCATGGGCGCCGCCGCACTGCAGAAAGCCGTCCGCGCCAGCTAGCCAGGCGGCAGCGAGGGTTTCGCGGGTCGGTTTCGGGCCGGCGCACCATACTTCGGGGACGCCTGCGGCTTTTGCGGGGATGACCGTCATGAGGGCGCTGGATGGCAGGGGGAAGGCGCCGCCCGGAACGTAGCAGCCTGCGCGCGCCACGGGCACGAACTCGTGCCCGTGGCGGCCGCCCAGCGCGGACACATCCAGCGGGGCCAGGCAGGCGCGCTGGGCGGCCGCAAAGGCCGCTACGCGGCCGTTGGCGCGCCCCAGGAGCGCCGCTGTCTCCTCCGGCAGTGAATCATATGCCGCCTTCATCTCCTCTCGCGCAATGACAAGCGGGGCGCCTTCGACAAGCCCATCGAATTCTTGCGCCCACCTGCGGAGTGCCGCTTCGCCCCCAGAGCGCACCGCTTCGATCGCCTTTATTGCAACAGCATCCACTTCAGGGTCGAAGAGCCGCATCGAAGGCTCAGGAATTTCCTCTATAGTAATTCTTTTTAGTGTATACTTTTCCATTCGTTTTTCCCTTCGCTGCCTTCAAATTCAGGCTTTGCGTTGCCGCCTCTGCGCGTGACACGCAGTGATCTCCGTTCGAGCTCAGCTTCGATATCGGAAAGGCTGCCGTCCATGCTGATGGTTTTCACGAGTGCAAAGTACATGACATCAGCTGCCTCCGCGACTGCTTCATCTTTGGTTTTGGACTGGGCAAGCTCCTGGGCTTCTTCTCTCAGTTTGGAGGCAAGGAGAGCTTCGTCCGAAAAAAGCCTTCTGGTGTAAGAACCTTGGGGAGCATTCTTCATGCGCTTTGAAATGGTACGGTCTAGTTTTTCAAGGCCATAGCCATCATCAAAGCAGTTGCGCCGTTTCAGGTGGCAGAATCCGACTCCTTCCTGGCGGACGGTGAAGCGGATAGTGTCCCGGTCGCAGTCGAGGTCCGCACGGATGAGCGTCTGGCCATTGCCCGAAGACTCGCCTTTGACCCACAGGCCGCGGGAACGGGAATGGTAGGCTCCTTTCCCCGATTCGATGGCGTGCTTCAGGCTTTCCCGGTTGGAGTAGACCAGGCCGAGCACTTTGCCTGATTCGTCGCAGACAAGGGTTGGCCAGAGTCCATCGGGGCGATCGGTGTGCAATGGGGCGGCGAAGGCATCCGCGAGCGATAAATCGCCCAAAACGAGCGAAGTGCCGGCTTGAATATCAGCGCCTATTGCATCGAGCGCGGCAATGTCCGCGAGTCCCCGTTCGCCGCCTGCAGCCCCGCCAGCAAAGGTGAATTTTCTATCGGGCGCGAGTTTGACAAGGCGCTTTGCCCGCTCGATATCGATGCCGCACTGGTCGCCTTCAGTTTCGATGAACGTGACAAGAAAGCCGGCAACATAGGGAGCGAGTTTTTGTATGGCTTCTTCCACGCTTCCTTCGCGCGGCTTTGTCCAGCCTTCGACCATGATTGTGTCGTTGCGGCTGTCAAGCGCAGCAATTAGGCGCTCGCGGGGCAGCTGCGCGCAGAATTCCGGGGTTGCTGCAGTGCCGAGCATGATAGAGAGGGCGCCTGCATTGAGGTATTCGAGAGCGAGCTTTTGTGTGCGGATACCCCCGCCTACCCGCACAGGCCATCGCTTGCACATCGAAAGCACAAGTTCGCGGTTGCTTCCCTTGCCCATCGCCGCATCCAGATCGACGACTGCGAATTCGCCGACTCGCGAGTACCGCTCAGCAAGCTCAAGGGGATTGCCCGCATCCAAAGGCGGCTGTTTGCCGCCTCGCAGCTGGACTGCCCGTCCGTTCATGATATCGATACTGGGTACGATCATAGCCTCACCTCCACATTATGAGCCGAAAGATATTGTTTTATTTCAGAAATAGATACTTCGCTGCGATGAAATATGCCCGCAGCAAGCAGCGCCAGCGCGCCATTTCTGTATCCTTCCAGAAAATGCTCGGGTTTCGAAGCTCCGCCCGATGCGACAACGGGAATCGGTACGGCTCGGGAGACCAGGTGAATCAAATTGCATTCATAGCCAAGATTTGTGCCGTCCCTGTCGATCGAAGTGAGGAGAATCTCGCCTGCGCCGCGCTGTGCTGCTTCGCTTGCCCATTCTATTGCATCGAGCCCTGTTGCGACTGCTCCTGCAGCGATTTTCACCTCGTAGCCCGAAGGCATTGCCGGGCTCTTTGCGGCGTCGATGGCGACAACTGCACACTGGACACCGAAGCGGTGTGCAATCGCCTCGATGATGGCAGGCTCTCTGACGGCCGCACTGTTGACGGACACGCGGTCAGCTCCGGAATCTAGTAGGCGCGCTGCGTCCTCAATCGAGGCAATGCCCCCGCCGACGGTGATGGGGATCGCAATGGCTTTGCGTATGCGAGCTACTTCCTTGGCCATGGTTTTGCGGCCTTCGACCGTGGCGCTGATATCGAGAAAGGCAAGCTCATCGGCTCCCTGGGCTTCATAGAGGAGCGCCCGTTCGAGCGGATCGCCCGAGTCGACGAGGTTCTCGAAGCGCACGCCTTTAACGACTCTGCCATCTTTGAAGTCGAGGCAGGGGATAATTCTGACAGCAAGTCCGCTCATGCGCGCCTCCTTTCGCTTGCCAGCTCGAGCCAGCGGGCAAAGAGGTTTTTGCCAAAGGAGCCCGAAAGTTCGGGGTGGAATTGGCAGAGAAGAAGAACGGGCCTATCATCGCGCCACGCCTCGATTGCGGAGATAAAGGCGCTGCCGTAGGTTGTGGTTGCGAGGCTGATGGAATCGAATCGGGGGAAGGCTGCCTTGCTTGTGTCTGCGGCCCCCTCATTGAAATTCTGCTCGATGCCCACGCCATAGCTGTTTGCAAAATATACCCAGCCAGCCTGCAGAAGGCGCGATCCTGGCTCAGGCTCGATTCTGTTCCATCCGAGCTGGGGCAGGGGCAAGCCGCCGGAGAGCCGCTTTACCTTGCCGGGAAGAAGCCTTAGGCCTTGCACACCTTCCGATTCTTCGCTTGCTTCGAAAAAAAGCTGCATGCCAAGGCAGATGCCGGCAATGGGGCGTCCCTCTGCAACGCGGCTTCGAATTGCGGCATCGAGGCCTCGCTCGCGCAATTTGTGCATGGCGGGGCCAAAGGCTCCCACGCCTGGCAGAAGAACGAAGGGCGCCCGGACTACCTCTTCGGGATCCGACGTCACGATGGGCTGCAATCCAAGGCGCTCTGCGAGTGACCGTACCGAAGCTAGGTTTGCGACGCCTGTTTCGATGATGACGAGGCTCGGGGTGCGTATCTGGCTCATTTGCCCTCCTCCGGCGTGCTGAATGTCGCTTCGCCTTTGGTGCTTGCGCTCGGGGCTTGTGCGCGTGGCTCAAGGGCGCTTTTGAGCGCGAGCGCGGCAGCCTTGAAAAGAGCCTCTGCCTTGTGGTGGTCGTTTTCCCCCCGCAGGATGTCGAGGTGCAATGTCAGGTTCGCATTTGCCGCGAAACTCTGGAAAAAATGAGCGATATTGCTGGTCGAAAGCGCCCCGATTGAAGGGCTTGTAAATGTGCCCGAGAGCACGCAGTAGCTCCTTCCTGAAATATCGATAACAGCGCGCGCGAGCGCTTCATCCATGGGCACATAGGCATAGCCGAATCGCTGCCGCCCAGCTCCCGATGGAGCAAGCTCCGCAAAGGCCTTCCCAAGGGCGATCGCGCAGTCTTCAACACTGTGGTGATCGTCGACGTCGAGATCTCCTTTGCAGGTAAGCTCAAGGCTCCATCCTGCATGGAAGGCGAGCTGGGTGAGCATATGGTCAAAGAATCCTATGCCGGTTTTGATGTCGATTGCGCCTGGCAAAAACGACAGGGCAATGGTGACATCGGTTTCACGCGTGGTGCGCCTGAGGCGCGCAATCTGGCTCTGCCCGCCTTTTTCGTTTTGTATTGATTGTTCGCTCATTCTGCTGCCTCCTTGAAGCGCGCAAGCGTGTGTATCGCATTCGCAAGCTCCTCGAATTCACTTTTTTCCCCAGGCACGGTGATGCGCACAAGGCCTTCATATGCGGTTTTGCCCTTCCATGTGCGCACGAGAATACCGCGTTCTCGGAGCATTTCGGAGACACGCGCCGATGCTAAGCTTTTCAGGAGCACAAAGTTTGCCTCGCTATCTGAAACGACAAATCCGAGTCCTCGAAGCTGCGCTGTCAGCAGGGCCACTTCACGGCGCACCTCATCCACAAAGGCCTGCACTGTGCTGGAATCGAGCGAGAGCGCCCGCCTGCCTGCTTCAATTGCTGCGCTCGAAAGGGAAAAAGGCGGTCCCGCATCCGCAAGGCGCGCGATAAGCGGTGCAGCTTCCTCGCCGCCTGCAATGTAGCCGATTCTAAAGCCTGCAAGCCCTCGCGATTTGGAAAAACTGCCGGAGACAAGGACATTGGGAAAGGAAATGGCGTCGGCGGGTTTTGCGGTGCGCAGCGAAAAATCGCTGTACGTGGCATCGAAAATAAGAATGGTACCGGCTTCCCTGCATGCATTCGCGACAGCTTCAAGCTCGCTCTTCGCAAGCACACATCCCGACGGATTATCGGGGCTTGCAAGGATAAGAAGTTGCGGCGAGCGGCTTTTTACTGCCTCGCAGATTTCCGCTACAGGAAATGCGCCAAGTGGGTCTTTGGGAATGGATTCGAACATCGCCGAAGATCGCTTCGCTGCTTCAAGAAATTCGACAAAACCCGGGCTTGTGCTCATGACAAGACCTCCGGGCCCCGCGAGCGATCGCACCGCCCGGTCGATTGCATCGTCAGCGCCGGCTGTCGCAAGCACGCACGAGACAGGAAGCCCCAGCATCCCTGCAAGCGGCTCTTCGAGGAGGCTCCGCACCGGATAGCGGCGGGCAATCTCGGGGCTCAGGATTTCTTTCAAATCTTCCTCTGAAAGGAGGCATCTGCCTTCATTGGCATCGAGTCTGAGCATTCTTTTGTCCTCCCTCATGGTACCAGTTGTGACATCTGGGTTACAACGATATCGGTACCGCCTCTGCGCTTGATTTCGGGGATAAGGCTTGCAAGCGTATCCCGAGGAGCCGCGACTTTTACAGCAAATGCATCGCCTTTGCCGAGCGGCGAGACAGTCGGCGCGCGCAGGCAGGGAAGAATTGCCACAAGCTGATCGAGCAGTTCCGCCGAAATATTGACTTCGAGCATGACTCTGCGGCGCGCTTCCAGCACCGAGCGGAAGAGGAGAATGAGCGAGTCCGCTGCCTCGCGTTTGACGGGGTCTTGCATCGCTTCTTTTGAGGCATAGAAGCGGGTCGAGCTTGACATGAGCGTGTCGATGATGGACAGCTTGTTGGCGCGCAAGGTTGTGCCTGTCGCGCAGTTGTCGATGATGATGTCCGCATCTTCGGGAGGGAATACTTCGGTTGCGCCATAGGATCGCACAAAGGCTGCGCCCGGCAGATTCTTCGCTATCCATTCCTTTGCCAAGCCCTCGTATTCGGAGGCGACGATGGGCGTTCGCCCACACACCTTTTTTACAACCTCAATATTGCCTTTGCATTTTCCGTACGCTTCTGCGACAGCCTCAGGCGCTGCCGCAACAATGGTCACCGGGTCGAGTGCGGTATCCAGAAGCTCGACCAGGTCAACTCCAAGTTCGCGAACCCAGTCGGCCCCGGCAAAACCGATATCGCGGCTGCCGGTCGCGAGCATCTCTACAATATTCTGCGGCTTGAGGAGCTTGGCCTCATAAGCAATTCCTTTTGAAATAAGCGCTTGCGTCTTTCCATTTCCGACGCGCGGGCGGTATTCGCGCTCATCCACGGAGACGGGAATGCCGGCGTCATTAAAGAGCTCGATCACCTTCGCCTGCATGCGCCCTTTCGGCAAGCCAATCCTGAGCTCTGTCCGTTCATTTTTCTTTTCTCTCATCGTCTTCTCCTCCTGGACTAGTCCAGTTTTGTTCTGTTCCAGAAAACACAAAAGCCGGCCTTGCTAGCCGGCTTTTGAAAGACGTATGTCTACAAAAAAGCCGGCCCATACAGAGCCGGCTTGCGGGTGTTCTCATACGTGCAGGCTAACGCCTCACCGCATCACGGCTCCTCGAGAAGTGGCCATGATGATGATGGAGTGAGGTTCGAAAGCCCGGAATAAAATTGCACATAACATGTATAAGATTGCGGATTTTGCAAAAAGTGTCAAGGGGCTGAATGGAAGTTTGTCTTTTCAAGTCTTTCCACGCGGCTGAAGAATACGGCATACTATGCGAAAGAATATCAAGAGGCATAGGCAATGACTGATACCCGGCATCCCGGCTTCCTCACCCCCGAGCGACACCAGCGTGGCGAAGATGCTGCTTCCATCATTTACCCCGTGGTGTCCCGGCGAGCGCGAGGCCTGTCGCTCGGCATCAATCTTTTTCCTGATAGCAAGCACTGCACCTACAACTGTCCCTACTGCGAAGTGCAGCCTTTCTCGAATCCGCATGCGCGCCTCTCGGAGGGCATGATAGAGGCAGCGCTCCGCGAGTTTTTTGATAAGGACTGGCCGGCCTATGCGAAGTCCTTCGCGCTCAAGGACATTTCCATTTCGGGCAATGGCGAGCCCACTTGTTCGCCTTTTCTGGAAGAAGCGCTCTACGCTGCCTCGAAGGTGCTGAGCGAACAGGTCTCCCTCGACGCGAAGCTTTTCCATGTGCCGATTGTGCTCATTACCAATTCCACAGGGTTTTTGAGCCCCCAAATCTGCGAGCTTCTGCACCGTTTCTCGCAGGAAGCCCGCTTCGAGATCTGGGCCAAGCTCGATGGAGGCACTTCGGAACTGCATTCGATCCTTTCCGGATCGAACTATGCATTTGGCCGGATTGTCGGGGACATTGCGCATTTTGCAGCGATTACGCCTGTCAAAATCCAGACAATGATCTGCCGGGATGCTTGTTCAGGGCGGGTTTTATTCGATGCTGAAAGGTATTGCGGCGCCTTGATGAGTCTGATTGGGCAGGGCGCGCGCATCAATGCAATTCAACTCTATACGACAGCCAGACCGCCTGCAGAGCCCTGGATTGCGAGCATCGATGATATAGAAATGGCTATGCTCGCTTCTATTGTGCGCAGATGTCTGCCTTC
>Ga0228535_1003396_pt1 | contig 11544 bp, 9 predicted proteins | sample SJ1metagenome_FD_168457 | JGI IMG/M metagenome (GOLD analysis project Ga0228535, IMG submission 168457) | Enriched culture of PCE-dechlorinating microbial communities from Ithaca, New York, USA - SJ1 | ecosystem: Engineered > Modeled > Simulated communities (microbial... > Unclassified | place... | reverse complement strand
GGTAACATGGTACTATAGCATAACGGCTTACCATCATGTCGGCTTCGGCCGACATGATGTTTCTGAGGCCAATCTGTTCTAAGGAAGTCGCATCGTGGCGAAACGTGATTACTATGAAGTGCTTGGGGTCGGAAAGACTGCAACACTTGAAGAGATTAAGAAGGCATATCGAAAACTGGCTATTGCCAACCATCCCGACAAGAATCCGGGTGACAAGGCTGCTGAGGAACGCTTCAAGGAAGCAACCGAAGCATACGATGTCCTCGCCGATGAGAAGAAGCGCAAAATGTATGATCAATACGGCTTTGCGGGCATTGATGGTGCGAATGGCGGTCCTCGCGACTACTCCAATGTGTATCGTGATTTCAGCGATATCTTTGGTGGTGGATTCGGTGGCGGTGGATTTGAGGATATTTTCAGCTCCTTCTTTGGAGGAGGCGGACGGACGCAGGGCCGTGGTGGACAACGAGGTCCCGAATCCGGGTCTTCCTTGCGCTATGATGTCGATATCGATTTCAAGGATGCTGTATTCGGAACCAAGGTCGAGGTGACCTACTCGCATCAGGTGGCCTGTGAAGAGTGCCATGGATCAGGCTCTCAAGGCCGCAGCGGGACAAAGGCTTGTCCGACCTGCAACGGCAGCGGCCAGGTACGGCGCAACAGCGGCTTCTTCGCCATCGCCAGCACATGTCCCACGTGCAATGGCAGCGGTCAGGTAATCGACAACCCCTGTTCCTCCTGTCATGGCACCGGCTTGAAGCGCAAGCAGCAGAAAGTCAAGGTGACCATTCCTGCCGGAGTTGATACAGGAAGCCGGGTTGTCCTGCGCGGCATGGGTGATGCAGGGCCCAACGGTGGCCCCGCCGGTGATTTGTATGTATACATAAACGTGAAGCCCCACAAGTATTTTGTAAGGCAGGACTATGATTTGTACTGCAAGATACCCATCTCATTCACGCAGGCCTCCCTGGGTGCCGAGATACAGGTTCCTACCATTGATGGACAGTCGATCAAGGTGAATATTCCTCCGGGTATACAGCATGGGAAAATGCTCAGGGTGAGGGAGAGGGGAGTAACAAAGCTCAACTCGACCGACCGGGGCGATATGTACATCAAGCTCATGGTCCAAGTCCCCAAGCGTTTGGGAATGAAGGCAAAGAAGCTGATGCAGGAACTCTCGGAGGCATTGGGTGAAGAGACTTCGCCGAATCCAGTTCCATTTGATGAAGAATAACATGGCCAGGGCTACCGGATTCGGTAGCCCTGTTGCACGCAGTACGAGGAGCACCATATGGGTGAGAAAATTATTGGCTTCCACGCCATTGAAGAAGGACTAAAACGAGCAGCCGCAGGGTCTGTTCTCTATCTTGTACGTGGCATGGGGAGCAACACCCAGACGCTGGAGCGCCAGGCACAGCTAAGCGGCAAGGTAATCGTCAAGAAGATTGCGAAGGTCGAGATGGATCGCATGGTCGATCATGCCGACCATCGGGGAGCGGTTCTGGATCTCGTCATCCCTGTGAAAGGGTCCGGGGCCAGAATTCCTGCCATATCGGTAAAGGAGTTCTGCGCGAGTCTGAAGGAAGACGATTCAGCTTTGGTCTTGGTGCTTGATGAGATCACCGACCCCCAGAACCTTGGTGCAATTCTCCGCTCCGCCGACCAGTTCTCAGTCTCTTTGGTGATCATCCCGGAGAGACGCAGCGCCCAGGCCAATACCACTGTCGTGAAGGTCTCCTCGGGTGCCGCCCATTATGTTCCGCTGGCGACGGTCACCAACATGAATCGGGAGATCGAGTATCTCAAGGGCCAGGGGTTCTGGGTCTATGGCGCCGCCATGAATGGGCAGGCAGTGTACAAGACTGTTTTCCCCAAACGGACTGTCCTGGTAATGGGCAACGAGGGCAAGGGAATCGGGCAGTTGACACAGAAGCTTTGCGATCATCTGGTCACGATCCCAATGACCGGACATATCGATTCCTTGAACGTTTCGGTGGCGACCGGCATCCTTCTTTATGAAGTGAGAAGGCAGCAAGCAACCAAGTAAAGTATACGAATTGTGTTGAATGTATAGGGGCGTGGAGGCATTCCATGCCCTTATTCTATAAAAATGCAGGCAATTTACATCGAGTTGCATAAATAAAACAATCTTTTCTTGTATTCTGGCTATCTTTTTCGTATCATGACTCGTGGGATATTTCCCATTCAAGGAGAAAAGTAGAAATGAAAAAGACCTTAGCTCTTGTTCTTTGCATCCTGCTGGCCTCCAGTTTCTTGTTTGCACAAGGTACAAAAGAAACTGCCGCCAAGCCCGCTGCCAGTGACTTCCATGTTGGTATTGTCACCGGTACAGTCTCCCAGTCTGAAGATGATCTTCGTGGTGCTGAACGCCTGATCGAGGAGTATGGTTCCGTTTCCACTGGTGGCATCATTCAGCACGTCACCTATCCTGACAACTTCATGGACGAAGCTGAGACCACCATCAGCGTAATCAGCGGCCTCGCCGATGATCCGAAAATGAAGGCAATCATTGTCAATCAGGCTATTCCTGGAACCACTGAGGCTTTCCGCCGCGTCAAGGAGAGAAGACCCGACATCATCACCATCGCCGGTGAAGCTCATGAGGATCCTAATGTAATCCAGACTTCTGCAGACCTCGCTGTCAACAATGACTTCGTCGCCCGCGGCTATCTGATCATCCGCACCGCTCATGAGCTCGGCTGCGATACCTTCGTACACATCTCGTTCCCCAGACACATGAGTTATGAAACCATGAGCCGCCGTGTTGCCATCATGCGTGCAACATGTCAGGAACTCGGTATGAAGTTCGTGCTTGAGACCGCTCCCGATCCGACCTCCGACGTTGGTGTTGCCGGTGCTCAGCAGTATATTCTTGAGAAGGTTCCCGCATGGATCGAGACCTATGGCAAGAATGCTGCATTCTTCTGCACAAACGACGCTCACACCGAGCCTTTGCTCAAGCAGCTTCTGGCCTATGGTGGTTTCTTCATCGAAGCCGACCTCCCCAGCCCGCTGATGGGATATCCTGGAGCTCTGGGCATCGACCTCTCTGCTGAGGCTGGCGACTTTAGTGCCATTCTCAAGAAGGTTGAAGCTTCTGTTGTCGCCAAGGGTGGCGCAGGCCGCTTCGGCACCTGGGCTTATTCGTATGGCTACACCACCACTGCCGGCCTTGGACAGCATGCCATCAACGTGCTCAGGGGCGAGAGCGAATTGCTCAAGCTTGCCGACCTGATGAAGGCGTATGGCAAGTACACCGCTGGTGCAAAGTGGAATGGTTCCTTCTACACCGATGTCAACACTGGTGTAAGGGCTCGCAACCACGTCCTCATTTACCAGGACACCTACATGATGGGCAAGGGCTACATGGGCAACGCTGATCTCGTTGTTCCCGAGAAGTATTTCTCCATCAAATAAGGTTTTCTAGTTGCAATCATGAGGGGGAGAGTGGTACTCTCCCCCTTTATACCGCTTAGTGAAACAACTATTTGAACGTGGTCGTAACTGTTGTCTGCACTCAGACAAGAGTCACAACCAAGTTTGGAAGGATAGAACAGATGAATGAGAATGATGCTCCCTTGCTGGAGATGAGACACATCAGCAAGGACTTTTTCGGCAATCAAGTACTCAGCGACATCAATTTCTCTCTGAAAAAAGGAGAGATCTTGGGACTTGTCGGTGAGAATGGTGCAGGAAAGTCCACCTTGATGAAGATTCTCTTTGGCATGGATGAGATCCATCAAACCGGTGGGTTTGGTGGGGAAATCCTGATGAATGGACAGAAAGTGGAATTCGCATCCCCCATTGATGCTTTGGCAAAAGGAATCGGCATGGTGCATCAGGAGTTTTCCCTGTTGCCCGATTTTACCGCTACGGAAAATATTCTCCTTAATCGTGAGCCGCTCAAGTATACATGGCTCAGCGAGGTGTTCGGAGAGAGGATGAACACCCTCGACCGTGCACAGATGGACGATATTTCCAAACGAGCCATCGGCCGGTTGAATGTCCCCCTCGATGCCGACATGTTGGTTTCCCAAATGCCGGTAGGGCACAAACAGTTCACCGAAATCGCACGTGAGCTCAGCAAGGAAGCCACCGCGGCTACCGAAGGCATCAAGCTCTTGGTCCTTGATGAGCCGACTGCAGTGCTTTCAGAGCAGGAGGCGGACAGCCTGCTTGCTGCCATGCGTAAGTTAAGTGATTCCGGAATTGCCATAATTTTCATCACCCACCGTCTTCAAGAGATTATTGATGTGTGCAACACCATCATGGTCATGCGTGACGGCAAGATTATCAAGACGGTCCCTGCACAAGGGGTTGTCATCACCGATATCGCCCGTTGGATGGTGGGGCGTGATGTGAATACTTCCCAGCGCCAGACCCGTACGTTCGATTACGAGAAATCTCCTGTGATTCTCAGCATTGAAAATCTGTGGGTGAATATGCCCGGTGAGACGGTAAGGGATGTGAGCCTTGAGGTGCATAAGGGAGAAATCCTGGGTATCGGAGGCATGGCCGGGCAGGGCAAGCTCGGTATTCCCAATGGAGCAATGGGCCTATTCCCTGCCGGCGGGAAGGTTACCTTCGAGGGAAATCAGATTGATTTGAACAATCCCCGCAACTTCCTTGATGCCGGAATGGCGTTTGTCAGCGAAGATCGGCGCGGGGTGGGTTTGCTGCTCGATGAGACGCTGGAGTGGAACATCTCCTTTACGGCCATGCAGGTCCAGGATAAATACCTCAAGAAGTACCTGGGCGGTGCCATCAAGTGGCGTGACCAGGAAGCTATTGAAAAAGAGACGCAAGCGTATGTGGAGCAGTTGGAAATTCGCTGCACCAGCACCAAGCAAAAAGCAAAGGAGCTGAGTGGAGGCAATCAACAGAAAGTATGTCTGGCCAAGGCCTTTGCTGTATCACCCAAGCTTTTGTTTGTATCAGAACCTACGAGAGGCATTGATATCGGGGCCAAGAGCCTTGTACTCAAAGCGCTCAGGAAATACAACGAGGAGAGTGGGACCACCATTGTCATGATATCCAGTGAACTTGAAGAACTACGGGCGATTTGCGACCGGATCGCCATCATCAGCGACGGCAAGGTATTCGGCATTCTGCCAGCCAGCACCGACAGTGCTGAATTTGGTCTGTTGATGGTCGGCCATAAACAAGGAGGGAGTGTATGAACTTCGAAAAGCTGAAAGCTTCGATACAGGACATGGTACGCTCCTTCGGGCTTCCCCGAGTCATTATTGCCTTGTTCTTGCTGGTCCTCTTCATTCTCGCCCCGTTCGTGGGCGTTAATGTAGGAACCAGCCTTTCTGATACGCTCAACCGTTTCGGAATGAACGCAGTCATGGTTTTGGCGATGGTTCCGATGATTCACAGTGGTTGCGGCCTGAACTTCGGACTTCCCTTGGGCATCATTGCCGGACTCCTGGGTGCAACCCTCAGCCTGCAGATCAATATCCCCGGACCTTTCTCCTTCGTGCTGGCAATTCTTCTGGCAACCCCGTTCGCTGTCATCCTCGGCTGGGGGTATGGGCAATTGCTCAACAGGGTAAAGGGTGGAGAGATGATGATCGCCACCTATGTAGGATTTTCCAGTGTGGCTTTCATGTGCATCATGTGGTTGCTGTTGCCCTTCAGCAATCCCACCATGGTATGGGGCTATAGTGGATCGGGGCTTCGTACCACGATTTCGGTTGAAGGTTACTACCTGCATGTGCTGAACAACCTGCTGTCGATTCGACTAAGTGATCACTTGGTGATTCCCACCGGAATGATCCTGTTTTTTGCATTGCTGGCATTCATCATCTGGGCATTCCTGCACACCAAGACAGGGACTGCAATGACGGCTGTTGGCTCGAATCCTGTGTTTGCCCGTGCAAGCGGCATCAATGTAGACCGTATCAGGACCCTCAGTGTCGTGATGTCGACCTGGTTGGGAGCTTTAGGCATCCTCGTGTATCAGCAAAGTTTTGGATTCATCCAACTGTATATGGGTCCTTTCTACATGGCTCTGCCGGCGGTTTCGGCAATTCTCATCGGAGGAGCCTCGGTGAACAAGGCTTCAATCCTCAACGTTGTGATTGGAACCTTCCTGTTCCAGGGCATTGTCACCATGACGCCGTCGGTCATGAACTCGATGATTCATACAGACATGAGTGAGGTTATAAGAATTGTGGTTTCCAACGGTATGATCCTCTACGCCCTGACCAGAAAAACGGAGGCGGTACGATGAAGCTTCAGATGACCAACACCCAAAAAGTACTCCGCTTCATGGCCAACAATACCGTGCCGATTCTTTTCCTGGTGATTTGTGCCTTCGGTATACCCTTGAGCGGGTACTCGGCAAACTATTTGTTCAGCGAAATCATTATTCGTATTGTCCGAAACTCCTTCTTGATCGTCAGCCTCCTGATTCCCATCCTTGCAGGCATGGGATTGAACTTCGGCATGACTCTCGGGGCCATGGCCGGTCAGATCGGCCTGATATTCATCAGCGACTGGGGCATCGTAGGGATTCCGGGCATGCTTCTGGCGATGATTATCTCCACCCCCATTTCGATTCTTCTGGGCTGGTGGTGCGGCAAGATCCTGAACATGGCCAAAGGCCGTGAGATGGTTACCAGCTACATCATCGGCTTTTTCATGAACGGCATCTATCAGTTGATTGTACTCTACGGCATGGGTGCTGTTATTCCGATCAGGTCAAACGCCTTGGTGTTGCCAAGAGGCTATGGTATCCGCAATACCGTCAACCTGATCGGTATTCGAAAATCCTTGGACAATCTGCTGACCATCCGACTGTTCGGTATTCCCATTCCTCTTGCAACCTTCGCCTTGATCACCCTCCTGTGTCTGTTCGTGCTCTGGTTCAAGAAGACCAAGCTCGGTCAGGACATGCGCGCAGTGGGGCAGGATATGGAAGTTGCTCGAGCAGCGGGAATCAGGGTGGAGCATACCCGCATCATCTCGATTATCATATCCACGGTTTTTGCCGGCTACGGTATGATCGTGTACTTGCAGAACATCGGTACGTTGAACACATACAACAGCCATATGCAAATTGGTATGTTCAGCGTTGCCGCTCTTCTGGTTGGTGGTGCAACGGTTGCAAAGGCCAATATCAGGAACGTATTTCTTGGTGTCATCCTGTTCCACCTCATGTTCATCGTCAGCCCGATGGCGGGCAAGAACCTCATCGGACAAGCCCAGCTCGGTGAGTACTTCCGCGTATTCGTTTCCTACGGGGTTATCACCATTTCACTGGTCCTCTACGAGGTGAGAAAAAGGCGGGATGAGAATATTGCAGGTCTTGAGCTTGCAGCCGAGCAGGAGGTGAAAGCATGAGCATTACCTTCAATCGCAAAACATGGATCCGCCTTGCAATCATTGTACTGATCCTGGCTTTCTCGGTGTTTCTCTTCTTCATTGGAAGGCAACACACTGTACTCGTCGACAACAAGACCATTACCGTGAACGGGACGGAAGTCAAGGCCCTTCAGTTGGTGGAGGTCCAGATCAACAAGCTGGACGCGCTGGAACTTGCAGCACGCGATCGTGACAAGTTCGAGGTGACCGGCCAGACCCACGAGGTGAAGGTAGTGTATACCGACTCCAACTGGGAGGAGCATGTGATCACCCGCAAGTTCAAGATTCCCTTGATGCAGGATATGGTTATGATCCTGATTCCTGCCTTGGTTGCCGATGCACAGGCCGACCAGAGTGTTTGGCTTGAGAACTACGAACCGCCAACCTATGCAATGACAGCCGCTCCAGATGAAGAGACGGTGATAACCGATGACTTAGCCGGCTTGATTACTGAATTGTAGTAACAGGGTAAAAACTAAACATCAGGGGTGCCATTTGGCACCCCTTGGTTTATACTGAAGAAAATTATCAATGAAGAGGTTTCGCATGCGAATGTCTCGGTCAGTTGCTCTTTTCATGCTTCTTGTATTGTTGTTATCACCTGTTATGGCTGCTTCCAATCAGCAGAAAGTATTCAGTTTGGATGATGACGTCTACCAAGCCATCCAAATGCTCTATATCTCCCAAGGGCTATCGCTTCCCTCCACAACCGGTCCGTACAGTCAGGCAGAACTTGCCTTGATGTTGGAGAAGCTCAACCCCGAAGTCCTGAAAGGAAGCCTTTCTTCAACCTATGACTATGTTGTTCAGCAATTGAACAAAGAACCGAAGATCCAAGGCGACGGCATCGGCCTCTCCTGGAACCTCGATGCCAATCTGGAAGCCTATTACCACACCGATACCACCAACTTTGTGGGAAGGGAAACTTGGAATAGAGGATTCCTGCAACAAAAGCCCCTGCTGAATATCGGATTGGAAACCTGGCCGGCCGAGAACTTCTACGGCTATTCAGAATTCAGTGTGGGCAACACCCACACCTTGGAGCATGGGTTTGGCTCCACAGCATTCGGCACAAACATACCGGTGCTGCCTCCGGCGGTTCTCGAGGACTTGGACTTCAATATGCCCTATCGTGCCTTTGTTGCTGCAGGAGGGGAGTATTGGACCTTCCAGCTTGGAAGGGACAGGCTCAACTGGGGTGCAGGGACAACTGGCAACCTCATGCTCAGTGATACGTTGAAGTACCACAACATGGCCCGTATCACGACATTCTCGGACAAGTTCAAGTATACCTTTGTGACATCGTTCTTCCCGCATCCGAAGAGTCATTATGATGGCATTACTACGAATTCCGATGGATCAATTACGCTTAATTCTGGGGATGGTCCCATCAAAGGTGATGGACAAGAAAAACTTCTTAGTGGCATCTACATGTTCATGTCCCATCGCTTGGAGTGGCGGATGCTTGGCGACAAGGTGGGCCTTACCCTCACCGAGAGCATCATGTACCAGAGTGAGGAGAATCTGCTGGACCTGAGGATTCTCAATCCTGCCATGATCTTCCACGACTACTACATCAGAAGCAATGCCAACTCCATCCTTGGATTGGAGCTCGACTACACTCCTGTTCGGGGATTGAACATCTACGCCCAGGCGGCAGTGGATGAGTTCTCCCTGCCCGGAGAGGCTGTTCCAAGCGCAACTGAGATTAATTATCCTCAAACGTTTGGTTTTCTTGCAGGAATTAAGGGCGTGCTCCCACTAAAGAATGCAGTGGGGTACGCATCGTTTGAGTTTGCCCAAACCGATCCCTATCTCTATTTACGGTACTCTACAAAGAATACACCTGATTTAAATCCTCCTAGTTATGATAATTATGGGCTTAATTACGTAGGTGTAATCAGAGAGTTCACCAATAAGTCAGGAACATTATACAACCCTCAATTCTTAGGTTATACGTATGGGAACGATGCAAGAGTGCTAAATCTTAATGGAGGATTACGAGCTTTTGGGAAATGGAATATATCTGCCAACGTGTTTTATATGGCCCATGGCACGTTTGATATGTTCACCATTTGGAATCGTGTAGGTGGTTCTGCTTCTTCTATAGCAACGACCCCGACGGATAATGGAGGAGATAGCGTTGGTAACTATAAAGATGATACCTATGCCTCACGCAACGCCGTCTCCCACACCGTCATAGCCGGTATCAACGGTTCGTATCAGCTCTCCGGTTGCCTCTCAGTCTTCGGCCAGGTTGACTACATCACCATCAAAAACTACAAGAACAAGAGTGGTGATAGTGCAGGGGACATCCAGCTGACCTTCGGTGCAACGTACTCACTATGAGAACAGCCTTTTTGAAGCGGATTGTTCTCTGTCTTGGAGTGTTTATTGCCTTTGTTCTTCCCCTTCCTGCGTCTGTAGGGGCGCAGGTAATCCCTCTTGCAAGCTCGGTATATGAAGACATGGATCTGCTTTACCTGCTTGCAGGAAAGGGGACTCCCTCCGGTTCCCGGCCCTGGACCAAAGCTGAGGCCCAAGCAATCTTGGGCAGCGTGCGGAAAGAAAGCCTGCAGGCTGTTGCTCATTCGCTGTATACGTCCATTCAAAAGAAGGTGGAGGCTCCTCTGCGTTGGAACTTCTCCGACGGATTCTCACTTTCCACTTATGCCGATGTCTCAGTGGAGAACTACATACATTCGAATTCGGAGTTCTCCTCCTACGGAGCTTGGGATTACTCCTATGTCGATAGAAAACCGTTGGTGCGCCTACGCTTGGACATGGCTGTCTCGGATTTCTTCTACACCTATTCCGATTTGCAGTATGGTTACGGCTTGCATACGAAGGACGATACTCTCGATTATCTCGACGCCAATGATAGTGTAGGGGCCCTTATCCCTGCGAATTCAGGTCTCTATTACGTTGACGAGAATACCAAACTGGTGCAATACGAAAAGTGGTATGCGAACAACATCATCACCTCCACTACGCATATTGATTTCCAGACCCCGAAGCGATCGGTCATCTCCTTGGGCTCTGAGCGATGGAATGCCACATTCAGCAGGGATAGAATTTCCTGGGGCAATTCTAAGATCGGGAACTTCATCCTCGATGACCATGTTGATTTTCATGAGTATCTTCGCTTCACAACCTACTCGGAATACTTCAAGTATGAAGCGTTGGTCGTCTTCTTTGATACCTACCATGCATCCACGTCCATACTGAGAATGTTGCTGGCCCATCGGTTGGAGTTCCGTCCTTGGAGCAAAGTCAGTTTTGCAGTCAGTGAAAATGTCATGTACCAAGATGATAAGCTGGACTTGCGGTTTCTCAATCCGTCGTTTATTTTCCACAATCTGAACGAGCGCAATAAATTCAATGCAATCGCCCATATTGAGCTTGCCTATGTGCCGTTTGCAGGCTTCAGGCTGTATGGGCAATTTGCTCTCGACCAAGCAGTTGCACCCAACGAAGGAGACAATCCTGAACTGCCGGCATGGGGAATGTCTTTGGGTGCGGATTATGCGGTAGCATTTGCCCAAGGGGTGTTGCAGTCGTCTATTGAAGCTTCCATGACGCTGCCGCATATGTACCGTCGCGACATTGTAGATTTCTTGATGGCTCGCAGATATGCAGGATTGAATACCAATGCGTGGAATGCAGTCAAGCTGGATTACATCGGCTCTCCCTACGGTGGCGATGCCCTTGTGCTCCATGCCCGGACGCTCTACAAGGTTGCAGACGAGGGTAGCTTGTCATTGGCTGTGACCGGGGTGCTGAAGGGAGGTGTTGACATGTTTACGGTTCTTGACGACAGCTCCAGTGAGTATGGCACCACGATGTTCAGCGACGATGTGATACATACCTCGTTCATCGCCACGCTTGCAGGAGCGCTGGATGTGGGGTTTAGCACAGCCTGGCAGGTGTATGCACAGGTTTCAGTGTTGGCGAAAGGCTCATATCTGCAGAGTCAGCAAGCTTTTAATCCTCATGCATGGGATGTGCAGTTTGTCATGGGGACTACCTTTTCATTCTAGCGAGCATAGTACACTGCTAGAATTAAGGATGCCCTGATACGGTATTCATTGACGGCAGAGGGTAACTGAGAGTAGGATGGAGATACAGAGAGAATATGTTTTGTGTTTCCTT
>Ga0228535_1003395_pt1 | contig 11545 bp, 7 predicted proteins | sample SJ1metagenome_FD_168457 | JGI IMG/M metagenome (GOLD analysis project Ga0228535, IMG submission 168457) | Enriched culture of PCE-dechlorinating microbial communities from Ithaca, New York, USA - SJ1 | ecosystem: Engineered > Modeled > Simulated communities (microbial... > Unclassified | place... | reverse complement strand
ATCAGGCTGTGTCGCTGAAGGGGAGCTTTGATCCGCCGCTTCGCTTTCAGGTGGTCAGCTGGAATCATCTCTTCGCGCTCGAGGAGAATACCGCCGCGTCCGCTGAGGCCGCCTCCGGCGAACCCGCATCTCCCGAGGCCGCCTCCGGCAATGGGGCCCGCTCCGGCGAGGCCGCCTCCGGCAATGCTGTGCCCAGTGGGGCCGCCCCACGCGCCGAGGCCGCGCTTACCGCTGCTGCTGCGCCCCTTTCGTATTTTACGCCTGAACTCTGGGTAAAATATGCCATATGGAAGAACCCCGAGACTATTCTGCGCAAGGACAGGGCTCATTTCCCCTGGGAGCGGGAGGTGGCTCCATGAGCCTTTTGAGGCTGAGCGCATTTTCCGGCGCGTAGGCCATGATGCTGTTGTCGAAGTAGATATAGGCGTCCCTGTCCAGCGCCGCGACGCGGGCGGCCCAGCCTTCAAGTTGCGCGTTGGAATACGAGGAGGCATAGAGCGTCGTGGGGCCGTGAAGGCGGATATAGGCGAAGTCCGACGTGGCGGCCTCTTTATAGGGATAGCGGCCACCCGTATCGGAAATGCAGAAGCCGAGGCCGAGCTCCCGCAGGCAGGCAAGCGCCTCGTCCTGTATCCAGCTCGCGTGCCTCGGCTCTATGACGCAGCGTATGCCCTCGGAGGGGCTGGCGCTCGACTGGGTGACATCGTGCAGGGTGGCGCTGAATTCCTCCAGCACGGCTCTGTCGAAGGCGAGGGACGGAGGAAGCTGAAAGAGCACGGGCCCCAGCTTGTCGCCCAGGGCGCTCGCGGACCCGAGGAAGCACTTGAGGGGTTCCTCTACATCGTGAAGCCGTTTGATATGGGTGATGAAGCGCTGGGCCTTGACCGCCCAGCAGAAGCCGGCCGACGTCGCTTCCCTCCATTTTCTGTAGGTGGATTCTCTCATCTCGTGGTAGAAGGTGGCGTTGACTTCGATGGTCTGAAAATGGCGGGCATAGTATTCGAGCCATTTCGTCCTGGGGAGGTCCTTCGGATAGAAAGGGCCTTTCCAGTCTTCGTAGTTCCAGCCCGATGTGCCGATGAGCACTCTGTGCATACTGACCTTCTCACTCGTGGGATCAGGACAATTATACAGCATTGTCGCCGTTCCCTCACAGCTCGAGCCCGCGCTTCGAAGGCTCACGCTCTGGGTCCCTCCCTCGATAAATGAACGGGCGCGCCAGGTTGGACGAAAGCGAGTACATCGTTGGATGTTCAGCGAGGTAGGAAGTTCAGGGCCCGCAGGCCAGCCCGCAGGCCGGACAGGCCAGGCTCATGGGAGAAGGAGGTCGAAGCCCTCAGGGGCCCGGCGCTCGACTGCACGGCGCCTTGAAGGCCCGCACCCTTCGATCCACGCCGCGCGGCACTACAGAGATGCCCATAACGCTGCGTGAATAGGGGCGTCCGCGCCGCCTTAGCTGGCGCGCCGGAGACACGCGCTCCCCGATCTATACCGCGTGGCACGCGCAGAGATGCCCGCCGCCGACATCCCTGAGAAGAGGTTCCTGTTGCCTGCAGAGATCGAATGCGCGGGGGCAGCGCGTATGGAATCGGCATCCGGAAGGAGGCTTCACGGGCGAGGGAGTGTCGCCTTCGAGGATCACCCTCTCTCCCTGTCTGTCCGGGTCGGGGACCGGCACGGAAGAGAGCAGCGCGATGGTATAAGGGTGGAGGGGGTTCGCAAACAGCTCTTTTTTGTCCGCGAGTTCCATTATTTTCCCCAGATACATGACGAAGACTCTGTTGGAGATATGCCTGACCACCGACAGGTCATGGGAAATGAAAAGGTATGTGAGCTTCCGAGAATCCTGCAGGTCTTTGAGCAGGTTGATGATCTGGGCCTGAATTGACACGTCCAGTGCAGATACGGGCTCGTCGCATACGATGAGTCGTGGCTGTACGGCGAGGGCCCTGGCTATGCCGATTCTCTGTCGCTGTCCTCCGGAGAATTCATGGGGATACCTGTTCGCATGAGCCGGTTCGAGCCCTACGATCTTCAGGAGATCGGCCACTTGTTCCTTTGCCTGCCGCTTGTCGGCCAGGGCGTGGACCAGCAGGGGTTCGCCGATGATTTCGCCCACCTTCATCCTTGGATTGAGGGACGCGAAGGGATCCTGGAATATTATCTGCGCCTTTTTTCTGAATTCCTTCATCCCTGACTTTTCGATCCTGAAAATATTTTTCCCTTCAAAAAAGGCTGAGCCCGAAGTCGGCTCTTCCAGGCGCAGCAGGACATTGCCGACCGTGGTCTTCCCGCAGCCGGACTCCCCGACCACTCCTAGGGTCTCGCCTTCATTGATGGAAAAGGATATGCCGTCCACGGCCCTGATCGGGCCCGCAGATGAAGGGAAGTGCTTTATCAGATTTTCAACCATCAATAACTCTTGGTGCGGCATCAGGTACTCCTCGCGCTCATGGATGGCTCAAAATCCGCGTTCCAGCACGCAACCAGCCTCCCCTGGTCGCCGATGGGAGCAAGGGGAGGCATATCTTTCCTGCATTTCTCGGAAGCGAGAAAGCAGCGCGGCTCGAAGGGGCAGCCGGGCGGCATGTTGAGCTGGCTGGGCACGCCTCCCTCGATCGTGGGCAGGCGCTCGCTGTCCTCGTTTATCTTCGGAATCGATTCGAGGAGGCCTTTCGTGTACGGATGCCTCGCGTCTTTGAAGATGCTCCGCACGTCTCCCTGTTCCATGACCTTGCCCGCATACATGACAAGCACATCGTCGGCCATGCCGGCGACAATGCCCATATCGTGGGTTATCAATATGATCGACGCGCTCATATGTGCCCTGAGCCGCCTCATTAGATCGAGTATTTGAGCCTGAATGGTCACATCGAGTGCCGTCGTCGGCTCGTCGGCGATGAGCAGTTTGGGGTTGCACACGAGCGCCATCGCGATCATGACGCGCTGGCGCATTCCTCCCGAAAGCTGGTGGGGGTAGGCGTTCATTCTTTCCTTAGCCATCGGGATGCCCACCTTGACGAACATCTCCGTCGCCTGTTCGCGGGCCTGGGCGGCGCTCACGTTCTGGTGCAGCATGATCGCCTCGATGACCTGCTTCCCCACGGTCATGATGGGGTTCAGGCTGGTCATCGGTTCCTGAAAGATCATCGATATGTCCCTGCCCCGGATGGCCTCCATCTCCTTCTCGCTTTTTCGGGTGAGGTCTTCGCCTTCGAACAGAATCTGTCCGCCGACGATTTTGCCCGGCGGATTAGGAATAAGCCGCATGATGGACAGTGAGGTGACACTTTTCCCGCTTCCGGATTCTCCCACTATGCAGAGGCTCTTTCCCTTGCGCAGTCTGAAACTGACACCATCGACAGCCTTTACGATGCCCTCTTCTGTGCGAAAATAGGTCTTGAGATCAGTGACATCGAGCAGCACGGGGTTCTTGTCTTCCAAAATTTCCTGTCGTTTCATGTACGTATTCGCTGTCATTGCCGTTTAGACCTTGAGCGTTTCCAGCACGGCGAGCAGGGCGCCGTATTGAATCTGGACAAGGTTTCGGATGGGAATCACGCTGTAATCCAGGGCCTGGCCTATTTCCTCCATCAGGGAGTCGATCAGGATGTCTAACTTTTGGTAGGCCTGCTCGATGGTGCGGCTGCCTCCCTTCTCAAGTTGGGCCTTGAGGGCTCTCCGGTACATCGATATCGTCAGACCTTTATAGAACCTTTCCAGGTACAGGGCGTGGGCCACCTGCGCCACTGTGGCGTCCTGCTGCATCACTTCCTCGGATTGTGCCCACAGCATCTCGCCTTCTGAGCGTTTCAGTATCAGATTGATGAAGTCCGACGAGGTGTCGCGGAATATGGCGCCTTCTTTGACGTCGGCGATGGTGGCGTCGATTATTTCCTTGGCGGTCAGCAGCAGCTTGTTCGATTTCTCATAGCCTTCCAGCAGCACTGCCCCGCGCTTTCTGCCGGCAGGCGACGTGTCGCCTATTTTTTTCGACATGAAGTAGGGGACTTCGGTGATGAGGATGAAGGGATTGCTCACTGTGCTCGCATAGTCTTTACTCGAGCCCCCTCCGAACATGTACTGCGCGGGGTCGCCTTTGGCAAATTTGGCAAAGTAGTCGTACGCATCCTTTGCGTAATTCGTGGCGTAGATTGCCGGATAGAGCTCCTTGCAGTAGGGGGCCTCAGGCTCTCCGAGGGAAAGGGGAACGCCGCGCTCGAGAGGAATTCTGTGCAGCAGGGGATATAGGGCCTTGAGTGGCTCGGAGATATAGTAATACGCCCCGCCAAAGCCTGAATTGTGCAGAGAATACATGACGGCGGGCCTCGTGGTGTCTATGGCGTGCATAAGCGCCCTGGTCTCGGGAATCGGCCTGTCGAACTTGAATGTCTTATATTCGAGGGGAAAGGTCCATTCGACCTGATTGTCGCCCTTGGGCCTGTAAAAATCGCGGGCATAGTTCTTCAGGGTGAAGGGCCCCTTGAACCACCCTTCATTCATCCTCGTCCCGTCGGGATCGATACAGGGAATGATGTGCCAGGTCCTGCCCTCTCTCATTTCGGGGCTTGCGACAAGCTCTTCGAGAAGAAAATAGGCCATCATCGCGCCGATCGGCTCATTGGGGTGCGGCGAGGCAAAGAGGAGGATCGATACGGGTCCCTTTCCCACGCTCACCATGGGAATCCTGAGGCCCGACTGAGATTCGCCTATGTATATGTGGCGGCAGATATCAGGATTGCTTTCGGCGATTCTTTTCGCATGGGCATAGAGTTCATCTACGCCGTGAAAGAATGTATAGTCAGGAACACGGGGAAGCCTTTCGTCGATTGTCATAATCTTCTCCTATTTCAGTTGCCTCGAGAGGCGTGGATCGAGCGTATCGCGCAGCGCATCGCCTATAAAATTGAAGCTGAGCACGATGATGAAAATGCAGAGGCCCGGCCAGATAATCAGATTGGGGTTCAGCAGAATGTATTCCTTCCCCTCGCTCATCATCGAGCCCCATTCCGGCGTGGGGGGCTGAACGCCGAACCCGAGAAAGCCCAGGGCCGCGGACGAGAGAATCGCGCTCGGAAGCCCGAGTGTCGCCTGGACAATGATGGGGGTTATGGTATTCGGCAGGATGTGCCTGAAGATTATGCGCCTGTCGCCGCATCCCACCGCCCTTGCGGCCCGGATATAGTCGATGCTGCGCAGCGAAAGCACCTGTCCCCGCACAAGACGGGCATAGCTGGGCCACGAGACCAGGCCGAGCACCCACATCACATTGAAGATGCTCGGACCGAGAATGGCCATCACTGCGATGACGAGTATCAGAAAAGGAAATGAATAGAAAATTTCGACCATCCTCATGACGATGAAGTCGACCCAGCCGCCGTAATAGCCGGCAAGCAGGCCCAGTACGGTACCGACGACAGACGCTATGGCGACCACTACAAAACCTATGAGGAGCGACAGCCTGGAGCCGTATGCGAGCCGCGCGAAGATGTCGCGTCCGTAATTGTCCGTGCCGAACAGATGGCCCCCTGTATTGATGGACAGGAATGTGTTCGACAGATCCATCGTATACGCATCAAAATGCACGAAGAGAGAAGGAAAGATCGCGACCATCAGGAAGGCGAGGAGAATCACGGCTCCGACGAGTCCGAGCTTATGCCGCATAAAGACGACAAGTCCGTGTGGAATCTTTATTGTGCTGGAGAGGTTTGTTTTCATAATCAATCGTATTTGATCCGTGGGTCGAGGAAGACGTACGCGACATCGACGAGCAGCATGACGACGACGAACGAGAACGCAAACACCAGAACCGTCCCCTGGATGAGGGGAAGGTCGCGGAACTTGACGGCATCCATCGCGAGCAGCCCCAGGCCCGGAAGAGAAAAGATGGTTTCAATGATGACGGCTCCGCCGAGCAGAGAGCCGAACTGCATGCCCAGGGTCGTCAAAATCGGAAGAAATGCATTGGGAAGCGCGTGCTTGAACAGGACGCCCATCTGGCTCTGGCCCTTTGCCCTTGCGGTCCTTGCGAAATCCTGCCCGAGCGCTTCGAGCATACAGGACCGGGTCAGCCGCGTAAGGATGCCCGCCAGGCTTGCCCCGAGGGTGACGGATGGCAGGATAAGGTGCCGCAGCTGCTTCCACAGCGTTGAATTGTAGGAGGGCAGGCCGCGGATCGGAAGCCATCCCAGCTTCAGGCCGAACAAGAGGATCAGCAGAATCCCGAGAAAAAAGGACGGCATGGAGACACCGATGAGCGCTACCGTGCTGGAGGAGTAGTCGTACACCGACCGTCGTTTTGCGGCGGCGAGCACCCCGAGAGGAATTGAGACGACAACGGCGAAGAGACATGACAGGAGCGCAAGCTTAAAAGTGTTGCCGATTTTTTCTCCGATCAATTCCGATACAGGCCTGTTGAAGTGGATCGATCTCCCCATGTCGCCTCTCAGGAGCCCTGTCATGTATCGGCCGTACTGGAAGTACCAGGGCTTGTCCAGCCCCAGTTCTGTCTTCAGCTTGGCGACATTGGCGACATTGACGGACTCGTTGCTCAGCATGAGGCTTATGGCATCGCCGGGCGCAAAGGAGACCATCGCCGAGACAATGAAAGAGATCCCGATCAGAACAGGGATTGCTATGAGAATCCTTCGGATTATATATCTGGTCATTTCCCGTTTCTCTTATTGAAAGGCTTTTCCGACCTCCCCGCGCGGAGAAAGCAGGAAAAGCCTGCAGGCGGATTGCCGTGCCGTTATTTGCTGAGCCAGACGCTGTTTTCAGTGGAGACCAGGTGCAGTCCGCCCCAAGGAGGCACAAAATCTATGACCTTCTTGTTCACAATGGAATATGCGTATTCAAAATAGAGAGGAATTCCCGCGACGTCCTGGAATACCTGTTTCTGGGCCTTCTTCCACAGCGCCGACAGTTCATCGAAATTCGTCGTTGCCAGAGCCTTGTCCAGAGTCGCATCCACATCCGCATTTTTGTAGAAATGGGTGTTCGACATCCCGATCATGCTGCTGTGGAAGAGAGAATGAAAACCCGTGGTTCCGGCGAAACTGTAATCGAAGAACATTCCGGTATTCCCCTTCAGGAGGTCATCGGCCCACACCGCGGTATCTTCGGTCAGAACGCTCGCATTGATGCCCTTTTCGCGCAGCTGCGTTGCGAGGATCGTCAGGGCCTTTGTCTGGGAGCCGGCGAGTGTCTTGATTTCGATCTTGAATGGTTTTCCGTTGTATTGCAGGAATCCGTTCGAATCAGTGCTGCTGAAACCATTCGCCTTGAGAAGTCTCAGCCCTTCGCCGGGATTGTAGGTCCAGAGGCTCTTGAGGGAGGGATCATAGCCGAAAGGCACCCAGGGCGGAACCTGGCAGTAGGCGCGTTCCCCATGCGACCCGATGACAGCTTTATAGGCGGTATCTATATCCAGCAGCATCGAGATGCCCTTGCGGACCTCCAGCTTGTTGAAAGGTTCCACCGTCACATTGAAGCCAAGGCCGCGATACGAACCGCCGCCTGATTTGATCACATTGAAATTGGCGTTCTTTTCGAAACTGTCCGCCATCTCCAGATTGAACAGATATTTGATGACATCCACTTCGCCCGACTGGAGTGCGATGGACTGGCTGATCGGATCGGGAATGACCACGAACTCGACCGCATCCAGATAGACCGGGAGGAAATAGGAAGCATTCTTGACGAGGAGCAGCCCCGAATCCGGCGAAAAGCTCTTGAACTTGAATGGTCCCGTGCCGATCGGATACTTGGCGAATCCATCCTCGCCGAGCTTGTCGATTGCCTCTTTGGGAACGATGGCGACACGGCAGAGCCTGTTGGGATCATTCACGAGGAAGGGCTGGGGAGTCTGCGTCTTTATCTCGACGGTGTAGCGGTCCAGCGCCTTCACCGAGGTCACGGGCCCCAGGGTCCACGCGGTCGTGGTCTTCATCATGAAATTGATTGAATAGACGACATCCTCGGCAGTCGCTTCGCGGCTTTTCCCCTTTGGGAACACGGGATTGTCGTCGTGGAACTTCACGCCCTTTCTGATTTTGAAGACCCATGTGAGGGGGTCCGGGTTGGTCCAGCTTTCGGCGAACGCAGGGATCGGCTTGAAGTCGTTCTTCCCTATGGCAAACAGCGTGTCGAAAATGCAGCTCTGGGCATCCGTAATGTCATTCTGCGCCGTCTTGTAGAGTTGAAGGTTCTGCAGGCTGGACACGGCGATCCTGAGTGTACCTCCCGCGACAGGAGTCGCGGCCGATGCGGGGACGACAATACCCGCCAATGCGATGAACCATACGAAAAAGATGGTGAATCTTTTCGACATCTTAACCTCCTCTGCAGTTGTGCTGATTGAGAATTTGGCCCGACATGTGGCACGACAGCCTATGACTGGGATGCAGGATACCCTAACATCCATTGTGCGGACCGTCAATAGCATTCTGTATATATATGCAGCTTCTATGAATTGAATCTGTGGAGACCGAAGGGCGGAGGCGCGCCTCTCCTGCGGAAAATTGGAAAAAATCCGCAGCATAGTTGCGGATTTTTGGTATTGTGAGTGCCGAGCGTCATATTTATGCGCGGCCGCCTCATCGATTCACCCCTACTTTTTCTAAATGTTTAAGTTCGTTATATTGGGCTGGCCAGGGGGTCGGCCAGCGCATGGACGAGAGGCATCACAGAGCATACTATCCGCCCGCAGAAGGTCGTCCGGCCCGTCCATAGGGGATAGAAGTACTATGAGCGTTGAACCCAGAGATCTCTTCGATATCCGCATTTCGGATTTTTTCGAGGCGGCGAAGTCGGGCACGGCGGGAAAGCTGCGTCCTCTTCGCCTTGCCGAGGCTGTTCTCTTTCAGCGCAGACAGGCGAAGCGCAGAAAGGCGGCCGGGCGGCGCGGCCTCGTGGTGCCGCCCATTCTCATCGCCAGCCTGACGAGGCGCTGCAATCTGAGCTGTAAGGGTTGCTATTCCCAGGCGCTGCGGCCGGCCGGTTTAGAGGGGACAGCCTCCGAGCTCTCTGACGATCGCTTTATGGCCCTCTTTGAAGAGGCTCTGGACCTCGGTGTGGGTTCTATTTTTCTCGCCGGCGGCGAACCCCTTCTGCGGAGTGACTTGGTCGGGCGCGCCGCAAAGTTCAGAGGGATGCTCCTGCCTCTCTTCACGAACGGCACGCTGATCGACGATGCGCTCATCGACCTTGCAGCCGAGGGCTCGATCGTGCCCATACTCAGCATCGAAGGCGACGAGAGACATACGGACGGAAGGCGCGGCCCCGGCATCCACGCCGCGGCTCTGGGCCGGATGAAGGAGATGGGCCGGCGAGGGATCATGTTCGGGGCATCCCTGACACTGACCTCGGACAACGCCGATGTCGCCCTCGATCCAGGATTTCTCGGGGACCTCGCCGGCCTGGGAATTTCCGTGCTCTTCCTTGTGGAGTACGTGCCGGTTTCTTCGGGCACCGACGGCCTCGTCCTTAGCGTTGACCAGAGGGCCCGCCTCAACGAGGCGACGCGCTTCTCGGGACTGCCCTTTCCCGCCGTCATTCTGCCGGGGGACGAAGAGGCATACGGCGGCTGTCTGGCGGCGGGCAGGGGCTTCATCCATCTTTCGCCCGAGGGAAGGCTCGAGGCCTGTCCCTTTGCCCCCTTCTCCGACAGGAACGCCGCAGTCGGCTCGCTCGAAGAGGCCCTGTCTTCGCCGATGCTCGCCGCCATCAGGGAGCGGCACGGCGAACTGACCGAGACGAAAGGCGGCTGCACGCTCTGGAACCGGGGCGGCTGGATCGCATCGCTGGGGCTCTGTCAGGGAGTGCAGGGCCTGGACAGTCAATCCTAGGTCGCCCGGAAAAACAAAGGCTCCGGTCGTGCGCGCCGCCTGCTTCTGCATGGAGCCCTCTCAGGGCAGCGGGCTGATGCCCTCGACCTGCACGGTCCAGCTTCCGTCGTCCGGGAAGCCCGGCGCGTGTGTGCTTCCCGACGAACGTGCGGCCATTGGGACCGGCCCCTCTGCGACTTTGGTTCCTTCCCCCCATCCGCCCGCCATGAGCGCAATGGCCAAAAGGAGCGCCCCGTTGCCGGGCAGGTACACCGGAAGATCGGTGCGCGGCAGCTGGGGATTGTGGCCGTTCGGCCTGTAGGTGTTTTTGGGTGTCTCCATCAGCAGGAGATCTACCGCGTCGCGGTTTCTGCCCAGCCGGGCCGCGGTCATGGCCATCGCGGGAAAATCCCAGCCCCAGAGCGATTTCCGGTCCCAGGCGCGGAGGACCGCATCGAGGGTTCGGGACATGGCCTCTCTGTTTACGGAGGCCCCAGGCAGGACACCCAGGGTGAACAGCATCGCAGGGTGATCCTCGGCGAATTCCTCATAGGTCGCGGGGCAGGCTTCGTGGGCGAGGTAGATGTTCCGCTGCGGATCCAAAGGAAGCGGCGCAAGGCCAGCAACAATCCGTTTCCACTCCTGGGGCTCGCCGTATCCGAGCGCGCCGAGCCAGCGTATCGCGGTGGAAAGCCCCCATCGCCAATATTCGAGTTCAAAAGGCGGATTGAGCGTCTGCTCCGGCCTGTGGTTTTCCTGGACAGGGATCAGGGGCGGAACCAGTTCAAAGCGCTGTTTCGATTCATTCCACTGTGTGAAGCTCGCCATAAAGTCGGCGGTCGCCGCCACGATGTCCGCATATTCGGCAAGGATGGGGCGCTCGGGATGGGCCCTGCGCAGCAGCTCTGCGTACATGATGGGGTGAGGCTGGTGCCAGCAGAGGAGGGGGCCGATGAAGGATGGGCTGTCCCTGCCCGAAGGATCGGTCATTTTGGGCCAGCGGGCACCCGCGTAGCCCTGTTCTTCTGCTCGCCGCTTTGCGGATTTGAGGATCTTCCTGTACCAGCCGAAGCTCCGCTCGAACAGCGCCGGTTTCCCCCAGGAAATAAAGTGGGCCGCATGCCAGTAGTGCATCTCCAGGTGGAACTTGCCATACCAGCTGTTGCAGGTCAGGCCGGTCTCCGCCGGAGGATATGAACCCGCGCACTGAATGGCGGTGAGGTAGCGTGAGAGGACAATGCGCCGCTCCAGCTCCGGGGCACGCGCGTCTCTGCTGTCGGCGAGCTCGACGGCGCCTCCCGAGGACCAGAATTCTTTCCAGGACCGCTGCGCCGCATTCTGGATTTCCCGGAACGAGGGCAAATCTTCCCTTATCTCCTTAGCAGAAAAGTGGATCAGTATCTCCAGAAAAGGTCCTGAGGCTACGAATTCGAACGCGTGCCGCCCCGTCCTCTCGATGTGGGAGTGCTCGCCTTCATTCACCGAGGCATTCACATAGTAGTGGTCTTTGTCGAGGATCCGCAGCAGTGATACGGCCGTTCTCTCTGTATCCCCGAGCACGCGGGTCTCGTGGCTGTCTTCCGCGCGCCAGTCGGAGGCGTCCATTTCGTGGGACCCGTAGGGAAAGGAGAGCTGCACCCTGAGATTGCCCTGCGCAAGCAGCGGCGACAGGATGCGAATGCCCAGAATATCCTCCGTCGGATGGCAGAGCGTGAGCA
>Ga0228535_1003393_pt1 | contig 11559 bp, 9 predicted proteins | sample SJ1metagenome_FD_168457 | JGI IMG/M metagenome (GOLD analysis project Ga0228535, IMG submission 168457) | Enriched culture of PCE-dechlorinating microbial communities from Ithaca, New York, USA - SJ1 | ecosystem: Engineered > Modeled > Simulated communities (microbial... > Unclassified | place... | reverse complement strand
AGAGGCGATGCCCAGATCTGCGGCGATATTGAAAGACGCCGCAGCCAGATCATGCAAAATTTAAACAGAAGCGACTTGACCCTGGAGCAATGCCAGCAGTTTGCCTCCGACACCGCAAAGGACCGGTCCGTCCTCCAGAAAATCTCGGCCGACCGGGAACAGGTGCAGCAGTGCCGGTCTTCCAACCAGAACGCTTTGGCGCAAGTGGCCGAGTTTATCAGGATACTGGGAGGCAAAAATCTTTTGCCTCCGGAACGGTCGATCCTGGACATCAAGAAGAAGCGCCTCGGCGAAATTGACCAGAAATTAAGAAATCCAGATCTTTCCTTCGCCTTGTGCCAGCAGCTTTCTTCTGAGATCGCCGCGGAGAACACGAATGTAAGGAATATGCTGTCCGCCGCCTCCTCACGCGAGCAGGTGCAACCCTGCCGGGCGCAAAACAACACGAGCCTTTCGGAAACCTTCAAACTTCTCGAACGAGCCTGTACAACCCGTAACCTCTCGTCTAGCGAAGCATCGAATTGTCAGTCCCTGTCCAACCGCCTCGACATCCTTCGGCAAAAACTGAATTCTCCAACCCTGACGATGCAGGAATGCCAGCAGATTTCCCGGGACATATCCGCGGAACGCAACAAAATTCAGGCTATGATCAGATAGTTCTAAACGCGGGGAGGGCATTCGGTCCCTCCCCGCATCCGAGCACGACCGCAAAAACCACTGCCAGGCCAAAGAAAAGAAAAGACAGTTGACAATCAACTGTTTTTTCTTTATTTTTCTAGCCGTCGCCTTCCGCCGGAGAAAGCGGCGCTCGTCAGTAAGCCACTTCAAAAACGCAAACGGAGATAACAGTTGAAGTGGGATCGCCCGAACTGGATCAAGGATTGACTGGATAAAAGCGATGACCGTCTTTCATCCCTTACGCAAGTCCGGACACAGCGGCTTCACGGCGCTCGACGTCCTTCTTGTCCTGCTGATTGTCGGCATTGCCGCCGCTGCGGGCGTGTCGAGGAGCGTTTCCAAAACGACGTTTGACCTGGCGACCGAAGCCGAAACGCTCAAGACCCATCTGCGCTATGTCCAGTACCGGTCGATGAGCGATGCCCTGGCGCCCGGGCAAACGCTGACCTGGGGAATAAGATTCAATTCCGGCTCCTACGATCTTCTGTACAACAATGCCGCAACGTCCCGCCGCCTGCCCAACGAGGACAGCCCCTCCCATACGCTTGCCCAGGGCGTCACGATGACCTCTAGCCTGGCGGGCAGCGTCCTGCACTTCAACGAATGGGGAAATCCCGTCGGCAGCGACGCGACGCCTCTGACGGCAGACGTTTTAATCACCCTGACCGACGGATCGGCTTCGCGGATAATCCGCGTCACGCAAAATACGGGATTTATTCCATGAACAGACAGCCGGTTGTCCGAAACGGATTTTCGCTTATCGAAGTCATCGTCACGCTGACCGTCCTGGCCGTCCTGGGCGTTATCGTTTTTCAGTATCTGGGATCGCCTCTGACCGCCAGCTCCGATCCGTTTTCCCTGCTCGGCAAATCCCTGACGCTCGAGCAGGTCGGCGAAAACATGTCCGCGGATTACAAGCACAATTTCACCGGCAGCCTTGCCGGCCTGAAAACGAAGATCGGCGAAGAGGGAGCGGAAAAAACGAACGCTTACGGCAGCTACACCGTCGTCGCCAACCGATACGTCACTTTTATCAACAACGTGGAAAGCGACACGCCGCCGGATCAGAAAACGCTCAAGGTCACGATCAAAAACGACCAGAATGAAACGCTCACCATGGTTTTTGTTCAGTTTTGAAAGGACGCCGCATGACGACACGGACAAACAGAGGATTTACGCTGATCGAGGTTCTGGTCTCGATCATCCTCGCGGCGATTCTGGCCATCGGCGTCGGAATGGGCGTGGCGCGGCTTGTGGAGGGACATCTGTTCGTCAAAACAAACGCCGCCGCCCTCCAGAAGGGACAGATGGCCGCAACACGCATCGCCCTGGAGTTGAAAAACACCACTGCCATTTTGCCGGCCTCAAACGAAACCAGCGTCGTCTTTAATTCCTTCAAGGATAAAGTCGAGAAGACGCGCATTCTCCGTTTAAACGGCGGCAACGTGGAGCTATCCGAAGGAGACGGAAATTTTTTCGTCCTCACCGATCAGGTTGCCCCGGGCGACGGATTGCGGTTTCAGTATTACGTCAATTACGAGGATCCGGAAGAAGGACAATCCGCGCCGGCCAGCGCCAGAATTCTTTCCGTCCGTCTCAGGCTGATTGCCGCGGACGGCGTGGTCAAAACATTTACGCAGCGGATCGTCCCGAGAAACATTCAGCCGTGAGGAACAAAACCATGACAAAGACAGCCTCTTCCGGAGGATCCGTTCTGATCACTGTGATTATCGCCATTACCCTCGTAGCGATTCTGGGCGCCGGGCTCATCTACTTCACAACGACGTCGACCTTCACGGAGCTCTTCGGCAACCGTCAGGCCAGGGCCTACTACCTGGCCGAGGCGGGCGGCCGCTGGGCGCAAAAACTCCTGGCCGAGAACATCGCCAATCCGTCTTTCTATCCGGGCGGCAAAAAAAACGTCAATCCTCCGACGACCTTTACGCTCGCGAACGGCGACCGCTTCATTCTGACGAGCTACGATTTTATCGATAAAGACGGCAATGTGGATCTGACCCGCGTCGTTGTCGAATCCACCGGCGTGGTTCACGCAGGCACGTGGATGGAGGCCAAACGCAAGATCACGTTCGGCGGAACGACGGGCATCAGCCGCACCAGCCCGACACCCAGCCAGGATACGGAAGAGTTCGTCGCGTTCGTCGAGGACAACAATGTCTTTGTTTACGGCAGCGCCGTGAGTTTTGCCGGCGGCGCAGTCAACGGGCCGGGCGCAACCGTGGTCATCCGGGGGCCCCTGGACACGGACCAGATCAACCTGGGGGCGTCGATCGCCGCCACGACGATCTACGTGGACGGATACGTGGAACTCAACGGCGGCAGCGCCGGCCTGGGATCGCCAAGCCAGCCCGGCAACATCTACATCAACGGCGATTTAACCCTCTGGAGCGGTACAAGAAACGTTTACGGAGACGTTTACGTCAACGGAAATCTCCGCCTCAAAGACGCGCGCATCTATGGGAATATTTACGTCAACGGCAACGTGACGCTGGGCTGGACACCGACCCTGTCGGCCGGAACCAATATCTATTACACAGGCGCGCTGACCCATCCGGCAAACTACAATACCGGGATTCTGGCCAAATGCCATAAAATTCCCTATGGCAGCGTTCAGTCTTTTCCTTCCTTCACAATGCCGGCCTACGCCATCCCCGCTCCGCGGGAGGCAAGCTGGTTTGCCTCCAAAGGATACGTGACGTCCGGCACATTGGTGAGCAATCTTAAGATATTCACCGAAGGAAACTACATTTCCTCCTCCTGGCGCCCGACTGCCGAAAACGTCATCATCGCCAGCAAAGGAAATATCAGCATCACCGGACTCGGCGGAAGCGGTCTGACGGGCGTTCTTTACGCCCCTTACGGGAAAGTCACCTTCAGCGGCGCCTTTTTTACCGGCATGGTGATTGCCCGCGACGGACTTGACGTGACGAGCGGCGGCACAACCGTCACCTTCCGGGGAATTGAAAATTACATCAGCGATCCCGCGGACTATCCCTTCAAGCCCGACGAGGTCATCATTCAGTATTAACCGCCTCCGGTTTTTTAAAGAAGGTCCCTACCCCATCTCTATCAGGATTTTGTTGAGTTCCTTGATTTCGTCGCGCAGGGCGGCGGCTTTTTCAAACGCCAGGTCCCTGGCCGCCTGCTTCATTTCCGCTGTGAGTTTCTGAACCAGAGCAGGCAAATCTTCTTCCGCGGGCGTCAGCCTTCCGGCTTTGTCGTCCGCCGGAATCGTGACGTAATCGGCTTCGTAGATGGACCCCAGCACGTTCATGATCGACTTTTTAATCGTCTCGGGCGTGATGTTGTGCTCTTCGTTGTATTGGCTCTGCAGGGCGCGGCGGCGGTGCGTTTCGTCCAGACAGGCCTGAATGGACCGCGTGATCTTGTCGGCGTACATGATGACTTTTCCGGAAACGTTGCGCGCGGCGCGTCCGCTCGTTTGAATGAGCGACCGTTCCGAGCGCAGAAATCCTTCCTTGTCCGCGTCCAGAATCGCCACGAGCGACACTTCGGGAATGTCGAGCCCCTCGCGCAGGAGGTTCACGCCCACCAGCACGTCGAATTCCCCCAGGCGCAGATCGCGGATGATGCCGACGCGCTCCAGCGTGTGAATATCGGAATGCAGGTAGCGTACGCGGATGCCCAGACCGCTGTAATAATCGGTGAGGTTTTCCGCCATGCGCTTGGTCAGCGTCGTGACCAGCACGCGTTCGTCTTTTTTCACGCGGATGCGGATTTCCTCGAGCAGGTCGTCCACCTGCCGGGCGGCCGGCTTCACGACGATTTCCGGGTCCATCAGGCCGGTCGGGCGGATGATCTGCTCCACGCGCACGCCCCGGGCCTTGACCATTTCATACTGGGCCGGCGTGGCGGAAATGTAAATCCGCTGATGGGCAAGCGCCTCGTATTCCTCGAAGGTCAGGGGCCGGTTGTCCAGCGCGGAAGGCAGGCGGAATCCGTATTTCACGAGCGTTTCCTTGCGGGAGCGGTCGCCCCGGAACATGCCCGCGAGCTGCGGCAGCGTGGCGTGGCTTTCGTCGATGATGATGAGGGCGTCCTCGGGCAGGTACTCCATCAGCGTCGGCGGCGGCTCGCCGGGCCTGCGGCCGGTGAGATGGCGCGAATAGTTTTCGATGCCCTGGCAGTAGCCCATCTCTTCCATCATCTCCAGATCGAAGTTGGTCCGCTGCTCCAGGCGCTGCGCCTCCAGAAGCTTGTTTTCTGCCTTCCAGGCGGCCAGCACACAGGCCAGTTCCGCGCGGATATCGGCCACGGCGCGCTTGAGATTGTCCCGCGAGGACACATAGTGGCTGCCGGGATAGACGGCAATCCGGGAAAGCGACCCGAGCTTTTTTCCGCGCAGCGGATCGATCTGATAAATCGCCTCAAGGGTGTCGCCGAAAAACTCCAGACGCAGCGCCCGCTCGTCTTCGTAGGGCGGAAAGATTTCCACCACGTCGCCGCGCACGCGGAACGTGCCGCGGTGAAAATCGATGTCGTTTCGTTCGTACTGGATTTCAACGAGCCGCTTTAAAATCTCCTCGCGGGGAATCTCCTTTCCCACTTCGAGCTGGACGATCATTCCCAGGTACGCTTCGGGCGATCCCAAACCGTAAATGCACGAAACGCTGGCCACGATGATGACGTCGCGCCGGGTCAAAAGCGCGTAAGTCGCCGCATGGCGCAGTTTGTCGATCTCCTCGTTAATCGCCGAGTCTTTTTCAATGTAAGTGTCGGTGGCCGGCAGATAGGCTTCCGGCTGGTAGTAGTCGTAGTAGCTGACGAAGTATTCAACGGCGTTTTCGGGAAACAGGCTCTTGAATTCCTCGAACAACTGCGCGGCCAGCGTTTTGTTGTGCGCGATAACCAGCGCGGGTCGGCCCACTTTGGCAATCACATTGGCAATGGTGAAGGTCTTGCCGGAGCCGGTGACCCCCAGGAGCACCTGGTGGTCTTGCCCGCCGGCCAGCCCTTCCGCCAGCCGGTCGATGGCCTGCGGCTGATCGCCCGACGGAATGAAATCTGTGACTAATGAAAACGTATCCATAACACCCGGACAGTCCATAATGCGTGGTGTTTGAAAATGCAACACCTTCTTTGCTTCGTCGCGGCCGGCGGCGGACTTTTCCGGAAAGCGCTTTGCAAGTGGCGTGACGGCAAAAGAGTCTTGAATTGCCCCCGCGTCTGTGGTACCGGGAGATCTTCCAAATCCCTTTACAGGAGGCATCGTCATGTTCCGCAGCAGATTATCTCCGAAAAAAGCTCTTTTTCCCGCTGTTCTGATCGTTTTGGGAATTGTCGCCGCATCCGCCGTTCACGCTTATGACTGGATCGTTTATTTTCCGTCCAGCGTGGAATATGCGAAATGTGAAATCGTTGCTTATGGCTCGGGCGGCAGCCAAAATATTTTCAACATCACGCCGGGCCAAACGATAACCTCGCATTTCACAGGCAACATCAGCTACATTGATGGACGCTGCAATATGGCGTCCTGGGGATCGACCTACTACACCCGCGTCCAGGGAAGGACCTGCGACGGCGCCGATTACCAGAGTTCGGTGGCGGGCGGCAAATCCTGCGCTCAAAACGTGAACGTGAAAATCTGCAAAAAGGGCACCGGCGTGGGCGAATGGTCGCACGGCTTCTGCCCGAATTAACCGCTGCGGGCTCACTCGCCGTTTTCGCGGTACGGCGATTTGCCGTATCTTTGAGCCTCCAGGCGGGCTCCCGCGTCAACGCCTTGCATATTGGCAACCCGATTGTAGTACTCCAGCGCCGTTTTTCTGTCCCGGCGCAGGTCGGCGAGCGTTCCCAGGTATAAAAGCGCCCGGGCAGCGGTGCGGACATTGTAAAAGGACGAATCCGCCATGGCCTTCTGATAGAAAGCTCCGGCCCGGTCGTACTCCTTTTTTTTCTGCGCAATCCGTCCCGCCAGAAGAAAATAGCGCGGTTCGAGTTCACGAACGTAGGGCGGCTTGCCGGCGCTGATGCGCTCCCGGATCTCCTCCGCCACGGCCTGCGCTTCCGCAAAACGTCTGAGCTCCATCAGCGCCAGTCCCTGCATGAAGTGAAAGCTGTAGTTGTCGGGATACTTTTTCCTGAGCGGCTCGATGATGGCCAGAGACCGGGCCGGCTGCTTTTCATACGCAAGGTAAATGCCCGCCAGTTGGATCTGCGCCATGTCGCGCATCAAAATGCCTTTTTGCGCCGCCGCCTGCAGTTCCTGAAGCCCCTTTTGGCGGTTTCCCTGCGTGATCAAAAGCGATGACAGCCATCCGGTCACGCCGCGGAAATGATCGATGGTATAGCGGAGAAATCCCGTCAGATAATCCGCGTCGTAATTGGCGGGATCGGCGGATTTGGCCGCCTCCAGCGAATTCCAGACATTGAACGTCTCCTGCGCCATGACGAGGTAGCGTTTTTCCGAAATCGCCCAGTGCACCCGGGCGATTTTGGCCAGTGCGACGGCAAAATACACCTGAGAATCCCTGGGATTGGCAAAGAGTCTTTTTTCACCTCTGGCCAGCGCTTCCCCGGTATAGAAAAAGATCGCCTCCTTTTCTTTGCGGCGCTGCTCAAGCGTGAAGCACATCTCATAGGCAAAAAGATGCAGCATGGCCTGAAGCGCATACGCCATGGGATTGTCCGGCTCCAGTTCGGCGGCTTTCCGAAGCAGAGCATCGGCGCCGTCTTCATCGAGATTGAAGGATTTCTGTATCCCCTGCAAAAGACAGCTTTGATATCGGCCATTGGACGGCTCCGCCGTCTTCGCCTCCATCCCGAAAACAGAGGTGGAGAGGGAAAGTCCAATGGCTATGATCAATCCTATTTTTTTAAGCATGGGCGGTCCGCCACAATACTTTGCTTTCCCTTCAGACTGTACCCGCGACATCTAAGGAACGGTTACGACCTCTGAGGAACGGTCACGACCGTTCCCTACAGAAACAGGACCGGTTCGCGCAGGATCGCCTCCCGCGCGCGCTGGGCGCAGGCCGCCGCTTCCGGATGCGTGTCCCGAAGCGAAACGATCTGGCGCAGATTGTCCGCCGTGCGCAAAACCAGCGACGCCATGTCCCCTTCGGCAACGCCGGTCAGACGGATGACATCGTCCCAGGCGCGCCCCCGTGCCCATTCATACATCGCCTGGCCGGCCGACGAAATGAGTTCCTCCGTGGCGAAGCCCGCCTTTTCCAGCCGCCGCGCCATCGGCCGCACGGCTGCAAGCATCCTGCGCAGGGCGGCCGCGAGACTGCGCGGCGGTCGGCTCATTCCCAGAGTGATCTCGTCGTCGCGGTCATAGGCAAAAACCGCCATCACCGCCGCCAGAAGCTTTTCATCCTCCACGGGAAAAGCATCCGCCCTCAGACACTGGGCAACCAAAAGCGGATAGTCCAGACGCAGATGCGCGGCCCAGCGCCCGTCGTCGGTCAGCCGTCCGTCCGCGTCCACAAATCCTTCCAGCTTGAGGAAATCCAGATGCAGGCAAAAATCCCGCCACAGGCGTTCGGCGGCGGAAAGACCGTGGCGGACGGTCCTGTCCTGCTGCCAGGCGGCAAACGATTTTTCAAATATTTTTTTAACGCCGGCGGGCGTCTGCGACAAAAGCAGATTAAGCGCCATGCCAAAATCATTTTTCAACCGGCTGGCGATGTCCTCGGGCTCGGCCCGGAGCATTTTCCTGATGTGGGCCAGATCCATGAACCGCCCCGACACCGCCAGCATAAAACCGATCTTGTCCCGGCCGCGCCGGCCGGCCCGCCCGGTCATCTGGCGGAATTCGGTGGCTGTGAGAGGCGCAAAGTCGCGGCCGTTGAACTGATCGGAATTGAAGAGCACGATGGTGCGCGCGGGAAAATTCACGCCGGCCGCAACGGTCGTGGTGGCAAAAATAACCCGCAGGCGCCCCCGGTTCATCATTTCCTCAACCAGCAGCTTCCAGGCGGGCAGCTGCCCGCCGTGATGCGCCGCCAGTCCCGCGGACTGCAGCGCCTTCAGCTGCCGGTGGCTGCTCAAGCCGGGAAAGCGGTCGATCATGTCGCTGAGATCCCCGGCAAAAGCGTCGTCCTCCCGAAGGGGCGGCAGCCCCGCGCGGCAGGCGAGCGCCGCATCGCACTCGGCGCGGGATTTGAGAAAAAAAATCGCCGGCAAAAGATTGAACCGCTCCAGAACGCGGATGATCCCCGCGTAGTCCGGCGGCTTGCGGCTGCCCCTGCCGGATTTATGCAAAAATTCGCAGACGGCCGGCGTGGATTTTTTTCCTTCCAGGAAGGGATGCAGACAGCCCGCAGGATGCAGGAACAGAGGATACAGGGGCACGGGGCGCTTTTCCTCGCGTACGACCGAACAGGGCTTGCTGCGGATGGAGGAAAGCCACGCGGCGATTTCGTCGCCGTTGCCGATCGTGGCGGAAAGCAGAAGCAGGTTCACCCGCGCCGGCAGGTAAATCATAATCTCTTCCCAGACCACGCCGCGGTCGGCGTCGCCCAAAAAGTGCGCTTCGTCGAGGATGACCAGATCGCAGGCCAGATCCTCGCCGCGGTGCATCGCGTCGTACAGTTGATTGCGCAGGATCTCCGTTGTGCCGACAATGATCGGCGCCTCTGTGTTTTCCTTGGTGTCGCCGGTGATGATGCCGACGTTTTCGAAATCGAAATGCAGGCCGAACTCCACCCATTTGGAATTGGAAAGGGCTTTGAGCGGCGAGGCATACCAGGCGCGTCCGCCTTTTTCCATCGCCGACAAAATGGCCTCCCGCGCAATCCACGTCTTGCCGGAGCCGGTGGGGGCGATCACCAGGCAATCGTTTTGCCGGATGGCGGCCAGCGCCTCCAACTGAAAGGAGTCCGGAACGAACGGTTGGGGCTCGGGTTTGCCGATGCCGGCCAGAACGCTTTTGAGCGCCGGCGCAATGTCGGGTTTCATAAATCGCCTTGCCGCCCCCCGCCCGGGCTCTGGGCCGGAAGCCGCGCGGCGCCGCCGAAAATGAGTTTTATCGCGACTTTTTTCTTTCATGGTGTCTCGCTTCTAGCACAGAGGCGGACAATGGTAAAGCGGTCCGCGAAGAGTGAAATCCGGCCGATGGCAGAAGATGGGAAGTCGGGCGGTTTCCGGACCGCCGTTTGATGTTTTTTTTCGTTTTTGAAAACGCGTTGAACGTTTCTTTCAATCAAACGAAATGTGCAACGCAGGCGAAGTCTGCCCGGCAGACCCGTAAAACATACCATGTCTTTCTGATATCAATAGCTTACAAATTTGACTCCGCATTTTTCTCACTCTGGCATGGTTATTTCATAATAGACTTGCGAAAGCGGCAAATGATTTTACATCAAACTAAGGAGGATCAGGATCATGAAAAGAATTTTACAGACATCTCTCTTGGTTGGCTTCATCGTTCTGACCACGGCGACTTTCAGCTTTGCCCAGTTCAGCGCCGGCGGCAATGCCGGATTCCCCTTCTTCCATTTCGGCTGCCTGGTCATCGGCGGTCTGATCATTGTTTCTTTAAAAAACAAGTATGAAAAACTCTATTTAAGTGAAGCGATCGGTTCTTTTGCTCTTTTCACCATCCTGGTCGCGCTGTTCACGGCGCCGGTCGCCGATGCGCTCAAGGCGATGCTGAGTTGAACCCTTCCCTCTTTATATAGCTTCAGCAGTAAAAGCCCCCGCCCCACCCTGGCGGGGGTTTTTACATGGGGCAAAGAAAAAACGCTTTACAGTGCCGTGCATTTCATTTATTAAACTCAACGCTTAATGCGCGCTTCTTCTGCAAGGAAATTCTTTCTAAAGGAGATAAAGATATGGCTAAACGTGTTTACACTTTCGGGAAGGGCATCAATGAAGGCACTGCCGGCATGAAGACCCTTCTCGGCGGCAAGGGCGCCAACCTGGCCGAAATGTCGAATCTGGGAATTCCCGTTCCTGCGGGATTCACGATTACCACCGATGTCTGCATTGAATTCTATAAAAACAACAAACAACTCCCCGCCGGCCTGGACAAAGAAGTGGAAGCCGCTCTCAAGAAAGTCGAAAAATCCATGGGCGCGCGCTTCGGCGATCCCGCCAATCCGCTCCTTTTGTCCGTCCGCTCCGGCGCGCGCGTGTCCATGCCGGGCATGATGGACACCGTGCTCAACCTGGGCCTCAACGACGAAACGGTCGAAGGCATCATCCGCATCTCCGGCAACGAGCGGTTCGGCTGGGATTCCTACCGCCGTTTCGTTCAGATGTACGGCGACGTCGTCATGGGCCTCAAACCGGAAGACAAGGACGCGCACGATCCGTTTGAGGAAGTGATGGACGCCCTCAAGGCCGAAAAAGGTATCAAGGCGGACCTGGACATGGCGGTTGAGGATCTGAAGGAACTGGTCGCCCGCTACAAGAAGCTTATCGTGGAAAAACTCGGCAAGGAGTTTCCGGCCGATCCCAGGGAACAGCTCTGGGGCGCCATCGGCGCCGTTTTCATGTCCTGGAACACGGCGCGCGCCGTCCTGTACCGCAAGATGAACGGCTTTGACGACAACTGGGGCACGGCCGTCAACGTGCAGGCCATGGTCTTCGGCAACCGCGGCGAGAGCTGCGCCACCGGCGTCGCCTTCACGCGCGATCCGGCCACCGGGGAAAACCTCTTCTACGGCGAATACCTGATCAACGCCCAGGGCGAGGACGTCGTCGCCGGCATCCGAACGCCGCAGCAGGTCACGCTGGAAGGGTCCCGCCGCTGGGCCAAGGACAACACCATTTCCGAAGAAGAACGGGCAGCCCGCTATCCCTCGCTCGAGGAATACATGCCCGCCGCCTACAAAGACCTGGTCAACGTCTACACGAAACTCGAGCAGCACTACAAAGACATGCAGGACATCG
>Ga0228535_1003392_pt1 | contig 11578 bp, 8 predicted proteins | sample SJ1metagenome_FD_168457 | JGI IMG/M metagenome (GOLD analysis project Ga0228535, IMG submission 168457) | Enriched culture of PCE-dechlorinating microbial communities from Ithaca, New York, USA - SJ1 | ecosystem: Engineered > Modeled > Simulated communities (microbial... > Unclassified | place... | reverse complement strand
TCGTCGATCCTGAAACGCCCGTCGGCCCCGCAGTGCCCCAGGGACGCCCACAGGCGCGCCGTCTCCAGCGCCACTTCCGCGGCAGGCCCGTACAGGAATTCCGTGTCGCCCGTGGCCTCGCAGTATTTCTCCATCGCATACACGATGTCGGCGTCGATATGGTACTGGGCCGTTCCAGCAGGGTAATACGCGCTGGTCTCTTCCCCGTCTATGGTGCGCCAGGGGAAGAGCGCCCCGTTTTCGGCCATGACTCGTGCGCGCTTCCGGGCCTTTTCGAGGAGCGAATATCTGAACTCGAGCAGGCTGCGCGCAAATTCAGGCTTCGTGTAGGTAAAAAAGGGACAGACATAGATCTCCGTATCCCAGAAATAGTGCCCCTCATACCCTTCCCCCGTAACGCCCTTCGCCGCGATACTGGTCTTCCCGCTGCGCCCGGAGGACTGCAGGACATGGAAGAGGTTGAAGCGCAGGGCCTGCTGGACATCGGGCCTGCCCTCCAGGACCACGTCGGCGCGGGCCCAGAAATCCGCGAGGAATTCCCTCTGCTCGCGCAGAAGCGTTTCAAACCCGTCCCGCGAAGCCCCGAGAAGCTCCTCATGCGCCGACTCCCACAGCAGGTTTGCCCCGCCCACAGGAGCCATGCGGTAGGCCATGTACTTTACGAGGGCGATCCGCTGGCCCGGCCCTATCGTCCCTTCCCAGAGGTGGGCGGTGGACGACGAGTCCGCGGCGCTGGAGTGCGCAAAGGTCGCCGGGCCATGCCATGTATGCCTGACCTGGACGGTGGCGGCAAGCCCGCTGTTTTTCGTCGCAATGAGGAGTCTCGTCTCCGAGTCATCGCACTCGAGCCTGGTTATGGAATAGGCATCTCTGGCTATCTTGGAGCCGACGCGCGGATCGCTTCCCCCTCCCCTGTTGGCGGCCCTGCCTTCGACTCTGCTCTCGAGCCTGACTGCAACGGGTCTTCCGTCGGGAGTGTCGAGCACGCGCGCTTCATATCCGATCGCGCCGATGCTCTGGCGTTCCAGGCTCACCATGCGGGTGGAGCGCACTTCGAGCAAAACGCGGTTGAGAAGGACTGCTCTGACCGCGCGGATCAGCAGCCCGCTGCGAAGATCGAGATATCGCTCATAGGACTGAAGCTCGACGCTGTCCAGGCAGAATTCTTCACCGCCGACGGAGAGCGCGATGAGCTTGGCATCAGGAAGGTTCAAGATGGTCTCGTGGTTCTCCGCATATCCATAGGCTGTTTCGCCGTACGCGATGGGCTCTTTCTCGAAAAAGCCATTGATGTAGGTGCCTCTGTGGAAGGCCGGGACCTTCTCTTCGAAATCCCCCCGGAGTCCCAGATTCCCGTTTCCGAGGGCAAAGAGAGTCTCATACTTGTCTATCCGATGAATATCACAGCCGGGTTCGGCTATTTTCCATTCGCTGTCGTCAGGCATTGCTCAAATTCTCCTGCAGGATTCCCTCTTTGCAAGTATTGTGGGGAGAATGATGTGTTCTTTTCCCCGCGGCCCGGATTCACGGTGCGATGTGATCTCCTGAAGAAGAAGTCTGGCTGCGGCTTCTCCCAATCCCACGCTCGGCTGGGCCACGGTTGTCAGGGCCGGATTCAGGTACCTCGAGAGATAGTCATCGTCGAACCCCGCGATGGAGATGTCCTCCGGAATGGACAGACCCGCATCGAGGACAGCCTGTATCGCCCCATACGCGACCATGTCGTTGCCTACAAAGACAGCGGTCGGCCTGTCGCCGAGGCCGAGCAGCTTCTGCATGGCCCGGTACCCCGATTCCTCGGAAAAATCGGCCACTTCTATGTATTCGGGGTTCTGGGGGATGCCCTTCTCGGCCAGGACCTGCCTGTAGGCCTCCAGCCTGTGCGCCGCTGCATAGAATGCCAGGGGAGCGTGGACTATCATCGCAATTTTTCTGTGCCCGAGCGAAACCAGGTATCTGACCATCTCCCGGGCCGCAACAATGTTGTCGATATCCACCTGAGGAACCGAGAGCCCCTCTATGGAGCCGATCACCACCAGCGGCACCCCCGCCGCCTCCAGTTCCTGTATTCCGGGGTCGTCGGTGTAGGTGTTCATCAGGATGACGCCGTCGATTCCCGTCGAACGGACAAGATCCAGATAATTCACTTTTGCCTTTCGCAGAGGCCGAAAATCCAGCCTGCAGTGCCGTTTGTTCAGAACCAGGGCCATCCCCTCTATCAGCCGGAAAAGGTATGCATCGCTGAACATGGAGCTGGAATAGCTGATGAAAAACCCAACGGAACAGTTGGTCTTTTTTGCAAGGCTTATGGCATGTATGTCCGGCACATATTTCAGCGCCTCGACAGCCTGGAGGACGCGCTGACGGGTCGCTTCGCTTATGTGCTTCCCCTGGATGTTGTTGAGGATGAATGAAACAGTTGTCCGGGAAACACCTGCCATCTTCGCCACATCCGATGCTGAAACTGACTGTTTTTTCATACCCTCGTATTCCCAACAGGACTCGTTATTCCTTGATCGAGCCGGCAAGGACGCCCTTCACAAAATATTTCTGAAGCGCAAAGAAAACAACAAGCGGCAGCACCATCGATATAAAAGCGGCTGCGGTCAAATATTCCCAGCCGCCGCCGTAAGAGTTGACCATGCTGCTGATAGTCACCGTCATAGGCGCCACGTCAGGCGTCCCGCCCAAGAAAATCAATGCTATAAGCAGATCATTCCAGACCCACATAAACTGGAAAATGGCCAGCGACGATATGGCCGGAATCGACGTGGGCAGAACGAGTCTCAAGAATATAGTAGGATGCGAAGCTCCGTCTATCTGGGCGGATTCAATCAGCGACCTGGGAAGCTGAGAGATGAAGTTGCGGAGGAGATAAATGGCAAACGGCAGGCCGTAGGCGGTGTGCGCGAGCCAGATACCGATAAAATTCCCCGTAAGCCCGATCTTGTTGAACAGCCTGAGCACCGGTATCAGGGTCATCTGCAGAGGCACGACAATGAGTGCGACGACCATGAGGTACAGGGGTTTTCTGAGCGGAAACCGCATCCAGGCAAAGGCGTAGGCGGTACAGGCGCCGATGAAAATAGGTATCAATGTGGAGGGGACCGCGATCAGCAGGCTGTTCACAAAGCTTCTGCCCATGTTCCCCCGCGTGAGCACGTATGCATAATTTTCGAGAGTAAAGGCGAAGGGAGTCTTGAACGCCTCCCACCATCCGTTGGTCGCAACCATGCTCCTGGGACGGAACGAACTGACCAGAAGGCCCGCCGAGGGAATGATCCACGCAATACAGATCAGTATCAGGACCACGTGGAGCGGAATGGCGCCGAGCACCCGTTTCCAACCAGTGCTCACGGAACCAGATTTGCTAGCCATTTTTTTCCTCTGCATTGAAGCGCTTGAGATTCATTATCATGACGGGAATGATCGCCAGCAGAAGTAGGGTCGCAATCGCGCTCGCCCGTCCGTAGTTCCTGAAATTGAACATCTCCTTGTACATTCTGTTGGCGATGACCTCGGTTCCCAGGTTGCCGTTGGTCATCACATACACGATGTCGAAGACCTTGAGGACATTTATGATGAGCGTCGTCGCGACCACCGTGATCGTCGGCATCATGAGAGGAAGAATAATCTTGAAGAATATGGCGATTTCACCGGCGCCATCGATCCGGGCGGCTTCCAGGACATCCTCGCTGATTCCCTTCAGTCCGGCAGAGAGGATCACCATCGCAAATCCGGTCCACATCCAGATGCCGACCACTATGAGGGCGATATTGTTGGTTGAGCGGTTGAAGAGCCAGGCCTTCGGTTCAAAGTTCGGGAACAGCGCAGTCAGTATGGCGTTGACCGTGCCTATCTGCGGAGTCCCGGCAGGCCTGAACTCGTACATGAAGCGCCAGATCACGCCGGCGGCCACAAACGAGATGGCCATGGGAAGAAAAATGCAGGCCTTCGCAACCGACTCATATTTCACCCTGTCGGAGAGCACCGCGATGAGAAGTCCCAGCATGAGGCAGACAAGCGTAAAAAACACGAGCCAGAGGAGATTGTTCTTGAGAACCACGAGCATCCCCGAATCGGAGAAGATATACAGGTAGTTCTGCAGCCCCACAAAGTTCTCCGAGCGCGCATCCATAAAACTCAGCACAACAGTATTTACAACCGGGTATACGAGAAAGATGATCAGCAGCGATACGGCGGGAAGAATCCAGAACCACGGGCGCAGGATTCCCGCCGCCTTTCTGCTGGCATGAGCCGCGATCCGCTCCGTGATCATAAGGTATGCCCACAGAAAAATGGGAATCACCGCAAGGGCGACAACTGCCACCAGGATATAGTTGGTATGCATGTTTTCCCTCTCATGAAGACAGCCGGGGCGGGGAGCAAGCCTGCCCTCGCCCCGGAAAATGGCACTTACTTGTACGCTTCTCTGCGGACCTTTTCGAGCCCTGCAAGTATCGAATCGAGCTGCTTGGGATTGTCGACGTAGCTGACGATTGCGGACCAGAAGGCCGCGTTCATCTCTGGCTTCATCATATCCGAAGCGTCGAACACCACAATCTCGCTCTTGTTCAGGATATCGGCGGCTCTCTTGGTAAGCTCGTCCGAATAGGCGGAAAGAGGGACATTCCTGTTGGTGGCAAGGGCACCGGTCGGGGCCCAGAAAGCCTGAGCCTCGGCGCTTGCGAGGTAGTTTACGAACTGCCTGATCTCAGGGGTGTCCCTGAAGACTCCCACGACATCGGCCGCGGACTCGACTGCCTTGGAATACTTGGCATCGATCGAGGGGAATGCGACAAAATTGAAGTCCTGGACGGGCTTCAGGGTCGGGAACTGAGTCGTGATGAATCCCTGGATGAAGCTCGCCTGCTGATGCAGAAGCGCCTGCGGCGGCTGAGCGAACAGCGGGGCGGCGGCGTTGCCGAAATTGGTGGAGTTGACATAGCCGGAGCCACCGTAGATCATCTTCGGGTCGGCAATGATCTGACCCCAAGTCTCCCATGCCTTTTTCACCTCAGGGCTGGTCCACGACAGTTTTCCTTCATACCAGTCGCGGTATTTGTCCGGCCCGTTCACGCGCAGGAATATGTTCTCGAGCCAATCGGTTCCGACCCAGCCCGAGGCAGAGCCGCTCTCGACGCCTATCGCCCAGGGAGCGAGCCCCTTGGAGATGGCCTGCTTCGAAAGGTCCATCATCTGCGTCCAGGTCCAGTCATTGGTGGGCACCGTCAAGCCCTTGTCCCTGAACGTCACCGGATCGTACCAGACAAGCCCCTTGATCGCCGCTTTCATAAAGACACCATAGAGCTTGCCGTTCACGGTTCCAAGGGTCTTCCATCCGGACGAGTAGTTCTTGTCGAATTCCTTCATGTCGAGAATTTTCGAGAGCTCTATCAGCTTGCCGCCCTGCGCGAGCTCGACAAGTTTGCCGGGGCCCGGAAGTGCTGCGATATCCGGAGGATTGCCGGCCTCCACCCTCGTGGTGATCACCGCGTCGAGGTCGCGGGTGGATTCCAGTTCAACTTTAATGCCCGTTTTTTCCTCGAAGGGCTTCACCATTGCCATGAAGACATCCGCTTCCTGACCTCCCCAAGTTCCGAGGAAATTGATGGTTTTTTGCCCCGCCGGAGCTGCAAAAACAACGCCAAGGGCTGCGGCCATCAAAAACATGATAAGTACTGTTCTTTTCATGAATACCTCCTCTTCATTCTGAGTTACTAACGCTTTTTAGTAACATTATAAACCGCTTTTTCAGAGTGCGCAAGAAAAAATCGACAGAAAATGATCGGGAGAAAAATTTCAATCCATGCAGAGCTTGTATTCCAGCGAATCGACAAGCGCGACAAAGCTGGCTTCGATGATGTCGGTCGATACGCCGACGGTGATCCATTTTCTGTGCCCATCCGTACTCTCGATCAGCACGCGGACCCGGGAACCCGTAGCGCAGTTCGTTTCGAGCACGCGGACCTTGTAATCGATCAGGTGGACGTTTGACAGTTCCGGATAAAAGACATAGAGCGCCTTCCGCAGGGCCAGGTCCAGTGCGTTGACGGGGCCGTTTCCGACAACGGCCGTAGTCTCCGCGCTGCCGCCGACCTTGATCTTGATCATGGCGTTGGAGCTCATCTCTCCATCGGGCGCGGGGGATTCACTGCTGGCCCTGTACATGTTCAGATCGAAATGGGGCCTGAATTTACCGATGACTTTCTTGACCAGAAGTTCAAAGCTGGCATCCGCCGCCTCAAACTGATAGCCCTCGTGTTCGAGCTCCTTGAGCCTATCGAGGATTTTCGCGATTTCCGGACTCCCCTTCGTGAGTTCCGGCGCGACATCCCTGATCTTCAACAGTACGGCTTTCTTGCCGGAGACCTCCGAGAGCAGGAAGCGGCGTCTGTTGCCGACGAGCGCGGGGTCGATATGCTCGAAGGAGCGCGAGGCCTTGTCGACGCCGTCGATGTGCATGCCGCCCTTGTGGGCAAATGCGCTTCTCCCGACGTACGGTTTATTGTTCGGCACGGGGAGGTTTGCGATCTCAGCGATTTTAATTTCAGTTTCGCAGAGCTTTTCGAGATTCCCGCCGATGCATTCGTAGCCGCCCTTCAGCTGCAGGTTGGGTATGATGATGCCGAGATCCGCATTGCCGCAGCGTTCACCGACCCCCGTAAAAGTGCCCTGGACGTGGACGGCCCCGGCCCTGACCGCAAGCATGGAATTGGCGACCGCACAGCCCATGTCGTTGTGGCAGTGTATGCCGATCCGCAATTTAGGGAATCTCCCGCAGACCATCTCGACGATTTCATATACCTGCAGGGGCGGCGTCCCACCATTCGTGTCGCACAGGACGAGCACATCCGCACCGCCTCTCGCTGCGGCTTCCAGCACATCGAAGGCGTAATCCGGGTTGTTCCGGTAGCCGTCGAAAAAATGCTCTGCATCGAAGATGACCTCTTTGCCCTTTTTCTTGAAAAACCGAACTGTCTCGAAAACACAGTTTAAGTTCTCCTCAAACGTAGTGGACAGGATCTCGGTGACATGGAGGTCCCATGATTTGCCGAAGATCGCGATGCAGGGCGTGTTCGCCTGGAGAAGAGACTGTACGTTGCCGTCGTCCTCGACGGGGATACCTTTTCTTTTCGTGCTGCCGAAAGCGACGAGCTTCGCGTGCTGGAGCTTCAGACCGGACGCAAGGGCGAAAAATTCCATATCCTTAGGATTTGAACCGGGATTCCCGGCTTCGATGTATCGCACTCCGAATGCATCCAGCGTCTTTACGACAGCGAGCTTGTCAGAAACTGAAAAGGATATACCTTCCGTCTGCGCGCCGTCCCGGAGAGTCGTGTCAAACATCTCCAATTTCAGCACAGTCGCCTCTCCTTTCCTCAACTATTCATTCTTCTGCCAGCTCATCTGTGCGCGCAGCTTCGCCCCGACCTTTTCGACGAGAAGGTTTTGCTCCTGGCGGCGGCGTGCATTGAAGTACGGCCTGTTCGCCTGGTTTTCCAGGATCCAGCTGCGGGCAAAGGAGCCTTCCTGTATCTCGGACAGGACCTTTCTCATTTCTTTTCTCGTCTCTTCCGTGATGATGCGCCTGCCGACAGTGTAGTCGCCGAATTCCGCCGTATCGCTGATCGAGTAGCGCATGAAGCTAAGGCCGCCCTTAACGACGAGGTCGATAATGAGCTTCATCTCGTGCAGGCATTCAAAGTACGCGTTTTCTGGCTGATAGCCTGCTTCCACGAGCGTGTCGAAGCCCGCCTTGATGAGCTCGGTCACCCCGCCGCAGAGGACGCACTGCTCGCCGAAGAGGTCCGTCTCCGTCTCTTCGCGGAAGGTCGTCTCAAGAATGCCTCCCCTGGCTCCGCCGATGCCGTAGGCGTAGGCGAGCGCGATATCGCGTGCGTGCCCGCTCGCGTTCTGGTATACGGCGAGGAGGCAGGGTACTCCCTTGCCTTCCTGATACTGGCTTCTCACCGTGTGGCCGGGGCCTTTCGGGGCGACCATGATGACATCGGCGCCGGCGGGAGGCTGGATCTGGCCATAATGGATGTTGAAGCCGTGCGCGAAGGCGAGTGCCGCACCACTTTTCAGGTTGGGCTCGATATCCTTTTTGTAGAGGGCCGCCTGCTTTTCATCGTTGACCAGGATCATGACGACGTCGGCGACTTTTACTGCCTCGGCCGTGATCATAGCGCGCAGTCCTGCCTCCTGGGCCACCTTCATGGATTTTGACCCATCGTAGAGACCGACGACCACGTTGGCGCCGCTGTCCTTAAGGTTGAGCGCGTGGGCGTGGCCCTGGCTGCCATAACCGATGACAGCCACCGTCTTGTCCTTGAGTACACTGAAGTCACAGTCCTTCTCATAAAACATGTTCGCCATTCTACTTCTCCTCCTCAAAAATGAATTTCTTGATACCGGCCATTTTCAATACGTGTCGTTTTCAAGACAGTAGCTGCTTCGTCCGATGGCCGTCGGACCCGTTCTGCACATTTCGATGATGTCGTACTGCCTGATATAATTCAAAAACGCATTCAGCTTCAGAGGCTCTCCGGTGATCTCGATCGCCATCGAATCGGGCGACAGATCGACGACGTTGGCCCTATAGGAGTTGACCGCCTCCATCGCTTCGGGCAGCTCGCCCTTCTTGATTCTGATCTTGACGATCATGAGCTCCCGGACGACGGTCTTGTCGCTGTTCATGACCTGCACTTTTTTTACATCCATGAGTTTCTGCAGCTGCTTGACGATCTGCTCTTTTATGTAGTCGTCGCCCCAGGAAACGATCGTCATCCTCGACAGGGTGGGGTCCTCTGTTTCACCGACGGTCAGGCTGTCGATATTGAATGAACGCCTGGAAAACAGAGAGGACACTCTCGTCAGAACACCGGCATGGTTTGACACGAGCAGAGAGACGATAAACTGATGGGTTTGCATCCTGTGCCTTCCAATCATCGTAAAATAATGTCGTTGATGCTTCCGCCGGGCGGAATCATAGGGAGCACACGTTCGTCGCTGTCGATGGTGCAGTCGATTAAAACCGGGGTGCTGCACTGGAAGGCTGCGTCGAGGCATTTTTCATATTCCACCTCTGTCCCGGCCTTAAGGCCCTTTGCGCCGAAAGCCTCCGCCAGCTTCACGTAGTCCGTTTTTCGTCCGAGCGAAGTGTTCGAATACCTGCCGTCGAAAAACAGTGTCTGCCATTGGCGGACCATGCCGAGCGCGTTGTTGTTGAGCACGATGACGATGAGAGGAAGGTTATTGGACACGGCCGTCGCCATCTCATTCATGTTCATGTGAAAGCTGCCGTCGCTTGTGAAAAGCAGGGTTCGTTTCAAACCGGAGCCCACGCAGGCGCCGATGGCCGCCCCCATGCCGAAGCCCATCGCGCCGAGGCCGCCGCTCGTGATGAACGTCCTCGGTTTTTTGAACTGGTAATACTGCGCCGTCCACATCTGATGCTGGCCGACGTCTGTGGCCACGACATTGTCGCCCATTCTCTGGCATGCGCCCCTGATGACGGACTGGGGCGTGAGCCTGTCGGGGCTCATTTCAAGATTGTTGCCGGGATGGGTCTTGATATACCTCACCCGCTCACTCCAGGCCTTATGCTCCTGCTGCGCAAGCTTTGCGGTCAGGGTCTTCAGCACGCTTTTGACGTCGCCGACGATGCCTATCGTTACGTCGATATTCTTGCCGATCTCGGCCGGGTCGATGTCGATCTGCAGCACCTTTTTGTCCCGCGAGAATTCCAGCTTGTTGCCGATTGCGCGGTCGGAAAAACGCGTACCGACAGCGATCAAAAGGTCGCTTTCGTACAGCGCCTTCGTTGCGCCGTAGCGTCCGTGCATGCCGACCATACCAAGGAAATGGGGATGAGAGTAGGGGACGGCGGACAGACCCATGATGCTCTGGCCTATAGGCGCATCGATCTTATCGGCAAAGGCGACAAGCTCCTCCGAAGCGTTGGAGATGACCACGCCGCCGCCACAGTAGATATACGGTCTTTTCGCCTCCCTGATGAGCCGGGCAGCTTCCTCGAGCCGGCTTTCGCTGATCTGCGGTGCTGCTTTTTTCGCTTTCGCGGCACGTGCCGGTCCATATTCGGCCCTGCCAGTCTGGACATCCTTCGTGATGTCGATGAGCACGGGCCCCGGCCTGCCCGAGGACGCGACCGCGAAGGCCTCACGAATCGTGTCAGCCAGCAGCGTTATATCCTTGACGAGGTAATTGTGCTTCGTGATCGGCATCGTGATGCCGGAGATATCGACCTCCTGAAAGCTGTCTCGCCCAAGCATGCTGGCAGCGACGTTGCCCGTAAGGGCGACGATCGGTGAGCTGTCCAGGTAAGCGTTCGCGATGCCCGTTACAAGGTTCGTCGCGCCCGGTCCGCTCGTCGCGATGACGACGCCCGTCTTTCCGGTGACGCGCGCATAGCCGTCGGCAGCGTGGGCCGCGCCCTGCTCATGGCATGTGGTGTAATGCCTGATCCTGCCGCTGTTTTTATAGAGCTCGTCGTAGATATGAAGTACCGTGCCGCCGGGGTATCCAAATATGGTATCGACACCCTGCTCGACGAGTGTCTCAATCACGATCTGTGCTCCTGTCAACAGCATGTTTTCCATCCTTCCTGGTGTTTCATTAGGGGAGGCGGCCCCCGGCATCTCTGATGGCACACATTACTTTCGCGCCATAAAAAAAGCCCTGCAGTGATTTCACTGCAGGGCTCCTATAATCGGATCGTCTATTTATCCGCCCGTATCTACAGCAAAATCATCATGACTAACATGACGAATTACCCGGACAATAATCAGTCCGAGCAGAAGTACGTTAATAATGATGACTTGGCCCAAAATAGCAGACACGGTCACTGGCTCCTTAGCTGTAGATAATGACAAATACAATTTTACATTAACATGCAGAAAAATCTGTGTCAATATGCATTTTGTGCCTGGGGGCAAGGCGTGGTGTATAAAAAAACCTGGCGACGACCTACTCTTCCACCGAATGGCAGTACCATCGGCGTTGGAGGGCTTAACTTCCGTGTTCGGAATGGGAACGGGTGTGGTCCCTCCACAATAGTCACCAGGTTATAATTCACTATGCGCTCAACCAAGGGCGTCATGTGCGCCCTTGCGGGAATCGCTCGGGTAAGGCTCCTTCTTTCAAGAGTGTAGAAAAATATGGTCAAGCCTCACGGTAGATTAGTACTGGTCGGCTCCACACATTGCGGTGCGTCCACCTCCAGCCTATCAACCAGATCGTCTCTCTGGTACCTTCAGGGGGTGCGTCGTTTCCGACGATTCCCCAGGGATGGTTCATCTTGAGGGGGGCTTCCCACTTAGATGCTTTCAGCGGTTATCCCTTCCGAACTTAGCTACCCAGCACGTACCCTTGGCAGGATAACTGGTACACCAGAGGTTCGTCCACTTCGATCCTCTCGTACTAAAAGCAGCTCCTCTCAACCATCCAACGCCCGTGGCAGATAGGGACCGAACTGTCTCACGACGTTCTGAACCCAGCTCACGTACCGCTTTAATTGGCGAACAGCCAAACCCTTGGGACCTGCTCCAGCCCC
>Ga0228535_1003391_pt1 | contig 11592 bp, 12 predicted proteins | sample SJ1metagenome_FD_168457 | JGI IMG/M metagenome (GOLD analysis project Ga0228535, IMG submission 168457) | Enriched culture of PCE-dechlorinating microbial communities from Ithaca, New York, USA - SJ1 | ecosystem: Engineered > Modeled > Simulated communities (microbial... > Unclassified | place... | reverse complement strand
CGCCGGCCAACCTCAAAGAATTGGAACGGCAGAAGGCGAGCCAGGCTAAACATCAGGCCGATGAGCTGCAGAGGGCGGTCGCTCTGAAAAAGGGCCTGGACGATATTACCGTTGAGCTTTCCGTTAAAACCGGCGAGGGCGGGCGGCTCTTTGGCTCCATTACCTCCAAGGACATCGCCGAAGCCCTGGAGACACAGCACGGGCTTATAGTCGACAAGCGCAAGATCGAGGTGAAGGCGCCGATCAAAAACCTCGGGGAATACCCGGTTGCGATCAAGCTGCACCCGCAGGTTCAGGCTACCGTTTCGATCAGAGTCATAGCGGCAGAATGAAAGGGGCTTTATTCTAACCAATGAAAGAGGAACTCAGCAAATACTTTCACTTAAAAAAGAAGACGCATCACCAACGGCAGATAGACGGCATGCTCGAGCTGTTGGCCGATATTTTGGGATCTGATAGAATGGTGATTAAGGCGACAAAGCTGGGCGCGCTGAAGATGCTGCGCTCGGAAAAGCTGTCCGAGCGAACGCTGGCCCTTAAAAGGCTGGTCTATGAGGATCCCACCATGGTCCTGACCGAGGCCGACAAGGACTACGGACAACTGATAGAAAGCCTTGAGGATCGCCTGTCTGAGCTGATCGCGAAAAGATCTCTCGATGAGCAGCTCGAAAGCCGGGTCACCCAGAAAATGCAGGAAAAACACGAGGATTATGTCAATGAGGTCAAGCTCCAGGTTATCCGGGAGATCAGCCCCAATCCGGAGAATGCCCAGACCTTAAAGCGTCTGGCAATTCTGGAGAAGAAGAATGTTTCCGGTTTGGCCCGTTCGGCGATGGAAGTGCTGCGCCCCCAATCCCTGGCGGAGGTGGTCGGGCAGGAACGCGGAATCAAGGCGCTCTTGGCAAAAATGGCCAGCCCTTATCCCCAGCATGTCCTGATCTACGGCCCGCCCGGCGTCGGCAAGACCAGCGCCGCCCGGCTCGTCCTGGAGGCAAGCAAGCAGCTGGAATACTCGCCGTTTAAAAAGGATTCGCCCTTTGTGGAGGTCGACGGCTCCACGCTGCGCTGGGACCCCCGCGAGGTAACCAATCCGCTCTTGGGGTCGGTCCATGATCCCATTTACCAGGGGGCCCGCAGGGATTACGCCGATTCCGGCGTACCGGAGCCGAAGCTCGGGCTCGTCACCGACGCCCACGGCGGCGTGTTGTTTATCGACGAGATCGGCGAGATGGACGTGATCCTGCAAAACAAGCTCTTGAAGGTCCTCGAGGACAAACGGGTCTTTTTCGAATCAGCCTACTATGACGCACATGATGCCCAGGTGCCTCAGTACATAAAAAAGATCTTCGATGAAGGCGCTCCCGCCGATTTTATTCTCATCGGCGCTACGACCCGGGACCCCTCGGAGATCAACGCCGCCATCAGATCGCGCTGCGCCGAGGTCTATTTTGAACCGCTGACGCCAAAAGACATAGAAGAAATCGTCGTCAATGCCGCCGGAAGACTCGATGTCCTCCTGGGAGAAGGGATACCGGCGCTGATCAGCGAATATACGATAGAGGGACGCAAAGCCATCAGTATCCTGGCCGACGCCTACGGGCTGGCCTTGTACCGCCAGCATGCCATCGGACGGGGGGCCGAAAGGCCGGAAATAGCCCCAACCGATGTCTATGAAGTGATCCAGGCCGCGCGCCTGTCGCCCAACGTGACGGTGAAAGGCTCGGCCGGCGGAGAGATCGGCCGCGTGCTGGGTCTCGGTGTGGCAGGCTTTCTCGGTTCGGTGCTGGAGATCGAGGCTGTGGCTTTTGCCGCCAAACCGGGGACGGGCAAGCTGCGCTTCAATGATACGGCCGGTTCGATGGCCAAAGATTCGGTATTTAACGTCTCTTCTGTCTTGCGCAAACTGACCGGCGAGGATTTGCTCAATTATGATCTGCATGTCAATATTGTCGGCGGCGGCAGGATCGACGGGCCTTCGGCCGGGGTTGCCGTATGCCTGGCCGTATACAGCGCCGTCACGGGCAAACCGCTGCGGCAGGACGTCGCCGTGACCGGCGAGCTTTCGATTCAGGGGCGGGTCAAGGCTGTCGGCGGTATCGCCGAAAAAATTTACGGCGCCAGGCAGGCCGGTATGTCCCGCATCATCGTTCCCCGCGATAACCGGGCCGATGTGCCCGAGAATTTGCAGGGCATTGAGGTTGTTATGGTTGAGACCGTGACCGGGGCTCTCGAACATATGATGACGCGTGAGGAGAGCATATATTTAGCGGAAAGAGTGGAAAAGGTATGAGCGTCTTACTGGAAAAGATCATTCCCCATAATCTCGAGGCCGAGCAGGCTGTTTTGGGTTCGATGATGATCGACAAGGAAGCCCAGTATACGGCCGTCGAGATACTCCAAGCCGAAGATTTTTACAAAGACAGCCACCAGGTCATCTTCAAGAGCCTGCTTTCTCTCGACGCCAAAGGCGAGCCGGCGGATATGATCACGCTGACCGAGGAGCTGCGCCAGCAGAACAACCTGGAAAAGTCGGGCGGGGTGGGATATATTGCCGCTATCGCCAATACGGTGCCGACGGCGGCCAATGTCCGCCATTATGCCAATATCGTCGCGGAAAAAGCCGTACTGCGCAGTCTTATCAAGTCTTCTACCAACATCGCCAACCGCTGCTACGAGGATCAGGAGGACACCTATGAGCTTCTGGACAGCGCGGAAAAGATGATTCTCGAGATCGCTGACCGCCGCAATACCAACGGGCTGGTGCCGCTTAAGGATGCCTTGAGCGATACCCTCGAGAAGATCGAATATCTGGCCAATAAAAAAGGAAGCGTCACAGGGGTGCCTTCCTACTACAGCAGCCTGGATCGCATGACCTCGGGCTGGCAGTCCTCCGACCTCATTATCCTGGCGGCCCGGCCGGCCATGGGCAAGACCTCCTTCGGCCTGAACATAGCCTTAAATGCCGCGATCAAAGGGAAAACCTCGGTGGCTATCTTCAGCCTGGAGATGTCCCGCGAGCAGCTGGTCCAGCGTCTGATGAGCTCGGAGGCTATGATCGACCAGCACAAGCTCAGGACCGGCAGGCTTCAGGAGGAGGAATGGATCCGGCTGACCAAGGCGGCGCAGCCGCTCTCGACCGCGCTCGTCTATATCGACGACACACCGGCTATTTCCGTGCTGGAGTTGCGGGCTAAAGCCCGGCGGCTCAAAGCCGAAAAAGGGCTGGGGCTTTTAGTGATCGACTATCTGCAGCTTATGACCAACGGCAAGAGAACGGAAAACAGGCAGCAGGAGATCTCCGAAATCTCCCGCTCCCTCAAAGCCTTGGCCAGAGAACTGAATATCCCGGTGCTGGCTATCTCCCAGCTTTCGCGGGCAGCCGAACAATCCCACGACAAAAGGCCGGCCCTCAGCCATCTGCGGGAGTCCGGCGCCCTTGAGCAGGACGCGGACCTGGTCATGTTTATCTATCGCGAGGAGTACTATAACCCGGAGAGCGAAAAACCTGGGATTGCCGAGATTATCATCGCCAAACACAGAAACGGCCCGACCGGCAATGTGGAACTGGGCTTTTTAAAGGAATTTACGAAGTTTGTCGACATAGACAAGCAGCATATGCCGGGATAAGCCTCGAAAAGACGAACAATCTAACTTAAGTTCATTGTATACATTCGTGTCTGCCTTGACTTTTAAGGTGCAGACTGATAGAATAGAATCGGCCCGAAAGACTGTTCACCCAACTCAGGTAGTATGGCTATTTGAGTTGTTTTTGTCTGCATAAACGGGTGTCACCGCTTATGGCGCATGTTATAGCGCAAGGAGGAACCCTCTGTGAAGAATCGATATGATGTCATCATTGTCGGGGCAGGACCGGCCGGCATTTTTGCGGCTTATGAACTGAGCGCCCTTGATCCGGGTTTGGAAATATTGATGCTCGATCAGGGAAATAGTATCGAGGAGAGGAGATGCCTCATCCATGAACGGGGGAGCTGCGCCCGCTGCAATCCCTGCTCGATCATGAGCGGCTGGGCCGGGGCCGGCGCTTTCAGCGACGGCAAGCTTTCGCTGGCGACTCAGGTGGGCGGCCGGATTACCGATTACCTGCCCTCTGAGGAGGCGGCTCTCGAATACATCAATTATACCGACAATATCTATTTGAAATTTGGGGCGGGCCAGACCGTTTACGGCTTGAATTCCAGGCGGGTCGAGGATCTGATCTACGAATGCTCGCGTTACAACATCCGGCTTGTACCCTGTCCGGTCCGCCATCTGGGCACGGAGCAATGCCGGGAGATCCTGCGGCGCATGTATATACACCTGACCGCAGCCACCAAAACGGAGTTTTTTCCCCGGACCACAGTAGAGGATATCCTGGTCAAAGACGGCCGGGCGGCCGGCGTGACGCTGACCGATAAAAACGGAGAGAAAAGAGAGATCGCGGCTGGTGTGGTCATCGCCGCACCGGGCCGAGGCGGCGCCCAGTGGCTGACCGACCAGGCGAAAAAACTGGAGATCAAAACGACGAACAATGAGGTCGACATCGGTGTGCGCGTCGAGGTGCCCAACTCCGTCATGGACCACCTCACCCGCGAACTCTATGAGGCCAAACTCGTTTATTATTCCGACACCTTTGAGAATAAGGTGCGCTCGTTCTGCATGAATCCCGGCGGTATCGTCTCGGAGGAAAAGTATGACCGGGACATCGCCGTCGTCAACGGCCACAGCTTTGCCGATCCGAAGCTGAAAACGGGCAATACTAATTTTGCGCTGCTGGTCTCGACAAGTTTTACCGAACCGTTCAATCAGCCCATCGAGTATGGCAAGTATATCGCCAAATGCGCCAACATGCTGACCGGCGACGGCGTCATGATCCAGCGGCTCGGCGATCTGCTCAAGGGGCGGCGCACCGATTACAGCCGCCTGAAAAAATCGACGACCATCCCGACCTTAAAGTGCGCGGTGCCCGGAGATTTAAGCTTTGTGCTGCCGCAGCGCTATCTGACCTCTATCGTCGAGACGCTCCGGGCTTTTGAAAACATTGCGCCGGGGATTTACAGCAAAAACACGCTGCTTTACGGGGTTGAAGTGAAGTTTTATTCTTCGAAGGTCAAGGTCAGCAAGAACCTGGAAACGGACATCCCCGGATTTTACACCATCGGCGACGGGGCGGGAATAACGCGGGGCTTGATGCAGGCTTCAGTGACCGGGGTCATGGCCGCGCGGGATATATTGAGGAGGAAATAGTTATGCCGGCAGTAGTAATAATAGGGAGCCAATGGGGAGACGAAGGCAAGGGCAAGATCACCGATTTCCTGGCCGAAAAGGCCGACGTGGTCGTGCGCTATCAGGGGGGCAACAACGCCGGGCACACGGTTGTGGTCGGCGAGAAAGAGTTTAAACTGCACCTGATCCCTTCGGGGATCTTGTATCCGGGCACGACCTGTGTCATCGGCAACGGTGTTGTCATCGACCCGGAGGTGCTGATCCGGGAGCTTGATTATCTGGCGGCCCAGGGCATCGCCACCGATAAACTGAAAATCAGCCTGCGGGCACACCTGATCATGCCCTATCATATCCGCCTGGACGAACTCGAGGAGGAACGCAAGGGCGCCAACAAGATCGGCACGACGCGCCGCGGTATCGGCCCGGCCTATATGGACAAGGCGGCCCGCGTGGGGATCAGGATCGTCGACCTCCTGGACGAGGAGGAATTTGCGGCAATCGTCAAGCGGAACCTTGAGGAGAAGAACTACCTGCTCAAGCAGGTCTATAACGCCGAGGGCTACGATTTCGACGAATTGTTCAAGAGGTACCGGGGCTATCTGCCGAAGCTGGAAAAATATATTGACGACACCTCGGTGATCATCCATGATTTCATATCCACCAAAAAGAATGTACTCTTTGAGGGGGCCCAGGGCACCTTGCTCGACCTCGATCACGGCACCTATCCTTTTGTCACCAGCTCCCACCCGCTGGCCGGCGCGGCCTGTATCGGGGCCGGTGTCGGTCCGACCGAGATCAATAAGACCATTGGCGTCGTCAAGGCATATACGACCAGAGTCGGCGAAGGTCCGTTCCCAACGGAGCTTCTCGATGAAACTGGTGAGCTTATGAGAAAGCGCGGCTTTGAGTTTGGTACCACCACCGGCAGACCGCGCCGCTGCGGCTGGCTCGACGCCGTAATTCTCCGCTATGCCGCCCGCGTCAACGGCTTGAACAGGATCGCCCTGACCAAGCTGGATATCCTGGATGGCATGGAGAAGGTCAAGATCTGCGTAGCCTATGAGTATCAGGGCCAAATCCTCAAGGATTTCCCGGCCAGCCTCAAGGTGCTGGCCCAGTGCAAGCCGGTGTATGAGGAAATGGACGGCTGGCTTGAGGATACCTCCCATATCCGCGATTACGCGGCTCTGCCGGAGAAGACCCGCCGCTACATCGAGAGGATAACCGAGCTCATCAAGGTGGAAACGGCCATCATTGCCGTAGGCCCGAAGCGTGAGCAGACGATCATCCGCGACGGGATTTTTTAAGGATTGGTTAAACATTACTGACTGAGTAAAAAAGAGCCCGAGCGGGCTCTTTTACTTTTCAGACTTAGGCTCAAACTAATCCTCTCAGATAAACCAGTGCTTCGTCTTATTCGCCGCGTTGACCAAAAATAACATGACCGGCACCTCCACAAGCACGCCGACGACGGTTGCCAGCGCAGCCCCGGAATTGAGGCCGAAGAGGGAGATGGCTACGGCGACAGCCAGCTCAAAGAAATTGCTGGCGCCTATCATGGCCGCAGGCGCGGCGATGTTATGCGGCAGCCGCCAGGCTTTGGCCCAGCCGTAGGCCAGGGCAAAGATCAGAAAGGTTTGAATGATAAGGGGCACGGCAATCAAAAAGATATGCAACGGGTTGCCGAGAATGACGTCGCCCTGAAACGAGAAGATGATGATGAGGGTTAGCAAGAGCCCACCGATCGTGACATTGTTGAATTTCCGGAGGAAGACGTTCCCGAAATACTCTGCCCCCTGGTTTTTGATGATATATTTCCGCGAGAGGTATCCGGCGGACAGCGGAATGACGATAAAGAGAAAAACGGATAAGAACAGGGTGTTGTAAGGAACAAAGACGTCGGATACGCCCAGGAGAAAAGCGACGATCGGGGTGAAGGCGACCAAAAGGATCAGGTCGTTTACGGCCACCTGCACCAGGGTATAGGCCGGGTCGCCTTTGGTCAGATGGCTCCAGACAAAGACCATAGCCGTGCAGGGGGCTGCCCCGAGCAGGATGGCGCCGGCCAAATACTGATCCCCGAGCTCTGCGGAAATCCAGGGGCTAAAGACGATCTTCAAGAAAAAGTAGGCGATCACAAACATTGTAAAAGGCTTGATCAGCCAGTTGACAGTACAGGTTACGGTCAGGCCTTTGGGTTTTTTGGTGGCCTGAATGATGCTGTCGAAATCAATTTTCAGCATCATCGGATAGATCATCAGCCAGATCAGGATAGCTACGGGAATGGAAACCTGAGCATATTCAAAGCGGCTCAGGGTTTCGGGAATGGCCGGGACAAGCTGGCCAACAGCCACGCCGATGACAATGCATAAGGCCACCCATAACGTAAGATATCTTTCGAAAAAACTGATTCCGCCCGTATGTTGTTCTTTCGTCATAGGGGTTACCTGACCTTTTCGATGATGTTTTTGATATCCGCGGGTTTCAGCACCTTGCCGTAGGAGACAACTTTCTCATCAATGACGAGAGCCGGAGTCGACATGACCCCATATGTCATGATGTCTTTGAAATCGGTGACTTTTTCGATTGCGGCGTCGATACCCAGTTCTTTAAGGGCAGCCTCGGTGTTTTCGGTGAGCGCGGCGCAGTTTTTGCAGCCGGAGCCCAAGATCTTGATAATCATCGTAAATCCTCTCCTTTAATTAGTGTGGTTGTTTCCGGGCATGTTATCACAGCCCCAGATAGAACATATAAAAGGCGATGCCGAAGATTATTGTACCCATTAAAATCCTCAACGCCTTGCTGATCTTGCCGTATTCAGCGCTGTAGGAAATCTTCCGCACGAAACCAACGGAGGTTCCGGCAATCAGGACGATGAGACTATGGCCGAGGGAATACAGTAATAATAAGAGTACGCCCCGGAAGAGATGGCCTTCGCCGGCTACTATCGTCAAAAGAACAATCAGCACGGGCGTGGCGCAAGGTGAGGAAAAGAAGCCGCCTAAAATCCCGGCAACAAAGGCGCCGATGAATCCCCTTTTTGTACTTCTGCCGAGGGCATGCGACGAGGGGATAAAATTATAAATCTCCCATGTCTGTAAGGCCATCAAAAGCATCAGCACCCCCAGAAAGATGAACCACCACGAGCCTGTTTTTCCCAGAAGCCTGCCCAGCATCGAGGCGGCAGTACCCAAAGCAGTGAAGGTAAAGGCCATTCCCAAGGAAAAAGTAGCCGAAAGCCAAAAGGCCCTTTTGGTATCCCTGGCGTTCGTTCCTCCTACATAGCCTATTACCAGCGGCACAGTCGTCAGCGCGCAGGGTGTAAAAGAGGTCAGAATACCTGCAAAAAGAGCAAAGAGCGGGGCGAGCCAAACGTTTGCCGTTATTAACGAGGAGATTGCTTCCAGCCAACTGTTGATAGTCGTCTCCACTATTTGCCCCCCATTTCGCCGAGGATTTTTAGCAGAGCTTCTTTCGTAAGGCCTCCCTCGTGTGTTGTATAGACATGCTCCCCGCTGTCCTTCAAGGCATACAATTTCATCCCCGAGGCCTGAGGGTCTTTGGGCGCGTAAGGCTTGCCGCTTACGTCATAAAAGACCTGAGTGGGGATTACCGTAATGGGATAGCCTTCGGCCAAGGCCGGGTATTTCCAGACATCCACAAATTTGATGATCGCTTGGTCCCGCAGTTCAAGATTCAATTCCCTTAAAACGGGCGCCATCTCTTTGCACGGGATACAGGAATCCGCGCCGAAATCGATGATTATCGGCAGTCCATATGATTGCAGCTTAGCAAGGTCAAGAGCGCTTGTTGCGTGCAAAGCAAAGTCTGAGCCATCGTTTAGCAACATTTCATCGGCATCCCGTGTGTTTTTCACAACCCAGATTCCGGCTATTATTATGACAATTATGATCGGGAGCAAGATTCTCAGGAGCCGTTTGCTTTTCTCATCCACAGCAGCCTCCCGTGTTTTCGCAGGAACAATCGCAGGGATTATCCGCCGCGTTAGTATCGCCTACATAGGTGATTGCGCCGCTGGGGCAGAGACGGCCGCAGCCGTGACACCCGTGGAGGCAGTTTTCGGGCGCGGCAACAACCGGCGTCGGGGCTTTTTTCATATCATAGACGCCCTGGCAGCATTTATCGGTGCAAATCCCGCATTCCAGGCATATTTCGTAATCGATGACCGGGTACCATGTTTTTGACATTCTCCTCTTCCTCTCCTTTAATTCTAGATAAATAAATACCCGAGGTAATTAAAAAGGTATCCTATTAAGATGATCCCAATTGTTACAATACCTGCGAAAATAACGAGCAGCTTTGTCTTGACCACATTCTTCAGCATGATCATCGAGGGCAAAGACAAGGCGGTGACCGCCATCATGAACGATAGGGCCGTCCCGATGCCGACGCCTTTTAAAACGAGGGCTTCGGCGATGGGCAGAGTGCCGAATATATCGGCATACATCGGGACGCCTACTAAAGTGGCAATGAGTACCGAATACCATTTATCCTGACCCAAAACCGCGGAGATTACGCTTTCAGGTATCCAATTATGGATCAGCGCGCCGATTCCGACGCCGATGAGGATATAGAGCCAGACCCTTTTGATGATGTCAAAGACCTGAGTTTTAGCGAAATCCAGGCGGTCTTTCGTTGTAAGCTCCGCTTGTTCGAGCTCAGTCATCTTGTTGCTGAAGACAAACGGTTCAACATATTTTTCCAGTTTCGCTTTGCTGATGACGGTTCCGCCGATGACGGCCAGAACGAGCCCCACGACGACATAGGCGATGGAGATTTTCCAGTTGAATATACTGGCCAGCAGGATTACCGAGGCCATATCGACCAGCGGCGAGGAGATCAGAAACGAGAAGGTGACTCCGATCGGCAGGCCCGCGCTCGAAAAGCCTATAAACAGCGGGATCGAAGAACAGGAGCAAAAGGGTGTGAGCGTGCCCAGCAAGGCGCCGAGAATGTTGGCGGAAATGCCGTCGAAACGCCCCAGGATTTTTCTTGTTCTTTCAGGCGGAAAGAAGCTCTGGATATAGGAAATGCCAAAAATCAAGACGGTCAGCAGGATAAAGATCTTGATGACGTCATAAACAAAAAAGTGGATGCTGCCGCCCAGTTGGCTTTGCAGGCTCAGCCCAAAAAGATTTTCCACAAAGTATTTAACCAGATTATAAAGCCACTCCATGCGTAAAATCTGGTCGTTCAACCATCCGAACACGAACATAAAATCATCCCCTTAGTATTCTGTAAGGCAGCGCGTTTTAGCATTCCGCGGTGCAGCTTTTCGGACTTTCCGTTTGCGTTTTCAAGTCGGCTCTGATTTCATTGAAAAATACAGTCATTGCTTCCAGACTGTCAGGATTGATAGTGTATTTCATCCAGATACCGTCCTTTCTGCCGCGCACCAAGCCGCTGTCGCAAAGTATTTTCATGTGATAGGAAAGGGTTGGCTGGGTGATTCGGAAATCCTCCAAAATCTTGCAGGCGCAGAGCTCGCCCTCGGTCAGCATATTAAAGATGCTGATCCTGGTTTCATCCGCGAGGGCTCTCATGAAGGCCGCATACTGACGATAGTTTTTCTGCAAGTCTCTTGCCTCCTAACTCAAGTCTTAAGAAAATAGAGATAAAATCTTCAACGATAATTTCGAGGTAGACATATAGATATTTATCCATATGTTATATATAATATACATACACATATAGATATGTGTCAATGTGTATTTGCGATTTAATAATATTTGAAGGAGGCCCGCAGATGAAAAAACTGAGCATCGAATGGAAACATCTCGACGAAAAAGGGGAGACGTGCAACCGTTGTTATGACACGGGCGAAAATCTTTTTCAGGAAGTGAAAAGACTGAACAGGGCGCTGCAGCCGCGGGGCATCGAGGTCGAACTTATTGAAACGAAGCTCGACGGCGGTCAAATCGCCCAGTCCAACACGATTCTCTTTAACGGAGTGCCGATAGAGGAAATACTGAGTATCAGGGTGGCCGAAAACTATTGTGATTCCTGCACATCCTTGTTGGGACAGGAGACATTCTGCCGGACGGTTGTTTTTGAGGACAACGAGTATGAGGAGATCCCGGCCAAGGCTATACGTCAGGCGGCATACAAAATATTGGGCCTGCAAGAAACTAAGCCGGCGCCGATGCCGCCGTCAAGCTGCGGCTGCATTTGCGGCTGCAATGGCAGCGGCAACAACACCGGCGGTAACGGTAGCAGCGCTAACAACAATGGCAGCGGCGGAAAAAACAGATGCTGCTAAGCCGGCCAGGGGGTGCATTTAAAATGTCACCTGAGGTTTCCGCAAATTCCACAAATTTGTTGGCGCGCCTGTGTTGACAGAAGCGGATT
>Ga0228535_1003390_pt1 | contig 11592 bp, 11 predicted proteins | sample SJ1metagenome_FD_168457 | JGI IMG/M metagenome (GOLD analysis project Ga0228535, IMG submission 168457) | Enriched culture of PCE-dechlorinating microbial communities from Ithaca, New York, USA - SJ1 | ecosystem: Engineered > Modeled > Simulated communities (microbial... > Unclassified | place... | reverse complement strand
TCCTCACGGGCGAAGAGCTTCAGGGCCTCACGGATGATCTCGACCGAGGTCTCCCGGTCCCCGGAGAGGAAGATCGGCAGGCCGCAGCAGCCCTGCTCCTTGGGGATGATCACCTCGACTCCCATCTTGGACAGGACGTCGACGACGGCGTTGCCGATGTTGCCGAAGACGAAGTTCGTGGCGCAGCCGTGGAAGTAAAGGACCCTTGCCTTGGCCTTGCCGGTCTTCGGGGCGACCACCTCCGGGACCGTCTCGGAGAAGGCCTTCTTATTGAAGGGCGGGATGCGGTCCACCGAGAGGGCCCCGGCTTTGATCTTGCTCTCAATCCAGGGGCCGCTGAAATTCCGGCGCGCCCACCCGCCCAGAGCAGCGGACTTGGACATGAGCCACCGGTTCGCCAGGACCCGGAACATCAGGCTCTTCCTCCAGTCGATCCCGTATTTCTGCTTCGCCCGCCAGCGGACGCCGGAGAAGAGATGGTCTCCATGCACGCCGCTCGGACAGTTGGCGACGCAGGAGCCGCAGAGCAGGCAGGTCGAGAAGAAGGCCTCCTTGACCTGTTCGCTCAGATCCAGCTTCCCCTCCGCCAGCGATCGGGAGAGCTGGACCTTGCCGCGGGGGCTGGCCACCTCCAGGAGTTCCTCCTTGTAAACCGGGCAGTGGGCCAGGCACAACCCGCACTTGATGCAATGGTAGATATTCTCACCTGTATGGTTGCTGAGCAATTTTTTGTCTTCCATAAATCGCCTATACCTCTCTTTCCTAAGCGCCTCAGACGCCGGCCACAAACCGGCCGGGATTCAGGATTCCGGACGGATCCAGTTTCTCCTTCAGGCGGCGGACCAGAACCGCATCGCTGCGGGTCTTTCCCCACACGCTGAGTTTCTCCTTGATCGCCCGTGGGGCCCCCTGGACGACGAGGTTGCCGCCCTGTTTCACCGATTCCGCAGTGAGACGCTCCACCATTGATGCGACCGCTGCCGCCTTGGCCGCCGCGTCCGCACCCGGGGAAATCGCCGCGTACAGGATGCCGTTGCCGGCCCGGCAGGTCAGGACCCCTTCCATAGAGGCATCCTTGAGGGCCGCTTCAAAGGCCATCACCATCTCAGGCACCTTGGACAGAACGAAATTGGATTTGAGGTCCACCAGATTGGGAGAGGACTTGGCCGCAGTACCGGTCAGATCCCGGTAGGCGGTCCAAAAATCGCGGTGCGCCTGGTCCTTGAGCGTGACCACGTCCAGCGCTCCGCCCTTGCGGCCCAGATCGCCCAGTTCCGCGACCTGCCGCGCCACAGCCTCCTCAATCCCCTCCAGGCCGATCGCCGCCACGTAAGGCCCCTTCAGGCCTGCAGAGGCCGTGATGCCGGAGGCTGCCTTGGCGTTCATCAGCTCCATCGAGGCGGGGAAGAACTTGGAGTGAAGGAGCATCTTCAGATAGCCGGCGGCCTCGTTCAGAGTGCCAAAGGGGAGCAGAAGCGTCGCCTCGGCGTCCGGCTTGGGGTAGATCCGGAAGATGACCTCGCAGATGATCCCCAAGGCCCCCATGGAGCCGATCATCATCTTGGTCATGTCGTAGCCAGCCACGTTCTTCACGGCCTTGCCGCCCGAAACAACGATGTCCCCGTTGGGCATGACGGCCTTGACCCCGAGGATGACGTCGCGTGCGGCCCCGTAGATGAAACGTTTCGGGCCGCTGTCGTTTGTCGCCACGATCCCGCCGATGGTCGCATTCCGGCTGTACGGGGGATCCAAGGGGATGAAATAGCCCCTCCCCTCGCCCGCCAGCTTCTCCTGGGCCTCGGCCAGCGTCAGACCGCACTCCACGCCCAGGGTCAGGTTGGCGATGTCGTAGTCGGCAATGCGGTTCATCCTCCGGGTTGATAGGAGGATGTCCGCCTTCTTCTTTAGAATGCCGCCCAGGCCCATCTTGGTCCCGCTCCCCATCGGAACGATGGACAATTTTTCGGCGTTGGCGCAGGCGACCACCTTCGACGTCTCTTCGATCGTTCCGGGGGCGACGAACAGACCGGGGGCCTCTCCGTCCACTGCGTAGGCCTTGAGCTTTTCCGGATCTTCGATCACATTGGCCTCGCCGACGATTGCCTTCATTTTCGAAGCCAATTTATCATTGTTGGACATACCGATATCTCCTTTCCTCGATCAGGCCGCCTTTTCCGCCGGGAGCAGTTTTCCGGGGTTGTAGACATCATCCGGGTCAAAGGCCAGTTTCACATTCCGCATCGCGGCAAGGTCCTGCGGGCTGAAAATAAAGGGCATTCCCTTGAGTTTCTCGACGCCGATGCCGTGTTCGCCGCTGATCGTCCCGCCCATCTTGGCGCAGATCTCCATGATCTCGAGCGCCGCCTTGTGCACCCGGTCCATTTCGTCGGCGTCCCTCTGGTCGAAAAGGATAAGCGGATGGAGGTTTCCGTCCCCCGCATGAAAGACGTTGGCGATCGGGAGGTTGTACTTCTTGCTGATCTCGACCACTTGAGCCAGGGCCTCGGGAAGCCGGGTCCTGGGAACGGTCGGGTCGTTGACCAGGTAGTTGGGACGGAGCCGTCCGACGGCCCCGAATGCGCCCTTGCGGCCCGCCCAGATCTTGTCTCGTTCAGCGTCGTTTTTGGCCACGCGCACCTCGCGGACCTTGTTCTTCTTGCAGATGGCGACCACCTGGTCGGTCATGCGGTCCATGCCGTCCTTGAGGCCGTCCAGCTCAATCAGGAGAATCGATGCGGCGTCCTCTGGGAATCCCACATGGTAGGCTGCCTCGACGGCCTTGATCGTCAGGTTGTCCATCATCTCCAGCGTCGTGGGAATCATACCGGCCTTGACGATGTCCGAGACGGTGTTGGCGCCGTCGGCAATCGTTTCGTAGATGGCCAGCATCGTCTTGACCGCCTCGGTCTTCGGCATCATCCGGAGGGTGAGCTTCGTCACCATCCCGAGCGTCCCCTCCGAACCGACCAACAGGCCCGGTAAATCGAACCCCGGGTTGTCGAGGGACTTGCCGCCGATCTCGACCACCTGGCCGTCATAGAGAACCACCTCGGCCCCGAGGACATGGTTGCTCGTTACACCATACTTGAAGCAGTGGGCGCCGCCGGCGTTCTCCCCCAGGTTCCCGGCGATCGTCGTCGCCTTCTCACTGGAGGGGTCCGGCTGGTAGAGATAGCCGTATTTTCCGATGGCTCCCTTGATGTCCAGAGTCACAGCCCCCGGTTCCACAACGACACGCTGATTGTCCACGTCGATCTCGAGAATCCTGTTCATTCTGGTGAAAAGCAGGGCGATCCCGCCTTCGGTGGGGGAACTGCCGCCGCTGAGATTCGTCCCTGCGCCCCTGGCGACCACGGGAATCCCGTTGTCATGGGCGAACTTGACGACCTTGGATACCTCTTCCGTCGAACTGGGCATCACGACGCACGTCGGTCTGCCCGGGATGAGGGAGGCGTCATACCCGTAGAGCTGGAGTTCCATCTCCGAGGCCATGACGTCTTCTTTCCCGACGATCTTTGCCAGCTCCTGGATTATCTGATTGCGTTCCATAATTTGACTCCTTTCAACGACCCGGCCCGCATCTTCCCTTGGAGGCGGTTGAGGCGCGTCGCTTGAAACAAAGCGAAGCAATCCCGAAAGAGGCGATTGCTTCGCTTATGGTTCCATCATTGTTTGATCAGATTGATCAGCATAAATCTGTTTGGGTTTCTTTAAAGTTTACTTCATGAATCCCTGTCCGCTTTCCAGATGTTCCACAGTCTTATGCCGACTGTTCCCTTCCCGCAGGGCCCCTTACTTCTTCCGGAGGGCCTCCATGTCCTTGATCTCCTTTTCCTGCTGCAGGATCATCTTGGCGTTGTCGTAGACCGGCGTGTCGACCATTTTCCCCTTGAAGGAAACGGCGGCCTTGCCCATCGCAAGCCCTTCTTTCTCGAAGACATCCACGACGCCGGCGGCCCACTCGACCTGAGCCGGGGTCGGCCGATAGAGGGTGTTGGAGGGCTCGACCTGCGTGGGATGGATCAGCATCCTGCCCTCATAGCCCATCTGGCGGCCTTCCTTGACGCTCTTCTCGAACGCCGGGATGTTGGCGAAATCGACGAAGGGGCAGTCGATGGCGACGCAGCCGGCGGCACGGGCGGCCACAGCGGTGTAGTACCGGCCGTAGAGCTGCTCGGTGGCCTCGGTGGTCAGGTCCACGCGCATGTCCTTGCAGTAGTCGACGGCGCCGAAGATCAGCGAGCAGACGCGCTTGCTGGCCGTGGCAGAGGCGTAGGCGTTGATCATGCCCTTGGCCGTCTCGATCAAGAGCTGGATGGCAACGCTGCCCACCTTCAGGCCGCGCCGTCTCTCGAGCTCTTCGAGCTTCCAGTCGAGCCTCTTGACGTCGTCGGGATGACCGGTCTTGGCCAGGCACACGCCGTCGAGCCCCTCATGGACAATCGCCTCAAGGTCGTCGTTGGTCAGCAGGGTTTCCCAGTTGTTGATCCGGGAGAAGACCTTCGCGCCGCCCGAACCGACAAGCTTCAGGTTTTCCCTGGCCGCCTCGCGGGCCTTAACCTTCTCAGAGGGCGGAACGGCATCTTCCAAGTCCAGGGTGATCACATCGGCCGGAATGCCCGGGGCCTTGAGGATGAATTTTTCCTGGTTTGCCGGAACATAGAACACAGACCTCATGACTGCCATAATCGTATCTCCTTTCTCGATTGGGGGTTATTTAACCCTGAGTTTGCCTTGCTTGTTGAATTCCTTGAGTTTCCCCGGGATCTCGTTGGGGTTGTCCACCACGATGATTCCCGCTTCCCTGAGCCGCGTGATCTTGTCCTGGGTCGAACCGCTGCCCCGCTCCACGATTGCGCTGGCGTGGGAGAACTTCATCCCCGCGGGCGCCCAGGCGCCGGACACGTAGATGATGATCGGCTTGGTGAATTTGCCGGACTTCACCAACTGGGCCGCCTCCTCCTCGTGGGAGCCGCCCATCTCGCCGAAGATGGCCATGACGTCCGTATCAGGGTCTTCCTGGTACAGGGGCAGGACATCGGAAAAGGACATGCCCGTCACCGGCTCGGTCCCCACATGGAGGACCGTGCTGACGCCGAAACCCGCCTGGGCGATGACGTAGGGCAAGGTCCCAGACTGACCGCCGCTGCGGGAGATGACGCCCACATGGCCCGGCACAAAGTGCCGATTGGCGAACTCGACCGAACCGCCCAGCCATCCCAGGACGCCCACACCGGGAGCGTTGACTCCGATGGAACCCGGCCCCAGAAGCTTGGCCCCCTTCTGTTTCCCGTAGCCGACCATCTCCAGGATGTCAAAGAGGGGAACGCGCTCGACGGGCATGACGATCCACTTGACGTCCGAATCCAAGGCCTCAAGGACGGCGTCTCTCAGGCCGGTCCCGGGAATGAAGGTCACGGAGACATCGAACAGGCCGTGGTTCTTCACGGCGTCCTTGACTGTATTGTACACGGGAATCCCGTCCACTTCCTCACCGCCGCGGCCAGGCGTGACGCCGGCGACGACGTTCGTCCCCATGCGTCGCATGAACTTGGCGCGCATGGAACCTTCGCGGCCCGTAATCCCCTGAATCACCACTTTCGTTGACTTCGTCAGCAAGATAGCCATATTTTCACCACCTTCTTGGTTAGGATATTCCGTGCTTCTTACGGTACTCATCCAGCCCCGGGATCGGCGCCTCAATCTTGATGGCCCCTTTTCCCCTGAACCAGCACTCATATTCGCATGCCAGGCACTCCGTGCCGAGCCGCTTGGCATCCCCTTCCACAGCGGGCTTGCCGTCCTTCAGGACCAATATCCCCCGAGCGTAGGTCTTGCAGGCCGCGATGCAGGCCTTGGACTCACATGCTGCGCATTTGCTGTCATCAATGATGACTTTGATCGTCTGTTCCTGAAACTCCATGGGTGGCCTCCTTTACCCTTTCTTCTTCTGTTCCTTCTTGTATTCGAGAACCATCTCCTTCATCTCCGCGGCGAGCCCGACCGTGTCGTAGACACGTTCGCCGCCGTAGATCCGGATCCGGGCGTTGAGATCTTTCGTTCCCTCCCTCAGGATTTCCAGGGACTCCTTCTCCTTGTTGCCTGCCAGGAGCAGCATGACGGGGAAGCCAGGATATTTGGGAAGTTCCTCCCTCAGGGCCTTGACGACGCCGTGGGCATGGTGCCACTGTTCCTGGTTGGCCGCCATGAATCCGCCCAGCATGTATCCATCAATACCCGGCTGGGAAAAGACGAGCTTGGCCGCGCGATAGACCTTGGAGGCCGGAGGATTGCCGCTCGTATCAGCGAAGTCGGGGACCCGGAGACCCTGCTTGTTGAGGCCGTCGACCCCGAGCATGGCGCCACCGCCGCCCATGCCGTGATAACCGATCGTCCCGAAGCACTCCCCTTTGATTTGGTTGTTCATCTCGGCAAAGTAGCAGGTCCCGCGGAGGTCCTTCTCCTCCACCCACCAAGCGATCTTGTCCAGCTCCGTGGGGGGCGTTCCCGACTCGCGGGCCACCTCGATCCCCAGTTCCGGATGGCGGATCGCTGAGGAATCGTCGATTGAAATCCGACAGTCGCTGGCCAGGACTTTGCCGTCCTTGGTGACGACCATGGGGTTGATCTCGATGAGGCGGCAACCGAAATTTTTAAAGGTTTCATAGAGGCCGACCAGGAGCCGGGCGACCTGGGTGATGTGTCCGCTGGGAACCCTGACCTTGTTGGCGAGGTTGAGGGCGTCGTAAATCTTGAAGCCGCGGACGACATCGATGTTCATCATGGCGATCTTGTCGCCGGGTACCGACTCGATGTCCATGCCGCCCTCGGTGGAGAACATGAAGACGGGGCAGCGGGCGTCGGCCTGGGCGTTCACGACGATACCTGCGTAGTATTCCTTGTCAATGGCCAGCTTCTCCTCGACCAGGACCTTTTCCACCAGGTAACCCTTGATCGTGGCCCCCAGGAGGGCGGCTGCCTGTTTCTCGGCCTCTTCAGGGGTATCGGCAAACTTCACGCCACCCGCCTTCCCGCGGCCGCCGGTCCAGATCTGGACCTTGATCACCACGGGCTTTCCCAGTTTTTCAGCAATCTTTCTGGCTTCTTCCGGCGTCTTGGCGACATCCCCTTGGGGGATCAGCATCTTGGCAATCTTAAATAACGCTTTACCCTCATGCTCATTTAAACGAGCCATACCTACCTCCTAAGACATTCGATTGTTTCGATTTTCCATCCGATTGCTCGGATTGCTTCCGCGCAGACCTTTCGACCTCCCCGGTCCCGGGCCGTTCAACTCGGGGACCGTTCCGGTATAATTTGAAAAGACAGGAAGGTTAATTTTTTAACAGACGGGTTGTGAGATGTCAATACGAAACCCCTTTCTCCGATGCCATACGGGTTGAGACCTAGTCGGTCCTTGGGTGGAGCGTATCTGGTTACGGAGTAGCAATATGGGTGCCAATAGGTGGAACAGCTTTGGCATTTCAGCAAAAAGAGTTTTCGTTTTTTATCTTTTAATATCAAATACATGTATTGGCAAAGCCGAAAGAGGCGATTGTTCCCGGGGCGGAAGGATTCGAGGGGATATGCCTGTCAGGAGCGTCAAAAGTGCGGATATCGCACTGAACGTCTCATCGGTCTGGGGGATCGAGGCTACTGATCATGGAAAGATCGATGTGCGCGTCAAGCACATATTGTGCTTTCGCGGCACGCCCGAAAAACCCGTCCCGGCAGTTCCCCGGAGCTCCAGGGAACCAAAGCGGAGGGTCGAGAGAGTCATGACCTGGCGTTCACCGGGATGCGGCCAGATATCCCTTGGCCAGGGCCGTATTCACGTGGACAACCCCACGGTTCATCTCCCTGAGCGGGTAGTCGTCGGTGATGGCCGGCAGGGCGTCGGCGTCGGCCTGATTCCGAATCACAGAACCGGCCGGACAGTAACGGCGGTCAGCGACGCGGACCCCCATCAGGATCACGCCGGGCTCGATCACGCAGCCCCGGCCAACTTCGGACCGGAACACCAGGCTCTGCATCCCGACGAAGGTGTCGTCCAGAACGACGGCCGGGCCGTGGATCTGGACCTGGTGGGCAAGGGAGACCCGGTTGCCCACGTAGACGGCGTAAAAGGCCCCGGCCACCTCGCGCAGATTTTCCTCCACGGGTCGCCCGTTCAGCTCGGTCTCGAGGGCGTGGATAACCACGCCGTCCTGGATGTTCGAATCGTCACCGATGTGGAGCGGCTGCCCTTCGTCGCCGCGTACGGAGGCCGTCGGCGAGACCATCACGTTCCTTCCCAGGCAGACATTCCCGATCACCGCCGCCAAGGGGTGCACATAGGCTGTCGGATCGATCCGAGGCGCCGTCACGGTCGGGGAGAAGTCGGTGGCCACATTCCTTTCGATCATCGTTCACCCTCCATCCCTAAGTTCCTGTCTACGGCCCGTCCTGGGCAGTCCCGGCCTTGGCCCGCGCCCTCCTGACAAGTTCCTCCCAGAGTTGCAGAACCGTCTGGCGGGTCTGCTCGATCGGACCGTCGTTGCGGATGACCCGGTCCGCCCAGGTGAGCTTCTCGTCGATGGGCATCTGCGAGGCCAGGCGGGCCCCGGCTTCCTCGCGGCTCCAGCCGTTGCGCTCCATCAGCCTCCGGATCTGTTCCTCAGGGGGGATGTGGACCATGAGGACCCAATCGACGCGATCCCGAAGCCCCGCCTCGACGAGCAGCGGAATGTCGGACAGGACCACGGCCTCAGGCTGCTCCCTCCGGATCCGATCGATCCTCGCCTCCCATTCGGCCAGGACGGCCGGATGGACCAGACGGTTGAGGAGGGCGAGTTTATCGTGATCGGCAAAGACGATGGCGCCGAGCTTGCGACGGTCGATCATCCGGTCCTCGCCGAGGACCCCCTCTCCGAAGTGGTCGACGATCGCCTTCCAGGCCGGCATTCCAGGCGCCTCGACCTCATGGGCAATCTCGTCGAAATCGATGACGATCGCCCCCAGTTCCGCAAGCATTCGGGCGACGGTCGATTTGCCGCTGGCGATCCCGCCTGTCAAACCCACATTCAGCATATTACGCTACCCAGCGGCTTGAAAATCTGGATCCCTTTGCGCGCCGGACCTTTTTCGCCCCTGCATCTCCTCGCTTCGCGGCAAAGACGAAACTCGCGCCTGACGGCGCTCAGACAGTCGTCTTTGCTAGCGCTCCGCTGCGGGGGCAGGGGCCCCGAAAAATCTCCAATGCGCGCATCGAGGGATCCGATCTTCAAGCCACAAACGCCCCCCTCAGGAGGACGGAGCTGTCCGGTTCCGCATGAAGATGATCCGGAGTCCCTCGAGGGTCAGCATCTCGTCGACCTGATCGATCATCTTCGACTCCCCGGCGATCACCTTCGCCAGGCCGCCTGTCGCGATCACGAGGGGGTCGGTGCCGGCCTCGGCCTTCATCCGCTCCACGATTCCGTCCACGAGGCCCGCATAACCGTACATGATCCCGGCCTGCATGCCGCTTATCGTATCCTTTGTGATCACGAGCCGGGGCCTGCTGAATTCCACCCTCGGGAGCTTCGAGGCCCGCGTGAAGAGGGCCTCGCTCGAGATCATGATCCCCGGGGCGATGCAGCCCCCCATGTATTCCCCCTTCGGCGAGACGTAGTCGAAGGTCGTGGCCGTGCCGAAATCAACGATGACCAAGGCCCGGCGGTGTTTCTCGTAGGCGGCCACGGCATTGACGATCCGGTCCGCCCCCACCTCCCGGGGGTTGTCGTAGAAGATCGGCATCCCCGTCTTGATGCCCGGTCCGACGATGAGCGGCGTGATGCCGAAATACCGCTGGCAGAGGGGCTCCAGGATATTGAGCATCGGCGGGACGACGCAGGAGATGATGATGTCCCGGATGGCCTTCGAGCTGATCCGGCTGTTCTTGTAGAGGTTCAGGATCAGCATCCCGTACTCGTCGACGGTGTGGTCGATCACCGTCCGGATCCGCCAGTCGTGGACCAGGTCCTGGCCGTCATAGAGTCCCAGGACCGTGTTCGTATTCCCCACATCGATGACCAGAAGCATCTCCCAACTCCTTATAAACAGTGAATCGGCAACTTACCGGGAAAGGAGCCCTTCAACACTTCCATTACAATCCTGGAAATCGGCTTCATGCGGCGCGATTTAAAAGTTTTTCGGGGCCCCTTGCAGTCGCGGCGCAGCATTCGCAAATGCTTGATCGCCTCAGCGCAAATCAGCAGCATCAGCGGTCCGGGGCGCAGAAAATTTTGTCTTTGCCGCTACGCGGGATCTTGCAGGGTCGAAAAAAATTCCGCTTCATTTCAGGATCGTGGCGTCGCCCGCGGTGATTCTCGTGAGGGTCCCAGCGGCGTCGGTCAGAAGGAGCGCCCCATCCCGGTCGATCCCCGCGACCCGGCCTTCCTGGAGTTCCTCCCGAAAGAGGATCCGGACGGACTTGCCCACCATCCCGGAGCGGGCGAGCCAGGCTTCCCGAACCGTTGCGAAGCCCTGCCCCAGATAGAGGCCGTACCATTTCTCGAAATGGCGGCACAGGGCAAAGGCCACATCCTGGCGGTTCTGGGTCTGTCCCGCCTCCTCCTTGAGCGACGTGGCGCTCTGGCGATGCGCCGGAGCGAAGCGGTCCCGGGGGATGTTCACGTTCACCCCGATCCCCACGACCAGGGCCCCGATGCTTCCCTTCTCCATTCTGGCCTCGGTCAGGATCCCGCAGACCTTCCGTCCCTGGATCTGGACGTCGTTGGGCCACTTGAGCCCCACTCCCGCGATGCCCAGATCGGCGATCGTTTCAGCGACGGCGACCCCTGCCATGAGCGTCACCTGGGCGGCATCCGCCGGTGCGATGGCGGGACGCAGGATGACGGAGAGATAGAGGTTCAAACCGGGGGGCGACTGCCAAACCCGCTGCAAACGGCCCCTGCCTGCGCTCTGGGACTCGGCGATCACCACCGTCCCCTCGGGCGCCCCCTCCCGGACGAGGCCCATGGCCAGGCGGTTCGTCGAATCCGCCACAGGGACGTGGCGGATCTGCCAGGTGATCCCGCAGCCGGCCAGCCGCATCTGCAGGGCCTCCGCGTCGAACCTGTCCCCTTCGCCACTCACCCCGGTGCGAGGATCTTGCCCTGAATTCTCAATCCCCATGATGCGGCATCCATCCTGCCGAAAAGGCCCTTTCCAACGGCACCGCCCCTGCACAACCAGGCCATTCCATCCTAGGACTGCACACCGGGGCACTTTCGCCCCTGCCCTTACGGAAACGGCAACCTGCGTGCGGACTTCTTCCCGACAATGCGGCCAAGCAAGGATGTTCCAAGTGCGGGGGAAACGGTCATCCGGCCGTATCCCCTCTTCTCATCAGCCGGCCGCCCCGGGAGAGGGAGTCCCCACCTCGGTCACGTTGAGGGAGATGTCCGCGGCAGACGCGGAATGGGTGAGAGCCCCCACGGAGATCAGATCGACCCCTGTCTCGGCCACTTCCCGGACCCTCTCCAGGGTCATGTTGCCCGATGCCTCCAAGGGGACCCTGCCGGCGACGCGTTGGACCGCCCGGGCCATCTCATCGAGTCCCATGTTGTC
>Ga0228535_1003389_pt1 | contig 11597 bp, 7 predicted proteins | sample SJ1metagenome_FD_168457 | JGI IMG/M metagenome (GOLD analysis project Ga0228535, IMG submission 168457) | Enriched culture of PCE-dechlorinating microbial communities from Ithaca, New York, USA - SJ1 | ecosystem: Engineered > Modeled > Simulated communities (microbial... > Unclassified | place... | reverse complement strand
GACGTCTTTGAGTTGATCCATCAAAATTTCTCCTTACTTATTATGGCTAGCCTTCAAGCCGCGGGCCGTTCGGGAAATCCCGGAGGATCCCCCTCCTGCCCCACGGCGTCTCCCTCGAAGTTCCGGCGTTCGGCCCCCTCCAGCGCGCCGGTTTCCCGGCGCTCAATCGTTCTCCAGCGTCGACGTGTCTCCGGCCTCCTCGCCCCATTCCCTGGCGTGGAGAATACGGCGCATGATTTTTCCGCTGCGCGTCTTGGGCAGGGAATCCACGTATTCGATCTCCTGCGGCATGGCCAGGGGAGAGAGTTTCTTCCGGATGAAATTCATGATGTCGAGGTCCAGATCCTTGCTCGGCGTGAAACCCGGTTTCAAGGTGACGAAGGCCTTGACGACCTCGAGGTTGATCGCGTCCGGCTTGCTGACGACGGCCGATTCAGCCACGGCGGGATGCTCCAGGAGCGCCGATTCCACCTCGAACGGGCTGACCAGGTGACCCGCCGTGTTGATGACGTCGTCGTCGCGGCCGACGAACCAGAAGTATCCGTCCGGATCGATGCGGGCGCGGTCGCCCGTCAGGTACCACCCGTTCCGGAATTTCCGGGAAAAGGCTTCTTCGTTGTTCCAGTAGGTCCTCATCATGGACGGCCAGCCCGGCTTCAGGGCGACGCGGCCGATTTTCCCGGGCACGGGATAAGGCTCGTCCGTGGCGGGATTGAGGACCGAGCCGGAAATCCCCGGAAAAGGCTTCCCCATGGAACCCGGCCTGACTTCCATGCCCGGGTAATTGCTGATGACGATGCAGCCGGTTTCGGTCTGCCAGTACGTATCCAGGAAAGGCCGGCCGAACACCCTCCGCGACCAGACGACGGCTTCGGAATTCAGAGGCTCGCCCACGCTGGCCAGGTGGCGCAGCGAGGACAAGTCGTACTTATTGACGATCCCGGCGCCGGCCTTCATCAGCGAGCGTATGGCCGTCGGAGCCGAGTACCACACCGTGATCCTCTGTTTCTCGATGAATCTATACCAGGCCTCCGCCGAAAAGCCGGCGTCGAGGACGCATTGAGTGACGCCCAGGCTGAAGGGGGCGATGATCCCGTAGGACGTGCCCGTCACCCACCCCGGGTCCGCCGTGCACCAGTAGACGTCATCGTCCCGGAGGTCGAGCACCCATTTGGCCGTCAGGTACTGGGACACGAGCGAATAATGAACATGCTTGACCCCTTTGGGCTGGCCGGTCGTCCCGGAGGTGTAATGGAGGACCGAGGGAGATTCCGCCCGGGTGGGGAAGACATCGAAATCCTCGACGGGAGCGGCGTCCGCCAGCGAAAACGCCGATTCCTTTTCGCGGAGCGGCGCTTTGCCGTCATGATCGACGATGACGATGTGCCGGAGATCGGGAAGCTTGTCCAGGATTTTTCTGACCTTGGGAGCGTGTTTCCTTTGGGTGAGGACGGCCGAAGTCCCGGCGTTGCCCAGCCTGACGAACAGCGACTCATCTCCGAACGCCGAGAAGAGGGGCTGGGCGATGGCCCCCATCTTCAAGATGCCCAGGAATCCGAGATAGAGCTCGGGGATCCTGTCCATGAAAAGGCAGACCCTGTCGCCGTCCTTGAGTCCCAAACCCCTCAGGTGTCCGGCGATGGCATTGCTGGACAGGCGGACGTCGTTGTAGGTGTATTTTTTCTCGACCCCCGAAAATCCCTCCCAGACCAGGGCCGTTTTTCCGCCTTTTCCCATCCCGCAGACCCGGTCCGAGCAGTGCCAGCCGATATTGATGACATCGCCCGCCCGGTAGCCGAGCTCATCCTCCGCGAGGCTCCAGGAAAAGCCCTTCAGACGCTCATCATAGGAACCGATGTGCGACATGCCGTCCTCTCTCTACTTTCTTTCAAGAACCACGACGGCCTTGGCCAGGTCTTTGATGTGCGAAAGCGAGACAAAGGCCGAGGTGATCCCCTTCTCCAGGCAGAAATCCCTGACCTTCCCGTAGGTCACGACTTCCGGCTTTCCCAGCCGGTCATTGACGATCTCCACTTCATTGAACTGGAATCCTCCCCGCCATCCGGTTCCCAGGGCTTTGAGAAAGGCTTCCTTGGCCGCGAAACGCGCCGCGAAATGCGGGCCGCTCCGGCGCTTGGATTCACAGTATCCGATCTCCCGTTCCGTGAACAGCTTGGCTTTCAACCCCTTCGTGCGGGCCAATTTTTCTTCGACTCGGGCGACTTCGATTATATCCGTGCCGATTCCGAAAATCAATTGGCCCTTCCCCCCGCGGTCAAATGGCCCCCAGTTTCCTGCCGACCCTGGTGAATTTCTCGACGGCGAACGCGATCTGCTCCGGCGAGTGGGCGGCGCTGATCTGCACGCGGATGCGGGATTTCCCCCGGGGAACCACGGGATAATAGAAGCCGATGACATAGATGCCTTCCTGGAGAAGCTCGTTGGCGAAGTCCTGGGACAGCCTGGCATCGTTGGGCAGATGGCCGAAAAGAACGGGAACGATGGGATGGATGCCGGGGACGATCCGGAATCCCGCTTTTTCCATGCCCCGCCTGAAGAGCATCGTATTTTTCTCGAGGCGGTCCTTGAGTTCGGTGGTTTCGGTGATGATCTTCAGGACCTCCAGGGTGGCGCCGGCGATCCCGGGAGTCAGGGAATTCGAAAAAAGGTAAGGCCGGGAACGCTGCCTGAGGTATTCGATGATCTCCTTGCGGCCGGAGATGCAGCCGCCCGACGCCCCACCGAGGGCTTTCCCGAAGGTCGTGACGATAAGATCCACTTGGTCCATGACGCCGCAGTATTCGTGGGTGCCCCGCCCCGTCCGGCCGATGAAGCCCGTGGCGTGGGAATCGTCGATCATGACCATGGCGTCGAAACGGGCGGCCAGCCCGCAGATCTTGTCAACCTGGGCGATGATGCCGTCCATGGAAAAAACGCCGTCCGTGACGACGAGCTTGAACTTGGCCGTCCGCGCCTCCTCGAGCCGCGCCTCGAGGTCGGCCATGTCGTTGTTTTTATAGATGAGGCGGCGCGCCCGGCAGAGCCGGATTCCGTCGATGATCGACGCGTGGTTGAGCTCGTCGGAAATGACGGCGCATTCCTCGTCGAGGAGCGGCTCGAAAACGCCTCCGTTGGCGTCGAAGGCCGAGGAATAAAGGAGGGTATCCTCGGTGCCCAGGAACTCGCTCATCTTGCGCTCGAGGTCCTTGTGGACCTGCTGAGTCCCGCAGATGAAACGCACCGAGGCCATGCCGAATCCCCATCGGAAAAAGGTGTAATTCGCGGCCGCCATGACGCGGGGCTCGTTGCACAGCCCAAGGTAGTTGTTGGCGCAAAAATTGACGACCTTGAGGCCGGAATCCGTCCCGATCTCAACGCCCTGGGAGGTCGTGAGAACGCGCTCTTGCTTGTAGAGCCCCTCGTCCCGGAGCTTGTTCAACTCCCTTTCGAGATGCTTTTTAAACGCGGGATTCACGGTCTGGATCCTTCCGAAGATCCATCATTATAAAATATCAAGGTGAAAATTCAAAGGGGCCTCCTCGGAACATGGGCCGCGGATTCGATGATAGGGGGTTCAAATCCCCTCACTCACCCCACCCCTCCTCCTTTTTCCAAGAAAAATCGCGCTGAATGGAAGGGGTAACAGCTCACGTCCGGATCCCGCCGGCTGACCCGTCAAGCGGGCGGGGATTCAATCCGTCAACAGGGCCACGCCCATGACGCCGAGGCCCGTGTGCACGCCGATGACCGGTGAGATAACCATGATGAATTCGGGTCCCCGGCCGAAGATCTTCGTCAGCTCCCGGGCATAGAGATCGGCCCGCTCGGGAACTTGGGCGTGGACGATCGCGTACTTTTGAACGGTCTTTTCGCCGGCCGTCCGCCTGATCATCCGCATGATTTTCTTCATATTGGCGCGACGGCCGAACGACTTGCTGATTGAAACCGCTTGCCCTTCGACCAGGGCGAGGACCGGCTTCAGGTTCAAGAGCCTGGCCAAAAATCCCTTGAAATGACTGACCCGGCCGCTCCGGACCAGGTATTTCAAGCTGTCGACATCGACCAAGAGCTGCGTCGCGGCGATACACCTTTCCGCGAGGGCAACGACCTCGTCATGGGAATCGCCGGCGCGGATGGCTTCGGCCACCCGGGAAACGATGAGGCCCTGGCTGCCGGATATCTGCTTTGTGTTGATGACGCTGATTTTCTTCCCGGGGAATCCCGTCGCGGCGCTGAGGCACAATTCGTACATTCCGGTCAGCTTGTCCGATATCGTGCAGACGATGACGGATTCGTAATGGCTGGCCAAAAAGGAGAACATCGCCCGGACGACGGCCGGGGGCGGCTGCGCGGTCATGGGATACACCTTGGACGCCCGGCGCTGAGCATAGAACTGCGACGGCGTGATGGTCACCTTGTCCAGGTAGAGGCTTTCGCCGAAGGAAAGGGAAAAGGGGATGACGTGAATCTGGTGCTCATCCAAAAAGGCCTTCGGAAGATCGCAGGCGGAATCGGTGACCAGGGCGATTTTCGATTTGGGGGAATGCCCGGCTTCGTATTGCCGGAGCATGTCATCGGCCTTGATCTCGGCGATCGTGCCGAATTCTTTCAACTCGTCGAACAGCTCCGCCGGAGAGTTCGTGTGAACATGGATCCGGACCTTTTCCTCGGAGCCGGCCACGACGGCCGAATCGCCGTGCTTCTGGACGATGCTTCGCATCCTCGCCGCATCCAGGCCGCGCCCGACAATCAACGCCTCGGAGCAGAACCTCCGGCCGACGGAGCGGCGCTCGACATGGGCGCCCGCAGGGATCTCCGGGGCGGCGGCCTGCATCCTGGCGATCTGTTTCAGGTTCCCCTTCTTGATGAAATTGAGAACGCCTTCGAGGAAATCGACGAATCCCTTGGCCCCGGCGTCCACGACTCCGGCCTTGGCCAGGACCTGGAGCTTTTTCGGGGTGTCCCTGAGCGATGTCCGGGCGACGTGCAACGAATAGGTCAGGAGTTCCACGAAATCGCCCATCTTCTGGCGTTGCTCGAAAACGGCATCCGCCCAGTCCTTGATCAGGGTGATCATCGTACCCTCGACGGGGGAGACGATGGCCTGGTGGGCATACTGCACGGCCCGCCGGACGGATTCCCCGAAACGCCTCGTGGAAACCTTGACCTCGTTTTTCATCTCCCGGCTCAAGCCGTAGATGAATTGGGCGAAAATGATTCCCGAATTGCCGCGCGCGCCAGAAATCGCGGCGTCGGCGATCGAGTCCATGGTGGCGTGGATGGCGATGGAAGCCTTCGCCCGCTGGGAGATCGCCCGCATGGTCGTGGCCAGATTCGTTCCGGTATCCGAATCCGGAACGGGAAAGACATTGATTTTGTTCAGGTAATTCTGGTCGCTGATGACCGCCTCTCCGCCGGCCAGGAAGGCGTGATACAGGCGCCTGCCGTCAAGATATCTGATCTTCATTCGGACCGCCCGTGCGTCGCATCCGATATTCCATTGATGTTCAAATGATTATCGACCTTCATAAAAATTAAGATTCCGCATTTTACCACAGATTCAAAGGGAAATATAGAGGATCAACAAGTTCGCGAGCGGCCGGCTCCGGCCGGCGCCCATCCAGTTCCTTCTCCGGAATTTCCATTACGTCCGCGCCAGGTGATCCACGAGGATTTTCGCTCCGATGGCGATAAGAACCAAGCCGCCGACGAGCTCAGCCCGTTTGCCTACGAGCCGACCGGCCAGGGGACCGATCTTCGCGGCGAGAACCGTCATGGAAAAGCAGACGATCCCGATGATCGCCGCCGGATAGAGGATCGCCGCCCGCAGGACCCCGAGGCTCAACCCCACGGCCAGCGCATCGATGCTCGTCGCCAGCGACAGGACAAGAAGGGACAGGCCTCGAGTCCGGTCGGCCTTGGAGGTTTCGTTCCCGGCTTCCTTATGGAACGACTCGTAAACCATCCTCCCGCCGACGGCAATGAGGAGAAGGAAAGCCAGCCAGTGGTCAAATGTCCGGATGTGGCGGATCAGGCTCTCCCCGGCGAACCAGCCGAAGATCGGCATCATGAACTGAAAAAGGCCGAAGGAAAAACCGAGCCGGAGCCTCTGGGCCCTCGACAATCCGGCTTGCCCGCAGGCTAATCCCATCGACACGGCAAAGGCGTCCATGGCCAGGGCGAGAGCGATTCCCAGGATCAGCCAAAAACTCATGTGAGACACCTATGAATCGAAGTATTATAGCGCAAATGGAATTCATATCATAATGCGCCGGAAGCTCCGCGCGATCGGCCCGCGGGCTCATTTTCCGTTGACGTCCGCCGCGCAGGCCTTCATAATACGGAAATCAAGCATAGAATATCCATCCGGTTTCTTCAAGATTATGAACAAGAGGACAGGCATGCCAACTCAAACATTCAAAAACCTTCTCGAACAAGAGCCGGCCATCATTTTTGACGGGGCCATGGGGACCCTGCTCTATGCCCGCGGGGTCTTCATCAATCAATGCTTCGACGCATTGAATCTTCAAAATCCTGAAATCGTCGAGCAAATCCACCGGGAATACGTTAAAGCCGGCGCCATGGTTATCGAGACGAACACATTCGGCGCCAACCGGCTGAAATTGAAGAGCTTCAATCTCGAAGACCGTGTCATGGACATCAACATGGAAGGGGCGCGCATAGCCCGCCGGGCCGCGGAAAAATCGGCGCTGATCGCGGGATCCATCGGCCCTTTGGGCGTACCCATAGAACCGTGGGGGCCGACATCCCATGACCGGGCGCGGCAGATATTCAAAGAACATGCGACGGGACTCATTCGGGGCGGGATTGACGTCTTTATATTGGAAACATTCGGGAACGTCGTCGAACTCGAGCAGGCCGTGACGGGCGTTCACTTGGCCATGGAAGAACAGGCCGTCGTCCTGCCGGTCATGGCTCATATGACCGTGGACAATGACGGGAATTCGCTGTTCGGCACCGAGCCGGAGGTTTTCACCGCGAAAATGGATTCCTGGAAAGTCGATGCGCTGGGCATCAATTGCTCCGTGGGACCCAAAGTCATGCTCGATGTCGTTGAGCGGATGATCAAGGGCACGACAAAGCCGTTATCCGTCATGCCGAACGCGGGGATGCCCGCCCAAATCGACGGGAGAACAATATACCTCAGCAGCCCTGAATATTTCGCTTATTACGCCCGGCGCTTTATTCAGGTCGGGGCGCGGATCATCGGGGGATGCTGCGGCACGACGCCGGAACACATAAAAAAGGTATCTGATTCGATCAAACTCACCCGCGCCGAACGCGCAAGCATCCATATCATGGATAAGCGCAAACAAGACATATCGATCCGGGATCAAAAACAAGAAGATCCTCCGATGTCCGTCGAGGAGAAAAGCCTCCTGTCCAAGCGGATTTCCCAAGGCCACTTCGTCGCCAGCTGTGAGATGACTCCCCCCAGGGGATGGGAACTTCAGCGGATCATCCATGCGGCGGAGGAATTGAAAAACGCCGGTTTCGACACGATCAACGTACCCGACGGCCCGCGGGCCAGCGCCAAAATGGGCCCCCTGGCGATGGCCGTCACGATTCAACAACGGGTCGGCGCCGAAACAATCCTTCATTACACCTGCCGTGATAGAAATATGCTGGGAATGCAAAGCGATTTGCTGGGAGCCTACGCGGTCGGGCTGCGCAATGTCCTGCTCATCACCGGGGACCCCCCCGCTCTTGGAGATTATCCGTATGCCACCGGAGTTTTTGACGTCGACGCCATAGGGCTGACCAACATGGTGACGCGGCTGAACCACGGCTATGATATCGGGGATAAATCCATAGGAAAACCCACCGGCTTTTTCATCGGCGTCGGGGCGAATCCCACGGCGGTCAACCTTGATAAAGAAATCGAACGGTTTACCAGGAAAATCGACGCGGGGGCCGAGTTCGCGATCACTCAACCCGTATTCGATGTCCGCCAGCTGACCGGTTTCTTATCCCGCATGGAAAGCCGTCCGATCCCCATACTGGCGGGTATCTGGCCCCTGCAATCTTTGAGAAACGCGGAGTTCCTGCAGAATGAAGTCCCTGGAGTCAGCGTCCCCCAATGGATTATCGACGAATTCAAAAAATGCCACGGCGACGGCGAGGCAGAAAGGCGGCTGGGAATCGCGATCGCAAAGCAGACGCTCGGCGAAGTGCATGCCCTGGTGCAGGGCGTTCAAATTTCGGCGCCGTTCAACCGCCATGAATACGCCGTTGAACTCCTGGAGTGGGCCCGCGCCCTGCGGTCGAAACATTCATAAAACATCGCCGCCCCGGATGTTTTTCGTGTCTTGTCCCATGGGCGGAGGCCGGCCATGCCCTCCGGCGTCCCTGGGAAGGGGGCGTGTCGCGGCCAAACGCCTCCCCTTTTTCGGCCTCTCGACGGCGGAAGGCCCGCGACGGCCGTCCTCCCGCGAGGGATCGCGGAGATCTCCGGGCGCCGGCCCCTTCCCCGCCTCCCGGCGGAAAGCTATAATATAGGACTTCAGGCCCATGAAAGACGTCAAAGACAAAATCATCCTGCGCGGTGTCCGGGTGCACAACCTGAAGAACATCGACCTCGACATCCCCCTCAACAAGATGATCGCCGTCACGGGAGTGAGCGGCTCGGGGAAATCATCGCTCGCTTTCGATACGCTCTACGCCGAAGGCCAGCGACGCTACCTGGAATCCTTATCGTCCTACGCCCGACAATTCCTGGAGCGGATGGACAAGCCCGACGCCGAACTCATCGAGGGCATACCGCCGGCCATCGCCATCCAGCAGAAGGCGGCGACAAAGAATCCGCGCTCGACGGTGGCCACCGTCACCGAGATTTACGATTTCCTCCGCGTCCTCTATGCCCGGATCGGCGTCGTGCATTGCCAGAAATGCGGCCGACCGGTCGAACGCGACACCATCGACGGCATCATCGAGACGCTTCTCCGCCGTCCCGGGCCGGCCGGGATCTTCATCACCTTCAGCTGGCCGGCGGAGAAAGGGTTCGCGCAATTGAAAAAAGAGGGCTTCCTGAGGGCCGAGAAAAACGGAAAGGCCGTCGCCCTGGATGAACTCAAGACCGGGAAAAAGGCCTCGATTGAAGTCCTCGTCGACAAGGTGACAGCCGCGCCGGATGAGCGCGAACGCCTGGCGGATTCCCTCGAACTCGCTTTGAAAAAGGGCGGGGGCCGCGTCCGGGTTCTCACGGAGGACGGGCGGGAACTCCGGTTTTCGGAGAGCCTGGAGTGCAAAGCCTGCGGGATTCCCTATGAGGAGCCCTTTCCCAACCTTTTCTCGTTCAACAGCCCCCAGGGCGCCTGCCCCGAATGCCACGGTTTCGGCGACCTGGCGGTTATCGATGAAGACAAGGTCGTCCCGGACCGGACGAAATCACTGAAAAACGGCGCGATCGAGCCGTGGACGAAACCGCTTTCCCGGGGACTGATGCGGGGCCTGCTGCAGGAGGCGCGGAAACGCGGAATCCCGACGGACGTCCCATTCGAGGACCTGAAAAAGGAATGGCAGCGGTTCGTCCTCGACGGCGGCGGGGGATACCACGGAGTCAAGGGATTCTTTGACTGGCTTCAAACAAAAAAGTATAAGGTCCAGGTCCGCGTCCTTCTCAGCCGCTACCGGAAATTCGTTCCTTGTCCCGCCTGCCGCCAGGCGCGCCTCAACCCCCAGGCGCTGAGCGTCAAGGTGAGCGGGCTGGACATCGGGGAGTTCGCACGGCTCACCGTCAAGGAAGCCTCGGATTTCATCGAGGCCCTTGACCTCTCTCCCTACCAGCGCCGGGTCGCGGAGAAGCTGGTCGCCGAAATCCGGAACCGGCTGAAATTCCTCCTCGAAGTCGGGCTTGATTATATCACGCTCGACCGGATGACCTTCACCCTGAGCGGCGGGGAAGCCCAGAGAATCAACCTGGCGGCCGCTCTCAGCGCGTCGCTCGTGGGCACGCTCTTCGTGCTGGACGAACCGAGCATCGGGCTCCATCCGCGGGACAACGGCCGGCTCGTCCAGATCCTCAAATCCCTCAACGGCATCGGGAACACCGTTTGCATCGTCGAGCACGATCCGGAGATCATCCAGGCCGCCGAATGCGTCATCGACCTCGGGCCCGGAGCGGGCGAGGCCGGCGGCGAAATCGTCTTCGCGGGATCGATGTCCGCCTTCATGAAGGACCGGAAGTCCCTGACCGCCCGTTACCTGAGAGGAGAAAAGAAAATCGCGCCGCCGGAAACGCGGCGCGTTCCCGAAGCTTTTCTGGAAGTCCGCGGCGTCCGCAAGCACAACCTGCGGGGCATCGACGTCCGCATCCCGCTCGGGATTTTCACCTGCGTCTCGGGCGTCTCCGGTTCAGGGAAGAGCACGCTGCTCTACGACGTCCTTTACCGGGGGTTCACGGGTGAGGCGGAGGACGGCTTCGACGAGATGCGCGGGAAGGATAAAATCGGCAAGATCATCATGGTCGACCAGTCGCCCCTGAGCACATCGCCCCGCTCCATTCCGGCCACCTATACCAAGGCCATGGACGGAATCCGGGACCTCTTCAGTCAAACCCGCGAAGCCAAGGCCATGGGGTTCAAGCCCGGCTATTTTTCCTTCAACACGGCGGGAGGCCGCTGCGAGGAATGCAAGGGGGCGGGCCAGCAGATCGTCGAAATGCAGTTCCTTTCCGACGTCGTCCTGACCTGCGACGCCTGCGGCGGGAAGCGGTTCAAGAGCGAGATCCTCGAGGTCCGCTGCGACGGGAAAAACATCGACGATGTCCTGGCCATGAGCGTGAACGACGCCTGCGCGTTTTTCGCGGCGCGCGCCGATATCGTCAAGAGACTCAAGCCTCTCCGGGAGGTCGGCCTCGGTTACCTGAAACTGGGGCAGCCGACGACGACTTTGTCCGGAGGCGAGCTGCAGCGGATCAAGCTGGCGTTCCATCTCGTCCATGAGCGCGGCAAGAAAGTCCTCTACCTCTTCGACGAGCCGACGATCGGGCTCCATCCCGACGACGTCTCCACGCTTCTCGCCTGCTTCCAAAGGCTCGTCGGGGAAGGCCACACGGTCGTGGTCATCGAACATAACCTGGACGTCATCAAGTGCGCCGACCATGTCATCGATCTCGGGCCCGAGGGCGGCGTCCGCGGCGGCCGGATCGTCGCCGAGGGCACTCCCGAGCAGGTCGCCCGGTCCCGCGAGTCCATCACGGCGCGCTACCTTAAAACATGTGTTTCCGATCCGCGCTGACCGTCCCCGCGTTCTTTCCGGCCTCCATCCGGACGGAAAACGGGAAGGCGCCGATCGTCCCCCTCCGTCGTTCCGCCTTGTTCGCGATTGAATCCGGCGGAGGAACAGGCCCCAAGGGGCTTGTATTTTCCCGCTGAGGCGGGATAAAATCGGCGGGAGACGCATGCCGATCCAAACGCATGGATAACCGATCCTCGAACTTTCGGCAGGGAGATGGAGAAAAATGAACACTAGAACTCAGTCATGGAAGTTCGTCCTGCTTGCGGTCTTCGCCTCATTGGCCGCGGCATCGGCCGCGAAGCCCCTCGCTCCGGCCGGCGGCCGGCCCGCCCCCGTCG
>Ga0228535_1003387_pt1 | contig 11600 bp, 14 predicted proteins | sample SJ1metagenome_FD_168457 | JGI IMG/M metagenome (GOLD analysis project Ga0228535, IMG submission 168457) | Enriched culture of PCE-dechlorinating microbial communities from Ithaca, New York, USA - SJ1 | ecosystem: Engineered > Modeled > Simulated communities (microbial... > Unclassified | place... | reverse complement strand
CGGCGATTCCACCGAGGACAGGGCACACCCCGCCCCCGCAGCCGCCCCCGCGCGGACAGGCATCCGAGCAAACGCCCGGGCGGGCATCCCGACGGACCCGGGGGTGAACATGCGGGCCGACGCTCGGACAGCCGCCCCCGCAACCGCCCCCGCAGCCGCCCCCGCGCATCGGCAGCGCCTCATCGCCCGGCTCGAAGCGACCCGGCGGCGCCGCGAGGCCGAGCGCACCCGCTGGGAACTCCGTGCCGCAAAGGGCACTCCCGAGGCGCCGCACTTCGTGAGGCTCAAGAGCCTGGAAATCGAAACGCTGGACAAGCGCCTCGCCCTGCTCCGGCGAAGCGCCTCCGCCGCCGCCGTGCGTTTCTCCGGAGGCGACGCAGAAAGCGGGCGGGCGCGATGATCAAACTCGACCCGCAGGTAAAGGACTACATCGGGCGTAACACCCTTGCATGTCCCTTCCGGCGCATCGCCGCCGCGCTCGTGCAGAAGCACGGGCTCCCTGCCGATCCGGACCGAATCCTCTTTCTTCTCGACCGGGTGAAGGGACACGCCTACAGCGGCAGCACCATCTCCCCCATGCCCGCCATGTGGCGGGAGGTGCTCTTTCAGCTCACGGGGCACGAGTTCGACTACCTCGTGAAGCTCTACGAGCCGAACACGGCGGCCCTTGCGCCGAAGCAGGTCACGGCGCTGCTCTATCACGAGCTGCGGCATGTCAAATGGGACCCGGAGAAGGAAGCGACCTTCTTCGATCCTCATCACGACATGGAGGACTGGCAGGAACTCGTCCCCTTCGGCGATTGGGAGGCTGACCCCTCCAGTCTTCCGGATCTCATGTGCCCCGAGGCGGAGCGTGTCCGGGCGGAGGCCCCCACAGGCACCGCCGGAGCGGCGGGAGTTTAGGCCATGGACATGGTTCCCGTGGAATCCTCCTGCGTCGCCGCCGTCGGCTACGACGCCACGTGGAGGGAGCTGCACGTCACCTTCCGCTCCGGAAGGCACTACGTCTACCAGGACGTGCCCGCCTCCGTGTACGAGGACTTCCTTTCCGCCGATTCCAAGGGCACCTTCTTCAACGCCGCCGTGAAGGACCGCTATTCCTGGTACTGAGCACTGAGTACCAAAAACCACGTATCCCACACCGCACCGAAGGGACTCTCAAAGAAACTCACATACGAAACCCCATCCGGGCAAAAGGAGTGTTCCTCATGAAGATTCTCCGCCTCGAAGCGGAAAACGTGAAACGGCTCAAGGCCGTGGAGATCGTTCCCCGCGGCGACACCATCCTTCTCACGGGCAGAAACGCCCAGGGAAAGAGCAGCGTCCTCGACGCCATCTGGTACGCCCTGGGCGGCAGAAGCGCCGAAAAGGGCGTTTCCCGCCCCGTGCGCGACGGCGAGAGCCGCGCCCATGTGACGCTCGACCTCGGCACCCTCATCGTCACCCGCACATGGCGGGAGGACGGCGCAAGCGCCCTCACCGTCACCGACCCCGAGGGCGCACCCTTTCGCACTCCCCAGGCCATCCTCGACGAACTCACCGGGCGCTTCGCCTTCGACCCCCTCGAATTTCTGCGCCTGAAGGAAAAAGACCAGGTCTCCGCGCTGCTCGAAACGGTTCCCCTGTCCATCGATCTGGACGAGACGGCCCGGCGGCGCAAGGCCCTGTACGACGAACGAACCCTCGTGGGCCGCACCCTCCGGGACCAGGAAGGCGCCCTCGCGGAACTCCCCCTTCCGGACCCGGACCTTCCCTTGGAGGAACTTTCCGCGTCGGCCATTCTGGCGGAGCTTCAGGCCGCGCAGAAGACCATCTCCGAGAACGAGCGGAAGCGGCGCGAGCTGGAGCGCCTGCGCGAGGACGCCTCGCGCCTCCGGGCCGAGGTGGAAGACCTTGAACGCCGCCTCGCCGCGAAGAAGGCGGAGCTTGCAAGTCTTGTGGAGCGCGGCAGAGCCGCAAAAGATGCCGTTGCCGCCCTGCGCGACCCCGACACGGCGGAGCTTGAAGCGCGCCTCGCGGACCTTGAGGCGACGAACGCCCGGGTGCGGGAGGCCGCGAAGTACGCCACCCTTCAGGGAGACGTGCTCCGCTGGAGAGCCGAATACACACGCCTCACCGAGGACATCGAGGCCCTCGACCGGGCCAAGGCGGAGGCCCTTGCCGCCGCAGTCTTCCCCGTGCCGGGCCTGGGCTTCGACGAAGAAGGCGTCACCCTGAACGGCGTCCCCCTGAAGCAGGCGTCCCAGGCGGAGCAGCTTCGCGTCTCCGTCGGCGTCGCAATGAGCCTGAACCCGGAGCTTCGGGTGCTTCGCATCCAGGACGGCAGCCTTCTTGACTCCGACTCCCTCGCCGTGCTCGAACATGCCGCCCGGGAGAAGGACTATCAGCTTTGGATCGAATGCGTGGACGAGAGCGGCGGCGTGGGCGTGTACATCGAGGACGGCGAAGTGAAGGCCGTGGACGGCGTTCCCGTTCCTCCCAAAGCCCCGAAGAGCGCCTCTTCGGAGAACACACCCTCTACGGAAGAGGACCCCTTCTCCGTGCCAAAAGAGCTGGTGGGGCGCGAAGGTGCCGAAGAAGCGGACTGGATCTCTCGCGTAAAGGCCCGCAAGGCCGCGAAGGATGCCGCGAAGAGTGGAAAAACGCGGAGGGCCGCGGAATGCCTTCCCTTCGACGTTTACCCCGGAGACGGCGGAATTCCGGCAACCCCGGCCCACAAGAGCGCCGAAGCCCCTTCCGGCGCGGGCGCGTCCCTCTTCGAGGAGTTCTGATCCCATGGCCAGGGGCGGGTTCGCGCTCATAGAATACGCCGTCATCGACGATCCCGCCCTTTCCGTCTACGACCGAGGGGTGTACCTGGTGCTCCTCCGCTTTGCCGACCGGGAGGGGAAATGCTTCCCTTCCCTTTCCACCATCGCAGATCGCGCCGGAATCTCACGACGTAAGGTTATGACCTGTCTCAAAACCCTTGAAGAGAAAGCGTACCTGAAGCGCTGCGTGCAGCAGGAAAATTCAGAGTTCGCAAGCACCGAGTACACCCTGATCCCTCCGGTGGGTAGGGCATCTCATGCCCCAGGTGGGGCACCACATGCCCTAGGGGTAGAGCACCACATGCCCTACCTAGGGCACACGGTGCCCTCTAACAATATCCATTCAACAAGAAAAGAAGAAGTAGTAGAGGAGGAGGCGTCCTTCCCCAGCGGAGCGAACGCCCCGGAAGAACAAGAGAACCGTGCCCGTTCGCGTTCCCTTTCTCTCCTCGAGGAGGAGATTCCGCAGGAGACCCGGGCCGCGGCGACGAAGAAAGGCCCCCGCCTCTCCCCGGCGTGCACTCCCTCCGGCGGGAGCGCCGGAGAAGAGCACGAGGCGCGTTCCCCCCGAAAGCCCCTTCCCGAGGAGAACGGCCCTGCCGAAAGCGCCCCGCAAGCGCAGGAAACCCGGGCCGCGGCGACGGCGGCCAAGACGGATCCGAGAGAGAAGGCGCCGCAGCCGGCACAGAAAACGCTCTTCGACGCCCGGAAAGACTTCTTCGACGCCCTCGTGGAGGGATATCACCGCATCCTGCCCGAACTGCCCCGGGTGAAGCTCTTCTCCCGCAAGCGGCAACACACCACCGAGACCCGCATCCGCGAGGATCCGGAGCGGAAAAGCCTTGACTGGTGGTGGAGCTACTTCGAGCGGGTGCGGCAGTGCCCCTATCTGCTCGGCACCAACTCCCGGGGCTGGAAAGCCGATTTCGACTGGCTCCTCGACGAAGACCGCATGACCCGAGTGCTGGAGGGGAAATACGACCGGAGAAACGGCGACCGCCGCAAAGGCGGAACCGCAGCCCGGCTCGGCGGCTCCGAAAGAACGGCGAAACAGTCCGTGGAGGATTGGGCGGAAAACGTTCTGCGGGAGGCTTTCGCTGATATTCTCCCTCCACCGCAGGCATCGGAATGGTCGAACCACCCGGGATGCCCTCCGGGCGTCGCCGATGTCCCCCAGGAAGCGCAGGCGTGCCGAAACGTGCGAACCGCCCGGAACGTGCGAACCTCCCGGAATGCGCGAACCGCCCGGAAGAGCGCCGAAGACGAGCGCGACGACATGAACAACGCGATGGAAAACGTAATTGATTGCGAGGTGGTGTGCTATGAACACGCTCTTTGACGACATGTTTCTTCTTCGCTTCGGCCTCTCCCGGAGCACCGACGTTTTTTCCGCCCCATTTCGGCTTTCCCCCATCCTGCGCGTCCTCGGGCGTCCGGTGCTCCACCGCCGCTCCGGGGCGATCCGGACGGCGTTTCCCGCGAGAGGAGGCGCCTTCCATGATTCCCGATGACGGCCCGGCCTTTCTGGAGCTTTTAGGCGAAGTGGCGGAAGTGTACGGGCGGGACAAACTCACGCCCCGGGCGGCGCGGATCTACTTCAACGCCCTGGAGGCCCATTCCCTCTCCGCCGTGCGGGCCGCATTGGCCCGGCACGTGAAGGCGAACAAGTTCTTTCCTCGCCCGGCGGATCTCTTGGAGCAGATCGAGGGGAGCGCGGAGGACCGCGCCCGGGCCGCGTGGCGAAAGGTGCTCTCCGCCCTCTCCCGGTGCGGTACCTGGGAGAGCGTGCGCTTCGACGACCCGCGCATTCACGCCGCGGTGGAGAACATGGGCGGATGGATCGCCCTCGGCGGCATGGAGACGAAAGAGCTTCCCTTCCGGGAAAAGGACTTCGCCGCATGGTACGCCAAGGCCGAGCGCGGCGGCGCGGACTGGAACACCGTCCAAGGTGCGCTCCTCGGGCGCATCGCCGCCACGAACCGGGCGAACGGGCACGCCCTTCCTCCGGTGCGCGACGCCGCCACGGGAAAGCCCCTCGATGCCCTTCCCCAAAGCTCGACCTCCGGAGGCCTCGGTGAGGGTACCACGGGAACCCTTGCGGCAACGAACTCCGCAAAAGCCCTCGTGGCGGACCTCACCGGAAAAGTCCGCATCGGAGCCGTGGCATGACCCCTGGCGCGGCGGTGCGTCTTCTTTCCACGGCCCCGCTCCTCTGCGTCACCGTTCCCGGCCTTCCTCCGTCCCTCTGGAGCTGCTACGGGCGGAACCGGGACGGCAAGCTCCACCTTCGCCGCGAGGGCAGAGACTGGAAGGCCGCCGCCGCATGGATGGCCCGGGCCGAATGGCGACGGGCGCAGCGGTGGAAGCCCCTCCGCCGCCCCGTCTTCGCCGTGGTGGAACTGCTCCACGCGCAGCGCCCCGGACGGTGGGACGTGGAAAACCGTCTCAAGCTCATCTTCGACGCCTTTACCGACGCGGGCGTATGGGAGGACGATTCCCTTCTTCGCGGGCATCTCGCCCTTGCCCATCCCGTGGACCGCGACGAGGCGACCCGGATTTCCCTTTGGGAGCCGGAGCTTACAAAGCAAGACCCCGGAAGGAGTGACCCGATATGATGCTCTTTGCCACCTGTAAGGCCTGCGAAAAAACAATCACCGACCCCTTTTCCCTCATGACGGCGGAGCATTTCCCCTGGGAATGCCCCTGCTGCGGCGGGGAGAACCCGCCCCTCCGCATGCGGAACGATGTTCAGGTGGTGGAAGTGGAGGACCTGGGCGAGAACGTGGCGATTCCCGGCGCGATCTCCCTTTCCCTTCAGAAAGACACCGAAGCCGAGGCCGCATCTTCCGGAGAAGCCGCGGCATCCACGGAGACGAGAGGCGTGGAAGAGGTGGCGATTCCCGGCGCGATCTCCCTTTCCCTTCGGAAAGACACCGAAGCCGAGACCGCATCTTCCGGAGAAGCCGAGGCCGCATCTTCCGGAGAATCCGCGGCATCCACGGAGACGAGAGGCGTGGAAGAGGTGGAGGAACAGGAAATCGAAATCCGCGACCATATCTCCGAAGACTCCCGGGGGTTCAAACTCTGATCCGCGATAACGCTGCCCCTCCCGGCCCCGCCCCCGCTCCCCGGCGCCTTCCCCGGTTCCCCTCCCGGCGTTTCCGGACTATACTCTACTGTACTGTCTCAATACGGATGCGACGGCCGGAACCGGCCGAAGGGAGTTCAAAACGTGGACGAAAAACGCGACGTGATCGACCCGGAGATCGTCGACGACGGCGACGGCCCCCGGAGCGGATACGAAAAATACCGCCGCCGTTTCAGCGATGACGGCTTCTGGGCGAAGATTGCACGAGTCGCGCTCCGTGCGGGAGCGGGGCTCGTCGAAAAGGCGCTGCTCCTCTACTACGTCATGCGAGACCAGGCGACGCCGCTTTGGGCGAAGACCGCGATCACGGGCGCCCTCGGCTATTTCATCCTGCCGGTCGATCTGATCCCGGATTTCATCCCTGCCGCCGGCTTCACGGACGACCTCGGCGCGATCGTCGCCGTCATGCTGCTCGTCGCCGCGCACGTCCGGGACGACCACAGGGACCGCGCGCGCGAAAAAATGAAGGACTGGTTCCGCTGAAACACGCGACGCCGGCGATGCCCCCGGCGCGCTCGGACCGATCTCTTCAGGCTGTTCAGCTCAGGCCGTTCAGGTTTTTCAGGCCGTTCAGATTAGGCCGTCGAGGCCGTTCAACTCAGGCCGCTCAAACCGGAGAGAAAATCCGAGGGAGGACGGAAAGATGGACTACACGCTGGAAAAGATGGAGGAGAAACACGCGCTCGGGGTGCTCGACGTCTTCAACCACTATGTGGAGCATTCGTTCGCGGCGTACCCGGAACGCCCGTTGCCGCGGGAGGCCGCCGGGCTGCTTCTGAAGAAGGCCGAAGGATATCCGGCCTATGTCGCCCTCGACAACGGGGGAACCGTCGCCGGGTTCGGCTTCCTGCACGCGCACCATCCGTCACCGACCTTCCGCCGGACCGCCGAGATCACGTATTTCCTACGGCCCGACGCGTGCGGCCGAGGCATCGGCTCGAAGATCCTCGACGTCCTCCTGCGCGACGGACGTGAACAGGGAATCGCGGTGATCCTCGCGAGCATTTCGGGGAAGAACGAAGGCAGCATCGTGTTCCACGAACGTCACGGGTTCATCGAGTGCGGGCGCTTTCAACGCATCGGAGTCAAGCGCGGCGAACCGTTCGACGTCGTCTGGATGCAGAAGACGCTCGACTGAGCGAGCACGGGCAGAAAACGCCGAACACCCGGCGCGCCCGGCTCCACCACATGCGCCACATGCGGCCACATGCGCCGCATGAACCCGCCTCATCGCCGAACTCTGCCGGGAAGAGGCCGCCGCAGCCTCTTCCCAACGCTTCTCCTCTTTGTCATCCCTCCGGCTCCGATTCCACTCGCCCCCCGCCGCACTCCCCCGCCCTCTTCATTCGCGACCGCCCCGCTGGAGAGAGCTGTCAAGGGACTGCAGAAGAGGAGACAGGCTCGCTTTCGGGTCACGGCTTCCGTTCCGGCAAAAAGGCGCTGACGACTTCCAGACATATACGGATTCTGCCGTCCTCACCGCGCCGCAGTAAACCCATGTCATAGAGCACATTCAGATCCCGACTGATCGTTCTCGGCGTTTTTCCTGCGTATCCTGCGGCAATACGGGGAGTCAAACCGGAAATGTCCCTGGCATCCACCCCTTCCTGCGGGTCCCGCTCGGTCACGGCCAAAACGAGACTCTTCTGCCTGGAGGCGGCGGTGGACGCTTTCCCTCTGAACCGCTCGTGAACATAATTGATCCATATGGTTTTGTTCTGCTGCGCCCTCACCACATCGATCTGGCCATCCAGGGCATCGACCAGCCCCTGCAGCGCATATTCGATGAAATCCACCACACCCGTATCCTTTCGGGAAGCCTCGTGCAAGCGCCGATAGTAGTCGTTTCTGGTTTCGTTGTAATGGTTGCTCAGCAGATGCGCCACCGGGGCGGGCGCCCCAGCTTCGAGCAGCAGCCGAAACTCCAGAAGCCTTGCGGTTCGCCCGTTCCCGTCGCCGAAGGGGTGGATCCAGACAAGATAGAGATGCGCCAAAATTGCGGCAAGCACGCCCGAGGCGATGCGATTGTGCTCCCCGAGAAGGGGTTTCTCACGGTCCGAAAGCTCGTTCAGCCATTGGCACAGCCGGTCGACCAAGTAAGGGCAGTCCTCGGCGGGCGCCCCCCTGTAGTTGCCCACAACAGTGGAGTGAGTGCGATATGCGCCAGGCACGACCCCCTCTTCCACCTCAAGCTTCTCCAAAATCCATCCGTTGTAGCGCTTGACGTCGTCGGAACAGAGACCGACGGAACCGGAACGGGAAATCTCGGGATCGGGGCGGAGGCCGCCGGGCTCGGGGCAAAGGATCTCCGAACCGGAACGAACGCCGCCGGAATCGAAACCGGCACGGAGAACCTCGCCGGCAATTTCGTTGCAGGCGCGGATCACGTTGTCGATCTCCTGCCGGAGATACTGCTTGGACGGAGGCAGTTTGAGTTTGCCCTCCAGATGTCGACGCACCTCCTCCTCGGAGAGGGTATTCCCCTCGATGGCGGTCGTCGCCAGAACCCCTTTCGCCAGAAAGACCCGGTACATCTCCTTTGCGAAATCAGGCAGAAGAGGCGTCCCGGCAAGATGAAGACATTTCGACTGGGCAGCCCCCAGGAGCATCCAGAGCGAATACCGCCGCACCCGCGAGAGATCCAGTGAAAACGTGATCCAGTGATGGCTTTTTTCATACTCTCTCCCTGTCATCACGACACCTCCCTACCTCCTTGAAAAGAGAGCGGCATCAACGCTTTTTGCTTCACAAACAAACTTTGCTTCATGAAAAGGCGTCTTCTCCACGATTTTCGTCCTCTGCAGTTTCCGCTTCAATGTCTCTTTGCATGTCTTTGGGGATATCATTGAAAACATCCTTTGAGACATCCTTCGGAACATCCCCAGGAACATTCTTCGGAACATCCCCAGGAACATCCTTCGGAACAGCATTTGCAATCTCATTGAGACGTCCAGAACGTCATCTGAGGCATTTCTGAAAATGCAACTTTAAATGCCACCAAAAATGTCATTCGGAATGTCACTCAGAATGTCCTTTTGTTCGCCGCTTCTCCTGAGATCATTCTAGAGCATACCACCGATACGACAAGAGGCGTGACATAAAGAAAATGCAGGCACGGAGAAAATTCTGGCTCGAAAAACATTGCTGTGAGAACATTCCGTCCCGCAAAGGATCCGGGAGATGCCGAGGGACCTTGAGAAAAATCGAGGAATCCAGGGCGACCATATCGGGCAGTGCCCCGGTCGATGACAGGTGGTGGCGAAAGGTGGTGGCGAAAGAAGGAAATGCCGGACGGTGATGTCGGACGGTGGCGAAAGGTGGTGGCGAAAGAAGGAAATGCCGGACGGTGATGTCGGACGGTGGCGAAAGTGCCTGAGAGATACAAGGCCCCTGAGAAATGCGTCGAACGCGGCACACATAACAGCATGCATAACACATACACATACACATACACAGCATCCCCGGCACGCACGGGCATGTACTGTATGTAGTATCACCACATGCGCCGCATGCACCCGCCACTCAGCCCCGGCGCATTGGCGCCCCTTCGCTCCCCCGCATTCCTCCTCCTCTCTCACCGCCCCTCCCCTCATTCCCTCTCACTCCCTCGCCCCGCCTCGGCGCGCCGCCTCTGCGCGCTGGCGGCTTCGCCGCCCTCCCGCTTCTCTTCGCCTCCTCCGCCTCTTTTTCCGGCACCTCTCCGCCCCTTTCACCCTCATTCCCTCGCCGCTCGCACAAAGCCGCGTCGAAACTCGCCGCAGCCATCGCTTTATGCTATTGACGCAGCGAAGCGGTGCGGTATAGTGTGTGCAGGCGCCAACCCAAAACGAAATGGAGGTGAACCGACGATGGCAACGTTTCTTCCCGATGGAGCGCGCATGGTCCTGAAAGTGCAGACCGGCAGCGACGAGTGGGGCAAACCCAAGACCAAGTCCCTTTCCTGGAGCGGCATCGACCCCACCGCGGACGCCGACGCCGTTGACGCCGCAGCCGCCGCCCTTGCGGGGCTCTGCCTGTACCCCAGAAACGAGGTGCAGGTCGTGGCCACCAACCTCGTGACGGCCTAAACCGGCCCCTCGACCTGCGCAAAGGCCGTGTGAAGACCGGCCCGGGCGCGCACAAAAACCTGTTCCGCGTGACGCAATGCAACGGCGTGGGACATCGTGAAACGTAACGAAAGGAGGTGCATTCCGTGACGACCATCCTCTACCTCATCTTCGGCCTCGCAAGCGGCAAGGAGTGGCGAATCTCCCTCTCCAATCCCAGGACGGATCTCACCGCCCTGGAGGTCCAGACCGCCATGCAGGCCATCATCGACAGCGAAGTCTTCACCGCCGGTCCCGACACCATCGTGGGGGCACAGCTCGTCTCCCGGACCACCACCAAACTCATCGGCTGATCCATGCGGTCAGGATGCGGGGCCTTCGCCCCGCTTTTTCTTTGTGGAGGTGATACAATGAACGGAGGAACGACGGAACTCGGGGAACTGCTTCAGTTCATCCTGCAGCACGGCTTTTCCGTGGTCGTGGCGGCCTACCTGCTTGTGCGGCTCGAAAAGAAAATGACCGACCTCACCGAGGCCATCACCGAACTGCGCCACTGCATGGAAGTGAAGGTCGCCCGCTTCGAGGCCCACCTCTCCCGGAACACCGCGCCGGACTTCTCCCCCGGAGCCGTCGGTGCACCCGGACATGGGTATGCCCACGCACCCGAACACCCCCGGGGACACGCCCCCGCAAGCGCATCGGCACCGGCACCGGCGCAGACCCCCACGTTTCCGCCCCCACAGAACCACGTCCCGTCCACCGCCCCGGCACCGGGCGCGCCCGAGGCATGACGCCCCGTGAGCGACCTGACGCGCAACTTCTCCTCCCGCGAATTCGCCTGCAAACACTGCGGCGCACTGCGGCTCGACCCGGCTTTGCCCGCCGCGCTCCAGGCCCTGCGCGACCTCGCCGGGCGGCCCATCATCGTCCTGTCGGGCTACCGCTGCCCCGACCACCCGGAGGAACGCCGCAAAACCACACCGGGCATGCACGCACACGGAAAGGCCGCGGACGTGCTTCTCCGCGGCCACACCCTCCAACATGCCTACGACCTCGCCGCCGCCCTCGGGCTCTTCGGCGGCATCGGCATCTACGACGGAGGCTTTCTCCACCTCGACCTGCGCTCCACCCCCGCCCGCTGGGGCCGCCTCGCCGGAGTCTACGTCCCCTTCTCCCGCGCCGCCCTCCTCCTCTTCCCCCGCCCCCTTCAGTGAGGCCCCGCCCGGGATGGCGCGGAAATGCGGAAGCGGGACGGAGCCGTCACGCGCAGCACGCCGCAACGACCGGGCAAGAACCCACGGGCTACCGGGCCGAAGAAGCGCCCCGCTGCCCGCACGAATGCCGCAGATAGAGCAGCGTGGCGTAGCTGGTGCAGGGGGAACGGCCGTCGTTCAGCAGAAGACACGAGTCGGTGTGGTCGAGAAGGCGCGCCTGCGTGGCGCCCAGGTCGCGCAGAAGGGCGAAGAGGATCGCCGCGCCCCGGGGACAATCCAGGTCGAGGCCGCGCAGGGCCGGGGTGCGGAGTTCCCGCAGGACGGGAAGCGTGCGGGCGTCCTCGGCGGCGGCTCCGGCGGGGGTTTTGCCGTGGGAGAGATC
>Ga0228535_1003386_pt1 | contig 11601 bp, 7 predicted proteins | sample SJ1metagenome_FD_168457 | JGI IMG/M metagenome (GOLD analysis project Ga0228535, IMG submission 168457) | Enriched culture of PCE-dechlorinating microbial communities from Ithaca, New York, USA - SJ1 | ecosystem: Engineered > Modeled > Simulated communities (microbial... > Unclassified | place... | reverse complement strand
ATCATCTGATGGAACTTCTCCAGTCGAGGGACGAGGACGGCCGCCTGTACGCGCCGCATTATCTGCGGTTCGTTTTGCATCCCTATACCAAGAACATCTATTTCCCCGCGGCCGCGGACGCGGCGCCGGCCGACGCCGAAGAGGGAAAGCGGGCGGATCTGACGAGAATACTTTTCCATGCCATCGAGGAGGAGATGACCTCGGGGAGGCGCCGGGCGAAGTCGTTCTGGGCACTCGAGGAAATCGAAGGCGACGCGGCCGTGCTCGAGGCGGTCCAGGAGATGCTCAAGGGGGTCGAGAATCCGCCGGACCCGGCGAGCCTGATGGCCCACCTGGCTCGAATCCATGCCAACACCGTCGGCCTTTTCAGGGAGATGCGGGACGTCGGCGATTTCGCGTCGAAGATGACCGCCGTCCTTGAATACATCGACGGGAACAGCACCGCCCGGCTGCATCAGTTTTTCCGGCCGTTCGCGGAAGCGTTCACCGCGCAGCTCGACAGGCTCGAAAGGTCGCTTCTCCGGGGCATGGCGTTCGAGGACCAGGCCGAGTATTTCAATCTCTTCCGCAAGGTGATCGCGGCCGGACGGGTGCCCTTCGAGGGGACGCCGCTTCGCGGGCTGCAGGTGCTCGGATTCTGGGAAGCCCGGTGCATACCTTTCGACGACGTCTCGATCATGGACGTGAACGAGGACGTCCTTCCGTCGTTCAGGAGGGAGGACACCCTGCTGCCCTTCGCCGCCCGGAAGCGGCTCGGCCTTCCGACTTACCTCGAGAACGAGCGGCGCATGGAATATTACCTCGATACCATGATCAAGGGAGCGCGGAAGGCGCGGCTTTTCTTCGTCGACAACAGCGACAGGGAACGGAGCCGATTCATCGAGAAAATCATCTGGGAAAAGCAAAAAGCGGAACGCGAGCGGAACGCCGATCGATACGTGAAGACGATCCAGTATCAGGTCGCCCTGACGCGGGGCCGGACCCTTCCCGTCGAAAAGGGCGGCCGGGTCGCCGGCTTCCTGAGGGAGCGCGTGTTTTCAGCCACGGCCCTCGACAGGTATCTCCGCTGCCCCCTCAGCTTCTACTATGACGACGTGCTGGGAATCGAGGAAAAAGAGGAAATCGGCGAACAGATGGAAAAAAAGGACATCGGATCGTTCGTCCACGCCACCCTTCAGGAATACTTCGAGACGTTCATCGACCGAACCCTGCGGGCGGAGGATCTGAGCATCCGGGAGCTTGACCGGATCATTGACCGGAGGTTCGAGGAAATCTACGGCGGCGACCTGGCGGGGAGCGCCTACCTGCTGAATCTCCAGGTCAGGGATCATCTCCGAGAATTCGTCGAGAGATACCAGAAAACCGCCATCCGGGACATCGCCGGACAAGGCCGGTCGCTCCGGATACTCGGACTGGAGCAGACGGTCAGGGCCGAGCTCAAAAAAGGCCATTTCGGACTCGAGGCGCGCCTGGACCGCGTTGAAAAGCGGGGCGAGGACATCTACATTCTGGACTACAAGACGGGCGCCAACGTGAAATACGTGGGAATCAATTTCAAGAAACTCGACCCGGATGACCGCGCGTCCTGGAGCGGAGCGATCGGCAGCCTCCAGATCCCGTTTTATGAGCTTGTGTATTCCCTGGCGGGAAGCCGGCCCCGCGAGCGCGTCCACGGCCGCTTCCTGATGCTGGGGAAAAGCCGCATCGGCCCCGGCATCGAATACTCCCCCTATGACGCCGGGGACGAGGCCGGGCGGCGCGAGCAGCGCGGACTGGCGGACGCCGTGATCGCCGCCCTGATCGAGGAGATCACCGACCCTGGCCGCCCGTTCGAGCCGGCGGCCCACTCCGCGCGGCAATGCCCCGCCTGCCCCTACGCCTACATCTGCGACCGCAAATGAACGGATATGGATCTCACCCGAAAGCCGGTCCCGCCATACGTGAAGCTCCTCAGCCGTTCCCAGCGGTTTATCCTCGTGACGGGCGTCCATTCGCCCGTAGAGAACCCGCCGGCGGGCACCTTCGGCCATCTCGCTTTCATGCCAATAAGGAGTTCGTGCTATGACGGAATCCAACGGCGCCAAGATCGAGGACGTTGATCTCAAGGCTCTGAAAAGGACCGCGTTCGCGCGGTTTTTCTCGATTTTGCTAATGCTGGGGCTGGTTTTTTTCCTCAGCGCGGGGACATTGAAATACCGCGAGGCCTGGGCTTATATCGGTACGATCTCTATGCCCATGATGATTTTTGGAATATATATGTTCAAGCACAATCCGAAATTCCTTGAACGACGGATGAAAACGAAAGAAAAAAGGAAAGAGCAGAGGCTCGTCCAGAAAGTCAGCATACTGCCTTTTCTGCTCGTCTATCTCCTGCCGGGTCTTGACAAACGCTTCAGCTGGTCCAGCCTCCCGTTTTCGATAGCGCTGATGGGACTTGCCCTGGTGCTTCTTGGTTATCTTCTGATCTTGTATGTCTTCATAACCAATAGCTATGCATCGCGCGTGGTCGAAGTCGAGGAGGAACAGAAAGTCATAACCACCGGCCCGTACGCGCTGGTGAGGCACCCGATGTATGCCGGAGTGATATTCTTTTACGGTATGACCCCAATCGCGCTGGGCTCCTGCTGGGCGATGATCCCTTCTTTGCTGATTATCCCGATACTGGTTTTCCGCATTCTGGATGAGGAAAAGGAACTGGCGGGAAATCTTGTGGGATACGGGGACTATATGCAAAAGGTAAAATACAGGCTTCTGCCTTTTGTTTGGTGATCCCCTGCAATCAAGTAAATGGAAGAGGGCGCTTTTGGAAGAAAGCCAAGCCGATGTTCTTTGCGGAGAGCCCCCCGCCGCTTCATAACGCCTGTCAGCAGGTTTTGATCGCGACCGTGACCTCGGCCGAACGGAGTCCCAGCGGTCACCGTGAGGCTAAGAACCAAGCGGTTGAGATAGACAACGCCCTTTCCGGCGGTTCTCAGCTCACCAGTGAAACCATGATTCCTCCCTCATGATAGTAGCCTCGAAGCCAGCTTACGTCGAAAGGATACGGTTCGAAGCCCTTGTGGAAGAACGGGGGCCCGTACCGATCGTCGATAAGGATGATGAAATCCTTTGAGCTCTCAAGCCCGTTCGCCTCGAGATCCGTGACTTGAGGACCCCACTCGGGGCTCATGTAGCAGATCACTGCGATCTCGTCATTGTACTGGCCGCCGTGCCTCTTGAGGTAGCCTTCCAGGCCGCCCTTGTACTTCCCCTCCAGGGCCTGTTTCCGGACAACCAAGGCATAAAAGACGCAGCGGATCTCCTTCTCGGAAGTATAGTATACGGCAGCGGGGACCGCCGTTTTCCAGTCTTTTGGAGGAGAGTATTTCGCCGCGAAAAAGCTCCACAGCGGGAGGCTCGCCAAGAGCTTGGACAGATTGTCCCCGCCGAACGCCTGAAGATATGCCGCGAGGTCGATGTCCTCCGCCCCCGAAAACCCGGCCTCCCTCAGGTTTCTTAAAATGGCCTGCTTCTTCCAGGTTTTGAGATAATCGATCCGCTCGTTAAGCGAATTGACGGCCCGGATAAACTCCGCGACCTTCCGTTTGTCCTGAGCATCGGCCCCCGTCAGCCGGATGCCGTTCATCACCGAGTGCCGGCCGATCGGGATCCGCCTTGGGGAAAAAGGATCCGGATAGTTCGCTTGACAGATCCTCTTCAGGCAGAATTCTCAGAAGAAGGGGGACCAGGCAGAGCCGCTCAAGACAACTTCCTGGCCGCAACCGGAGCAGAGAGTGACCGCCTGGCTGAAATCCAGTCCCAAGCATTCCTTCAGGTCCTCCCGGACCTGGGGACTATCGGCCTTCCGGTTGCATTCACACGTCTGCCAGAAATCCCCCCATTTGCCGGAAGTTCGGAGGCGCCCGAAGATTTCGCCGCAAAGGCCGCAGATCTTCATCCCGTCGAAGCTGATTTTGATCGATTCGGATTCCATGCTTTTCTCCTTCTCAATGGAAAATCCTTTGACTAAACCCCGTAAGCGCACCGCGACGCGCAGGCTGCAAGCACGGGCATGGTCTGATCATGGCGCACCTCCTCCGGCATCGAAGGGCCGAGGGAGAATGCGGGGGAGAGAAAGGGCGGAAAACAAAAAACCCGCTTCACCTGACATCAGGTGAGCGGGTCTTCGCTCCGAACACTTTATTGCCGTCTTCGTCCGCGGCCGCATCCTCGCCTCCGGCGAGTTGGCACCTTGGGTGTTCGTCCCAGGTTGCCGGGCCCTGCTTAGAGGGCCTCTCCTGATGCCGTTTTCATTTTAAGCCCGATTCAGCGAAAAATAAAGCCCTTCTAAATCTGAAGGACATCGTTAACACTTTGGACCTTCTCCCACAATCCGAGATCCGAAAGGAGAAGGACATGTGGAACAGGGCCTTGACGACGAACGGCTGGAGCATTAGTATAATGTGCGTGCGCGCCAGGGCGGAAGAGGCCGGGGGCGTACGCCGAGGACGGCGATGGAAGCGGCCCGGCGGAGGTTATTGAACAGGAAATTTCATGGGGTATCTGACATCTGTCGGTTCTCGCAGTGTTTAGGCCAAATCTTTATTTCTTTTTCGCGATGTTGTTTTTCATGTCGTTTCAAGCGCAACCGGCTTACGGCGGCGTGCCGCTGCAATGGGAAGTGGGGTATGCCGATACGAAGGATGTCTCGCCCGCCGCGTTTGTGAAGGCCACGGTGCCCGGAGCCGTTCAACTCGATATCGCCGCGTCGTTGGATTATCCTCCCTATGAGTATTCGGACAACTACAAGCAATGGTCGTGGATGGAAGACAAGTTTTATACCTATAAAACCCGGTTCAAGAACCCCCCTCTGCGCGCGGGAGAACGGTTGTATTTCGTTTCCAAAGGCATTGATTACCAGTTTGAAATCTACCTGAATAATCAAAAAGTGTTTGAACAGGAAGGCATGTTCACCGGCGTGGACGTGGATCTGACGAGCCGGCTTCAGGCCGACAACGAACTGCGGATACTTATTCATCCCGTCCCCAAACGGCATCCGTCTCCCGCGGATCGTTCGCAGGCCGCGCATGTGGTGAAACCGCCCGTCAGCTACGGCTGGGACTGGCACCCTCGACTGGTGCCCCTGGGGATCTGGGACGAAACGGGTCTTGAAATCCGCCCGGCGGCTTTCGTGAACGACGTCCATGTGCAATACCGGTTGTCGCCCGGCTTCGACAAAGCCTTTATCACCCTGAATGTCGAGGGGAAAAACCTGAAGGGCATAAAATACCGATGGCGGTTGAGCGACGGCAAGGGTCGAACCGTGCTGGAACAAGAGGGCGCTTTCGACGGCGATGTTTTTTCCCGGAGCGGGATCGTCCTCGACCAACCTGAATTATGGTGGCCCCACGATCACGGCACGCCCCGCCTGTATGCCTCGACGCTCGTTCTCACCGATGGCGCGGGTTCGGTTTGGCAGGAGGTCAGGCAAAAAGTGGGGTTCCGCAGCGTCAAGCTCGTGATGAATGAGGGCGCCTGGGATAAACCCGACGATTTTCCGAAAGGAAGGTCCGTGCCGCCCGCCCAGTTCGAAGTGAACGGGCGACGGATCTTTGCCAAAGGAACCAACTGGGTCAATCCCGAGATTTTCCCCGGGACCATCACCGAGGAACGGTATCGCGGTTTACTTGAAATGGCCGTGGATCTTAACTTCAATTTGCTCCGCGTCTGGGGGGGCGGCATCGTCAACAAGGAAGCGTTTTTCGATATCTGCGATGAGATGGGCCTCATGGTATGGCAGGAATTTCCGCTGGCCTGCAACAACTACCCCGACGACGCGCACTATCTTTCCGTGCTGAAGCGGGAAGCCGCTTCGATTATCCGGCGGGTGCGGAAACACCCGTGCCTCGCCCTGTGGTGCGGGGGAAACGAGCTCTTCAACAATTGGTCGGGGATGACCGACCAATCGCTGGCGTTGCGTTTGCTCGACAGCCTGTGCCTTCAAATGGATCCTCATACGCCTTATAACCCCACGTCGCCGGTGATGGGGATGGCGCACGGCAACTACGTGTTCCGCTATTTGAATGGCAGCGAAGTCTATGAGAACATGAACAAGGCGCGCTACACCGCCTACACCGAATTCGGCATGCCCGGGATTTCGCCGCTGGACGTGCTGAAAAAGATCATTCCTGAAAACGAGATGTTCCCGCCGAGGCCCGGTACGGCCTGGCAGGAACATCATGCTTTCGGCGCCTGGGTCGGTGACACCTGGCTTACGCCCTCCACCCTCGAATTCTATTTCGGAAAACCTTCGGATATCGAAGACATCATTTTCCAAAGCCAGTGGCTCCAATGCGAAGGATATAAAGCCATATACGAAGAAGCGCGGCGTCAGAAGCCCTATTGCGCCATGGCGCTCAACTGGTGCTACAACGAACCGTGGCCCGCCGCCGTCAACAACTCCCTGATCGCTTATCCCAACGTGAAAAAGCCGGCTTACGAGGCGGTAAGGAAAGCCTGCCGTCCGGTGTGCGCCAGCGCGCGCATCCGCAAATTCGCGTGGAACGAGGGTGAATTTTTCACAACCGACCTTTTCCTGCTCAATGACTCATTCGACAGGATCGAAGCCGGGAAAATGATCGTTTTTTTGGAGGCCGGAGGCCGGAAAACCGAAATCCTGCGCTGGGATATCCCCGAGGCGGAGGCCAATGCCAACGTGGCGGGCCCCACCCCGCGTTTTCGATTGCCGCACTGGGATGCCGACCGTTTCACGCTGATTGTTGAAGTCCAAGGTAAACCCGAATACGACTCCTCCTATACCCTTCTGTACAAGCCATTAAAACGCCGACGCGGGGCCGGAACCCCGATATTGAATGTGAATTAGCCCGGAGTCCCGGCAGCGTCTCTGAAGGTGTCACATCAAAGCCCTCGGTTGAGGGGACGGGCATGCCAATATTCCCCCATGGAGCCAGCCGTTCCCGAAGGGCCTTACAGGAGTTTTGGCAGTCATGACCGCCCTGTGGCCTACCTGGATTGTAGAAGCATTCCCAGCCGGCTAAGACGGGCCATGAAAAACGGGATTCAAGAGGGACCACAAGTCTTAAAAAAATACAGGAAGAAATCTAGTGCCGAGGGTCGGACTCGAACCGACACGTCCCTTGCGGGACGAGGGATTTTAAGTCCCTTGCGTCTACCACTTCCGCCACCCCGGCATGCCGAGAATCGATCCGTTATCAGCGGCGAATTCGGAGGACTTCCGGACGGCCGCGCTCCGGCTCCGCCGGCTTCACGGCCGCGGCCGCCGCGGACTCTCCCGCGGACCCCGCGTGCCCCGGCACCCGGAAAAAACCCGGGAGCCGCATCCGGCGCTCCATCCTCGGTGATGGGAAGAATATCAACTGGCCCGCCATAAGTCAATCCGGCGACGTCCGGAGGCGAAAGGATTCCGGCGCCTGGCAAAGGCCCGTTTCAGCGTCCCATCCTTTTGTGATATCGTGTGCATCCAAGCGAGGTGAAGAACATGAAAAAAATATCGGGAATCTGTGCGCCGCTGCTCGGGTTTTGCATCCTTGCCGCTCCCTGCGGGGCCCGCGCCGCGCAATCCGCCGCCGGCGTGAATCCCGCGGCGGTCGACCCGTCCAGGGGCGTCCTGAGCGAGGACGGCAAGACGCTGTGGTTCGACGCGCTGGACATCGGCCTCGAGGGGCAGGGATGGGCCCGTCTCAAGCACCCGTATGACCGGTTTCCCGCGGAAGCCGAAGGCAAGGTGACCGATGGCGCCTGGCAGCATTCCCATCACTCCGCGGGACTGGCCGTGCGGTTTGTCACCGATTCGCCGAGCCTGTCGGTCCGGTGGTCGCTGCGCCTGGAGAGCCTGGCCATGAATCACATGGCCGCCACGGGTGTCAGCGGGGTCGACCTCTACGCCAGGGCGGGAGACTCCTGGAAATGGATCGCCACGGGCCGCCCGGAAAAAGTCCTGGGCAACGAAAAGCTCCTGGCCGACAACGCGCCGCAGGGGCTGCGCGAATACCGGATATACCTGCCCCTGTATAACGGCATTGAACGCCTGGAAATAGGAATTCTTCCGGGGACCACGCTGGCCAAGGCGCCGCCCTATCCCCCGGACCGCGCCCTGCCGATGGTCTTCTGGGGGACATCCATTCTTCAGGGCGGCTGCGCCTCCAGGCCCGGCATGGCCTATCCGGCGATCATCGGCCGACGCATGCACCGGCCGTCCATCAACCTCGGCTTCTCCGGATTCGGAAAAATGGATCCCGAGGTGACCGCGTTCCTCGCGAAGCTCGATGCCTCGGTTTTCGTCATCGACTGCGCCCCCAACATGGCGCCCGAACTCATCACGGAACGAGCGGAGCCGCTCGTCCGCGCTCTCCGGTCGGCGCACACGGCGACTCCCATCGTCCTCGTCGAGAACATCGTTTACCAGCAGGCCTGGTATCTTCCCCAGAGCGCAAAATCCTACCGGGAGAAAAACGACGCCCTGCGCGCGGCCTACATGCGCCTGATGAGCGCGGGGGTGAAAAATCTTCATTACATCCCCGGCGATCACCTCCTCGGGGAGGACGCCGAAGCCACGGTCGACGGGACGCATCCGACCGATCTGGGTTTTCTCCGCATGGCGGACGCCATCGAGCCGGTTCTCCGCCGGATACTGGAATGAAACCGGCGGTCCCGGCGCATGGATCATTCATCCGGCGCCGCGGAAGTCGACGCCCCGTTTCCGGCGCTTCGGGGAAAAAACCGCGGCGGTTTCCCCGCTATTGTTTTGTCAGCGTGTCGATGATCGACTGGGCCGTGGCGGCGTTCTCCGATCCGGGGGCAAGCTCGACGGCCTTCTTCAGCGCCTCGACGGCTTCCGCGTTCGAGCCCAAAGCGACATAGCTGAGACCCATCTGGAAATAGGCGTCCGCGAACTCGGGGTCGATCTCGACGGCCTTCCGGAAATACTTGACCGCGTCCGCGGGATTTCCCGAGCTCGAGAACACGGCCCCCGTGTTGTAGGCCGAATCGACGTCCTTGATCTCGGATACGGGGATTTTCTTATACCACTCGATCGCCTCGTCCTGCTTTCCCCAGTTGTTGTAGGTATTGGCGATGGCGATGAGCACGTCCCCGCGGCCGGGCTGTTTTTCGTAAACCTGGAGAAAATTCTCCATGGCCTTCTCGTAATTCTTCAAGGCGAAATAGCAGTTCCCGATATTCATCCGGATGATGAACAGGTCCGGATTCTTCTCGAGGAGGGACTGGAAAACGGCCACCGCTTCCTCGAATTTCTTATCGGCGTAAAGCCCGTCCCCCTTCTCGAGCTCGCGCACGACCTCATCCTTGACCACGAGGCCTTCGATTCTCTTCATGCGGATTTCGATCTCGGGGACCTTGGCGCCCATCTCGAAGACGACCCTGTAGCTGATTCTCTGGGGGATATAGCCCGCCTTCGAGAAATCGAGATTCCACATCCCGCCGCGGACAAAGAGGGCTTTCCACCGTCCATCCTTGTCGGTCACGGGAGACGGCGTCACGTAAGCGTCCGCCGCCGGGAAATAGGCTTTGACCGTCACCCCCTCGACGGGCTTCCCGGTTTGCTCGTCGAGAATGACGCCGACCATTCTGGCCTGACCGCGGATTTGGGACATGAGCGCGGCCGGCATTAATAGGAAGAATAGGATCGTCAACGAAACGAACTGTTTTTTCATCGAAGCTCCTTGCGATTTATCTCACGGATCACAATCCCGTTCGGCGGCCTTTTTTATTCATCATATGACAAACGGGGGGTGAAATCAAAACGCGAATGCGCTGCGGCACGAGGCGGCACGCCGGGTCTCCCGCCCCCCCGGCGGGCTTTCGGCATTTGACAAAAGCGGCCCGGCCCCCTATCCTGAGGAATCCAGGCGCGCCGCCGGGCGTAAGACGGCCGTCCCCGCGTTTCGGCCGCCGGTTGAACCCGGCCCGCGGCAAATCGCCGGGCGAGAAACAAAAAAGGAGGACCCATGAAACGCAGGACATTCATCAGGCAATCGGTTCTGGCGGGCCTGGGGGGCGCCGCGCTGGCCGGCACGCCGCCCGCCCATGCGGCCCGTGCGGCCGGCGCGGAGCCGCCTCCCGCGGGAGGCATTCCCCGGAATAAAAGCCTCCTTTTGAAAGGGTCCTTTTACCGGCATCACCCCATCGATTTTTCCCAGGGGGCGAACGGGGCTCTGGGAATGAAAGGCTGGGGCGAAACCGTCGACGTCGAGGCCCCCGTCAAGGAAAGCGCCCTCATCTCCATGCATACGGAGAATATCGGGCTCATCCCCGAGCTTCCCTACGCCGACCGCGGCCCCCTGGCCGGTTATATGCGATGGCTCGAGTACATCGGCAGGAAGGCGGATATCGTCCGCGCGGTCTATCCCCGGATTCTGGCCGCCGCCCGGGGAGCCGGCATGACCGTCGTCCATGTATCCATGGGCGACTACGGCAGGAAATATCCCGGCTATGCGAAGGCGCTGGAAATTTCCGGCCCCGAGCCGGAGACGAAGACGCCGAGGGCGCCCGGATTCGGCAACGTCCGGCCGCCCGATGACCGCAAGAGCAAGCTCATCTTCGGCGAACACTTCAACGACAACCGGGACGAGGAGCACTTCGGCCGCTATTTTGATTTCGCGGAAGCCGCCAAGCCGCTGGGCGACGAGTTTGTCGTCGAAACGTCGCACCAGCTTTCCAGCGTTCTCAATTCGCTGGGCGCCTGGAATTTGATCTATATCGGCTTCGCCATCAACTGGTGCCTCTGGTTTTCAGAGGCCGGAATGGTCGACATGTCCCGGCTCGGCTACCGCTGCTCCTGCATCCGGGAGGGCGTGACGGCCGTGGAAAACAAGGAATCCGTCCGCGGCGAACAGCACAAGGAAGAAGCCATGTGGCGAACCAGCCTGATGTTCGGCTACATTTTCAGCGCCGGCGATTTCATAGCGGCCTGCGAAAAGGCCCGGCCGAAGGCCTGAATCCGGCCGGACCGGACCGGAAAAGCCGAACGGCGGCGCCCCGCTCCCCGCTGGAATGCCCGCCTCCCGGCAGGCCGCAGGGAAGATCCTTATCTTGTCTTGATTTTTTCGATGACTTGGTGAATCATGAGCCCTGACCGATTATCCAAGGAGGTCCATCCATGCCGGCAAGAAAAACCGCCTTGTTCATGATCTCGGTTCTTTTAACGTTCGGCTCCCCCCTTCTTTCCCAAACGAACAACGAAATCTTCGAGCTCATGATCGGCCCGGCCGCCAGGTTCGACCCGGCCATAGCGGCCGAGGTGTTGAAGAGCAAGCCGGGCGCCAAGTTCCGCTATGACACGGACGGCGACGGCAGGATCGACGCGATCTACTTCATCGACGACGACGACCGCCATTCCCCGGAGCGTCAGCCTCTCCTGGTCAAGGTCGTCGACGAGGACGGCGACATGCATGTCTCCGGCGAAGGGGACCTCGACAGCGATCTCTATATCGCCGACTGGAACGGCGACGGGACCATCGACCGGGCCGTCGATTATATCGACACGGACCACGACCAGGACCTCGACGAGATGGTCCAGTACCGCTGGCACGACAACATGCGTTTCACCGACGACACCTGGGA